>Ga0209629_10004572_pt1 | contig 10269 bp, 9 predicted proteins | sample TergutCu122P5_FD_187286 | JGI IMG/M metagenome (GOLD analysis project Ga0209629, IMG submission 187286) | Cubitermes ugandensis P5 segment gut microbial communities from Kakamega Forest, Kenya - Cu122 P5 (SPAdes) (version 2) | ecosystem: Host-associated > Arthropoda: Insects > Digestive system >... | reverse complement strand
GGGGGGGGGGGGGGTGAAATACAGTCACCACCGTCCATGGAGCCCCACACGGACAGAGGGCCTACATACACTGGGGTGTGGCCTGGTTCTCCAAGGGGATTGTTTGCAACACTGCTATCACTACTCCAGTGCCATGCAGCCTTCAGCACAATACCTTCCACCTTGGCTGGGGTAGACCAGGGCCCTGTTAGCCATTGTGTGTTGTAGTAACCCTCTATAGGGTGTCCCCTCCACACCTGTTACCACCTCCCACGTGACCCAGGGTATGGATCCACATAACCCTGAGGTACAGCTGAGGGGCTGGATTTATGGAAGGCAGGGGTGTGGTAAGTGATTGTACAAAATTTCTTTCAATTTCTGTTATCTAGTTTGTTTTGCAAACTTGCCAACCTGCTACGTTCCCGCCTGGCAGCATTTGGAGCTGATGTGCGCATTACTGTTAGATGTTTACAAGTGCTAGTGAAGGGAATTGACGCCAAGTAAGTGTTTCATTTATTCCTGTTTTCAGTTTCACATTTAATTCTGATTCTTGCTTTTTATGAGGCATAACCACAGAAGTGTACAGATTTATATATTGTTTGTATTCCAACACCAATAAAAAAACACAAGGTCTGTGCATTCTTCATATATACCCTGTGTCACTGGGGTTCTTAGTCCAGCTATGGCTACCTATTTCATAATTAAGTACAAGGTAGACCAAAACCCAGAAGTTTTGTACCTATAGTCTTTTAAATGAAGTCATAGTTTGAAGATATCTTGTAAGTGTTAGGGCTGTTTGCCCCTCATTACAGTGAACACCAATTTATGAATGTGATTCAGAAACATGTTAATGGGAATTCTACTTACATTCCCCCACATTTTTTTGTGATACCTGTTGGACAACGGTTAATTTTAATAAACAATTTTCATTGCAGGTCACTGGTGAAGAACTGTCCCGAATTTATTCGAACTTCAATGTTGACATTTTTCAACAACACTGCAGAAGATCTTGGCCATACTATACAAAATCTACAAGATGTAAGTTTAACTGAAGAAAATTATCATGCTGCTTCTAGTATGAATTGAAAATTGTTTGCTACCATTAACTGACACAAAACATTTGGACTGTCTAGGGCCGTTACAGCCATCTGAGGGGAACCCACTTGAAAACGTCTACATCCCTTTTTTACATAAATGGTGTTGTTCTACCAGTCCTCACCTCCATGTTTGATCATCTAGCAGCTTGCGAGTATGGAAGTGACCTCTTGTGTAAGCATTTCAGAAGAAATGTTCATAAAATTGAGAAACATATAGAGAAAATTCTGAATTTCCCAAACAATTACGGCTGATTATTTACCAGGAAGATGGACAGTGTATAAGAAAAGATTTTTAAGTTTGTCCAACTGCATGCAAAGTTGATATCCTCAAAAGGAATTTATTTTATAGAAGTAAAATTGGATAGTGTTTACCTTTTTTTCTAAAGTTGCATTTGCAAGTGCTGTGGACAGATTACATTGTTCTAAGGTTAACATTTTTATTAGATAATCACATTCCCACATTTTGCCTTTGTGTCTAGTGGATGAAATCCAAGTGGCTTCTTACAAGATGCTGGGCAGTTTATTCACACTGGGGACTGATGGATCTTTGACAGGAGACAGGTAATTCATTTTTGTTTGTAGCATCAAAGGATATGTAATTATCATAGTTTAAATTGACACATATATTTCATAATGTCTGATTGCTTTCAGGAAATATTTGAAGACTGAAATTGAGAGGCATCGTCCTGCTCTAGGAAGTTGCCTAGGAGCATTCTCTTCAACATTCCCAGTTGCTTTCTTGGAGCCCCATCTGAACAAGCATAACCAGTTCTCCCTTCTCAACCGCATTGCGGATCATTCCCTGGAGGCACAGGGTTAGTGGCACTTAAATAACTAGGAACAACTCTTTTACTTATGAGAGAGAGAACCAAATCCTTTATAAATGATCCTTTTTGTCTTGGTACTTACTGTGTTCAGCTATGATTTCATACTGTCCTGTTGAGAGTAGCTGCCTTGTAGCCTGGCAGAATGATGTGACGGAATCTACCATTGTTTGAAATATCCATGGAAATCACATTTTGAACTTATGAAGTTTACTGTGTTTTCTTTCTTTGTTTTATATAACGTGTAACATGTCACATCTCTTACTTGAAGTTCTAAGGTGAGTCTTGGGAAAAGGAAGTGTCACATGGGATTAGGTCTAGTCTGTATGAAGGGTGAGGAATAACACGTCGAGAATTTGTGGCTGGAAATGTCCAAACTGAGTTTGTTGAATGGGCAGAATTATTGTGAGAAACAAGGTTCCAATGCATAGCATCTCATTACACTACACAACTATACATAGACACTACAGAATGTCTGTGTAAAAATGCTGGATCAGAATATTACTGCTTTCATCACTGTATTGTTATTTTTGGAAGCCTGCATATCTAACAATGGTGACTGTGTTGTGAGTTCAGTAGTAACTTGTAGTGACAGGTAATCTCAGTTTCTGAGTCACAAAGCCTAGAAAGTGAGAAGGAGCACAGGAAGGTACAGGGTAACTGTAAACTTAACAAATTCAAAAATGTGCACCCCAAGAGTTTATTGAAGGAATGGTTGTAAATCATATACCAAATCAAGGAGTACATCCTGAAGTTTTTTCCCCAAATGTTTGCCTTTTTTATAATGTGTCATATGTCATAACATAATCCAGTCCTGCTCACATTTAGTTTTGTGTGGCATCTCTAACTGATTTCCAGGAAGAGCCCCTGGTGCACATTAGACAAGAGGCAGGGTTAGTCACTACCAATGGAGAAGAGAACACTCTCACCCCAGCCAGAAGTTGAACCCCATTTCCTTAGTCATCCAGACTGTAACTTGGTTACTGTCCCAACTGTACTGTTCTGGCTTGTGGAATAGAGTACCTTAGAGGCCATGACCATTTCCTTGCATGCCTGTACCAATTAATTGGTCATTAGTCGTGATACATAATATTATACAATTATCTGTCCAATTGATAAAACAGTTCATCTGCAAGTACTAGAATTTAGTAAAATTGAGTTTAAGTGGTTGATAATACATGTTACTGCAAGTACTTATATAGTTTGTAACATTGTGACTTAGAATCTGACTTAAGTATGAGTATCTGTTACTGATATGTGACAGCACTGATTTATGGATATTTGCTTCTGTGAAAGTTGAAACAGAGGAGGTAACCTGTATCGTTCAGTTTCCTTATAAGACGATAAACCTTCCACTTCAGCAGTCAGTAACTATAATGAAATCAAGACATGAGAAAAAAATTACACTATTATGACAAAAAGTGAGACATAAGATGACTTACTGTTACATGTTACTACCTGGACATACAATGTGTATTTACCTTATCACACAATTCCTTGTTGCAGATGTGATGGCTAAAATGGAGGCTAGTATGCCAACGTTAGAAGCTGTTCTTGCAGAGGTGGACCAGTTTACTGAATCAGAGAAGACTTACGCAGATGCTCCTCATGTCATAGATGTCATCCTACCTTTACTGTGTTCATACCTACCTTTTTGGTGGTCACAAGGACCAGATAATGTCAGTCCCACAGGAGGGTGAGTCCTATAATTTGTGGCTGACTTCTGTAATGCACTTGTTTACAAAGACAGTGAAAGCCTTCCATGCAACAGGTATCTAATCAAGAAAACAATTTTTCAAAAACAAATTGCTACTGTTTATTATACATTTTTAATTATATGTAACTCACACTATTAGCAAAAATGTAGATAATTTGTAGATTTTTATTTTTCTATTGAAGGTTTATTCAGTAATTCTGTCAGTGTTTCACATTGTATGATTGGTTGCTGGTTAATGAATTAGATAGGATGTGAAAGAAAGCAGTTGTGGCCTAATTTGAAGTATTGTCCTGGCATTTGCTTCAAAAGACTGGAGAAAACCATACAAAGAGCTCAGGATACATTTTGGAGTCCAGCCAAATCCCATTGGCCTCACTCTTGTTTGGAAAAACCCAAGAGAGGTCCAATTAGGATTTCACAAAATTAATTTTTCTGGGAAGTGTCTTAGTGCCATTTTTGTTCAGTCAAATCTTGATATACACAAGTTGAATACATAATAATGCACATATCTCTAAAACTAAACCGAGTATATCATATGTGATTGAGTATGGTACATCTTATGGGTTTTGAGATTTTCACATTGGTGTGGTAGAGGAATCTGTTCTGCTGGGATGTGAATCTGCATCAGTGGGTGAGATATTTCTGAAATTTCAAAGGATCACAGTTTCTTCATCTTCAGGGGTCTAAATATCCAGGAAGAATGGATTCCTCATGTTACTTCCTGAGAGATTTGACATTTTCTTGCACTGATGTGATGCCATCTAGTCTGGTAGAAATTTAGTAACGTTTCAGACAAGCCTACAGCCTGTATCCTTATGTAGAAGACTTTGAAGATGAAGGCAGTAGGTTTTTAAAAACAGTGTTGAATTTTTACTGTTCCAAGTGGTGTCTCATTGTAGAAGATGGTACAGCTTTTCTCAAGGTCAGTAATATACATGGCCAGTATATACATCCCATGTCCAGAAAGTTCCAAAACTGGCAACATAAACATGAGTGTGGTGTACTTACACTCTGGTGCTAAGGCTTTCCTTCAAAATAGCTTTTTGTGCGTCAGTATATTGCTTCCAGCGTTTCTGGAGTCTTCAAAGCAGTTATGGAAAGCACTTTTTGGAACGCTGCACAGCTGTTTTGTCATGAACGTCTGAATGGCCTGCATATCAGCATAACAATGGCCTTTCAGTGCTAGTTTCAGTCATGAGAATAAGAAAAAATCGCAAGGTACAAATGTTGAGAATCTGGTGCGTGTAACAATAAACTGATTTGATATGCTGACAAAAATTTGACAGATAATGCCATATGCAGCCACACATTGTCGTGTAGGAGGAACCACTTCCCTGTTGCCAACAATTCAGGGTGACAATATAGAATGCTGTTGCATGAACGTTGCAGTACACCTATGTAGACATCTTGGTTTACAGTTTGACCATGTGGAACAAATTCCTTACCTCTACAGTCGAAAAACACAGTCGATTTTTTTTTCCTCCCCCCCCCCCCCCCCCTTTATATTAAAAAAATGGCTGGGCACAAGGTTTCTTTGAGGCAGGTGGGTTTGTGCTTCTGTACTCTGCACTTTATGTTTTTATGTGTGGGTCTTACTGTAGACACCATGTTTCATAACCAGTGATGATGGAAGAGCAGAATGTGTCATTTTTTGCTTGCAGTTTCCAAAAGTTTGGCACAAATTGCAGAACAATCCTCCTCTGGCTCTTTCTTGATTCTGCATTAAGTTTTCTCTTGCCAAGATCCTCGCGCAAAATTTCATAGGAGGCCTTCTTGCTAACATTTATTTAATCTGACATTTGGATGGTAATTGGACGATTTGTTGCAAGAAGAATCTGGACTCGCCCGAATTTTCTCAGGAATACACGTGGTGGATGGACGGCCAGATCCCCCATCTTCTTCTGTTGTCTCCCATCCTTCATGAAAATTCTTGCCATTCAAACACACATGCACATAATAACACTTCATCACCGTACACTTGTTGTAAGTTTCAGTGGCACTTTTCCCAAGTTTCATACAAAACTTAATGTTCACCCATGCTCACCCATTGGTGTGAATAAACTGGCCATGGAAATGTTGCACATGGCATAATTGAGAACCATTGCAGCAAGTAGTGTTGCAGGTCAGAACATGTCAAAACTTGTGCAACAGTACAGGAATAATCCTATTTACTCCCGTGGAAATAGAACTGGCCAGATATTCCTAGTTTGTCTGCAAAATATTCAGTCTTGGAACTTTCGAAATATAGGTTGTATATGGAATGAAACTAAGACTACACTGTAAATATCAGTAGAATACAATGATTTATTTTTTCTTACTACTCAGAACTCACGTATCGATGGTGACAAGTGAACATATGAACCAGTTATTGAAGAACGTACTGAATCTCATCAAGAAGAACATTGGTAATGAAAATGCTCCTTGGATGACAAGGATTGCAGGTAAGCCCTTATAAGCTATTGAGCTGCTTGTCATCATCCATATTGCCATGTCTTTAGTAATTTATTTGGGTGTTTACACATCTATACACTTTCCTGTTGAGAAGCTGATATTTAAAACTTCTTTAGTGTTGTTTCATTTAGAATAAAATGTACACCTTTCAAACTTCATATAGCATACACACAGCAGATTATCATCAATTCATCTGAAGAACTGCTGAAAGAACCATTCCTGCCTTTGGCTGAACGTGTAAAGAAACGAACAGACAATATGTTCCACAAAGAAGAGTCTCTGAGAGGTTTCATCAAGTCGGCCTCTGATGACACTTCTCAGGTAAGGAACTGATGATCCTTGCATTGAGTTATGTGTAAGACTGGAACTAACACTGGCCTTCTTGGCTCCTAAGGCTTCAGATACATGTTCTTATACTATGTATCATCTTAACTTCCAGTAGCATGGCAGGAGGTGGCTGGCTGTGGGTTAGGGGCCCCCCTAGTTGTGCAGAATTCTAAAACTTTTTGTGGGTTCTCTCAGACTGGATTTCATTCTTGATTGTTTCATGGTGAAATTCGTACTGCATTGCTGTTATGAAATCTGGTTGAATGTTTGCTAAGAAGTATGTGGGGCTCCTGATTGTAGTGGTACAAAGAGCCCCCTAACTGGTTATTTGCACCACTGTTAACCTCTTTATGGCCTGCTGCTGTGCCTGGAATAACAATTTGAATTTTTTACTGTGGTGTTTTGGCCTGCTATGTTTTACAAAGGTGAAGGACACAAACACAAAGAAACAGTGCATGAATAGCAGACAGGCTTCCTCAAGCCATTTACATGATAGAGAAGGGTTACCTTCCTGCCACATGTGAATGACAAGTGAAAATGTTACATCAGACACATACTTGGAAGACCAATGGGTGATACATGTTATTGCCAAGTGTGGATTGCTATTCCTGTCACAGACTTCAACCGGTATTCCCACATAATGGGTTACTCAGAGCAGTATATACACATTAACTCTGAGTGTGCTTATAGAGGCAAGCAACAAAAAATAAAATCATAGCTGTCTTATAAAGTCTGCTGAAAAAATAAGGAAATATATGCAAGCACTAGTATTGTGTTCTTTTCTCTTTTCTAAGAATGCCTCTTGTTTGCTAAATTATTACATCTAATTTTTTATGTTGATTCACACACTGGACACATTTTTGTCACATCTCAGTGATACTGACCACCTTTTTTTGTTTACTGTAAAATATTTTTTTCTTTTTCTTTATGATACTTGTGCAACTTACCATCTTTATAAGACATGGGATTTTCTTATCATCTTTTAATATCAATTTTAGGTTGAGTCCCAAATTCAAGAAGATTGGCACCTGCTTGTAAGAGACATCTATGCCTTCTATCCACTTCTTATAAAGTACGTTGATCAGCAGCGTAACCATTGGTTGAAGAATAATGTTGTAGAAGCTGAAGATCTGTACAACCATGTTGCATACATCTTCAATATATGGTCAAAGTCGCAGGTACGGAATTTTTGTAGCAGTGTAATAATGTCCCTCCTGTCGTTATAACTTACATGCAAGAATAGTGGTATTTTAACATGGGGCTCTTTCACTTTATGGTCTTTTACCAAAAAATCAAACAAATTTCTTATATCTTATATATCCCTAATTCCTCCCCCTAATATTCTTCTGGTACCTCTGTTTGATGATATGTCTTATTATTTGTACTGAAATAATTGCCCAAAAATATTACCCTAAATCAGTGAGAAAGCCAAATGATTTAGAAACATATTTATTTGTTGTAGTATTTCATGCGTGAGGAGCAGAATTTTATATCTGCCAATGAGATTGACAACATGGTGCTCATCATGCCTACAGCATCTCGCAGATCAGCTGTTGTTTCTGAAGGTGGACCAATTGGTGGAGGCAGTAAGGTAGGCTGGATCTGACATGTAATGAAATGTCAGATTCTTGACATTTTAACTTCCTTTTTCGTGGATAGTATCATCACTTCTTTTGTGCCAAAGGCAGAGTTTATTCATCCCCATTCTTCCCCATTCATATCCTAGGTGTTCAAACCTGCATTTTATGTATTTTAATGTGAAAACATATGTGAGAAGAGTTTCATATAGCCAGAGTTAAACAATATGGAAAGACACTTAGCTGTGTAGATATTTGTGAATTTGTGGCAGGGATTTTGGCTGACAGTAATGAACCTTCACTTTCCATGACAATAGGAAATTTCCTGATCATGTGAATAACTGTCAAGTGCTAGTGGAAGAATGTTCCATTGAGTCACTGATAAACTGTTGCATTGAAGATTAATTAGAGTTTGTAACTCAGTTGCTACAACTGTTAAAGCAGTGATGGGTCAGAAGAAACCCATTAATACAGTAAAATATTTAATACGATGCTAGTTGATGTAAAGAACTGTACATTTAATAATATTCTTGACACTTGCAGAAAGGTAGACTTAACATAGTATTTCGTGGAGTTTGTAACAAAGTTATGTGTTGTGAAATTTAAAGTGTGTTTTTCTTTTAAGTCTGTTCTGTTAATCCATAAACCTAGGTGTTTATTCTGTGTTAATTCAAAACCCCCAAACCTCAATTCCTAGCAATGTGGAGTGTCCATCATACTTTTCTCTTTGTGGATTCCTTTTGCTTTTGAAAGAAAATGATGGATCCCTAGGCAAATACAATGTGTTTAGTTCCTCTTGAAAATTAAGTGTGGTATAACATGTTGACATTAATCTAAACACAGAAGTGTAATCAAACACATTGAAGCACAGGATAATAGACTGATTGCAGAGCGTGAATTGAAAGTTGTTTGTGACTTGTGTGGTTTGCAAACAATGATCTTTGCACTTTTTCTTGGTTCTCTTCCTGGACCATAATCTCAGATGGGTTTTGCCAATACAGTTTATTAGCAGCAGTGAAACATCACAGTGTTACAGTTAAAACAGTATCCTGTGTCCAATAAGAACATCCTATATTTTTAAAATGTATCATTTGAGGAGATAACCATGGAGTCCCTGAAAACAATTTATGTGGCCCTTGGTCTCCATGGAGCACAGTTGAGAACTGCGGTAATAATGAAAGTAGACCAAGAACTTAACCCTTGTACAGTGTTACCTAGGTAAGCAGTTCCCAGATACAAAGTCAGATTTGGAAGCCACACAAAAACTCCCATAAGAATAACATTTAAGTTTACAAACATTAAAAGCTCTCATGTAAAAAGTTGTCCTGCTTTAGAAATTTATTTTTTAGATCTTTATACAAAAATTTACAATCTGATACATTTAAAAAGCTTTACAACCATTATTCATTCCTTGATATTAACTGTACCATAGCTCATAATCAACTGTGGACTACTTCATCACATGCATGTGACCCATTGACTGCTCCACAGTTTTATTACTAATTTTTCCCTACCTGCAGCATATCATAGGGATGTTGCAACAATGTCTGAACTTTAATTACGGTCTTGAAGGTTTTGTTGTAGTAGATGATCATGGACTATGACTTAATGAACACTGATAACCCATATAATGACAGCCCTGATTTGGAGGAAACAAGTGTGGTAAATGAAGAAAATGCTTCTTTGCCAACAGGAAATGACTTTGGACTTGTGTTGTTTGAATGGTCCTTTATGACTTGTGGCTTATGAATTTGACTTTGACAATAAAGGCGCTGTGTATCCAGGTTGCGCTGATAATACAGAAATGGATACAAAATATGAACCTAATATTTACATTTTCCTTACTTCTCTTACAAGAAGCCTTCCCCTTAACTAAGTTTTTCTTAGATTATTGAAAAGCTACTTATGAAGGAAACACTGCATATTCTTTGCAAAAATGTGTTACCAAGGTTCATATTAGCACTACAATATCTTTCCTTGAGACTGGGTAATGCACATAATGTGGAGAGTACCAAATGCAGAAAGATAAAATACAGGATTATGCTGAAGGTGATCACGTCGGGGTCACCAATGAAGGTGATCACGTCGGGGTCACCAATGAAGGAGACTGCTGCAGGGTTGTTTGGAATGACAACTACAGCACTCCAACAATAACAATATTTATTGAGCGGATCTCGTGTACAGTGAGTTGAGAAGCTGAGCGTGGCTCAGTAGTCAGGATCGGTAGATGTCACTGGGCCTTCCCCAGTGGTGTAGTGCCCGGTCCACGAGGCATCGTGGCCGGGCAGTCCGGCGTT
>Ga0209629_10004571_pt1 | contig 10270 bp, 8 predicted proteins | sample TergutCu122P5_FD_187286 | JGI IMG/M metagenome (GOLD analysis project Ga0209629, IMG submission 187286) | Cubitermes ugandensis P5 segment gut microbial communities from Kakamega Forest, Kenya - Cu122 P5 (SPAdes) (version 2) | ecosystem: Host-associated > Arthropoda: Insects > Digestive system >... | reverse complement strand
AATCTTCAGATTTTGCTTAGTGTCTTCATGGCACTGGCTGTCTGGCAGCCAGGCCACCATACCAAGGATGCGTAGGTGACGGACGGCCTAATGACAGAGACATACAGCCAATGAAGCACCCTAGGTCCCAGGCTCCACACCCTGCCATAGGCCCTCCTGCAGGCCCACAACAAGTTCTGAGCCTTTCTCACCTTAGCATCCATGTGTTTCCAGCCGTGAATCTAGGATCACTCCCAAATACTTGACCAACATGGAGACATCCTCCAGGATATGTGACTTTAGTTCCCCTCCAGGATACGTGACTTTAGTTCCGGGTGGTTCACCATGCCATTTATATCATTGCTCACGAACCTGATATGTACTGTCATCAACCTCCGTTTCACCTTTTCAATATTTCACTTTGTCACTCTCTAATAATACATTAACATAATTGATATACACACACACATATCAATTTTATTACAGGATCATAATTCACTACATGTATCTTCTATGTACATCATCCACAGCACTATACTACATGTACAACAACTTTTTATCATCTAGTATTCTATACCTATCTATGTGATACTCTTTTAACCATGTATTTAACCAAAATTATATGATTTTTTAACTGTGGATTGATTCTGGCACATTATAACTGTTATTGTATTCTTGTTCTTACCACCCTGAATATGGCCATGCGAATGTCCGCAGCATGGTGATGGTTACTATGCAGTACAATTACTTTCATACACTGAAGTGCATGTGTTGGTCCTGTAATAAGCCATTATGTCTATTGCATGAAATATATATAACATTAAAGTCATTTGCATGTTCAAAATAGTCCACTACAGGTACCTGTCTCTCCAGAGCTAGATGAATCCAGTCCACACTGTTACACCCTGTTCCTAAAACCATTGTGTTGAAATGTCAGGTGAGATCTGTAACAGGTATTGTAGTCCATTCTGGGCAGTTAATGTTTTTCACCCATAATTTTGAACTTATTTGTGGCTCCTCCCCCCCTTTCCTCCCTCCCCATTGTCTCTCACAGGCAGCAGGTAGACGTTTTGTCATTTAACTAGGGTGGAGTAGCTGTTTATTGTCATTGTATCATTTCTTTTATTTCCACTCTTTGATTTTGAAGAAAATGGCAGGTAAAAAAGAGCCATAAGGGCAGATTCACTCATACCAGCAGGCCATTTAATTTCCCAGTTTAATATTGTCGTCCTGTCTACATATAGGTCTTCCTAAGTGGTCTCATCACTTCAGAAAGCATCTTGTAGAGGAGGTCAGCAGTAGTGATGTGCTGAATTGTAGCATGAAAACAAATATGTTACTCTTTTGCAGTGAACCCTGGTGGGTGGGCTCCGGCATCAGTCCTGCGAGCTGTGTATAAACGGGAGTACCCAAAGTTCCTCAAACGCTTCACAGCCTTTGTCATTGACCAGTGCAAAGAGAAACCAATCATGTTCTGAAGTCCATCCTGCTGTGTGCCTTACAAACAAAACTTTATGCTGTATCTTATGTGTTTAAATACATACTGGTATATATATGTATATATGTATATTTACCTGCTGGGCATATGGTGTTTTCCTGTCAGTTTGCAGGGAAGAATTGGAGATCCACGTCAAAATGTGAGTAAATGTTACCATTATTTTTATGGATTGAACATGGTACTGAGAGTTGGTAGCAGTGCAGTTTTCTGTGCATCACGGGTTTGTGTACTATTTGCTTGCCCTTGAAAAAAGTGTAAATCTTGTTTGAAAATTCTGGCATGTGCACTGACTCCTGTTTATGTATCTCAATAACTACAAGACCTAACAAAAAAATTTATATAATGTGTGTATAATTTTTGTCTGGAGCATTTGTTTGAAACTTTTTTTACTCCAATAAATAATTAGCAAGTTACATTCAAGATGTGAATGGAATTGCATGTAGATCTTCATGTAAATTGTCCATTATTGTCAGGTTTTAATGACAAATGAGATCTCTTGGCAAGTTATATTTGAACAGCAGACATAAGGAAGTTAAGGCTGCTGGCACACATGACACTACTTTAATACAGTAGCAGTTCAATTATGATACAATATATGTGACATGATACTTGCCTTGCATACTAGTGGTGGTTTACTGAGATGATGTACATTGCTTCTGTATGAACACATCACCAGATACCCCTTATTATGGTGTCCTGAGCACAGCAGGTGTTCAGAATCACTGTACTTTCCTATTTTGTCAGTAGCAGCAACTTGTAGATGTGCTTGCAACTCTGTATCTGAATGTGATGTGTGTTTCACATTACAATTTTTATGCGCATTGGTTGAGATTACAACAGATGCACTACATCTCTTGCTGTAGAGTATGATGTATTTTTGTTATATTTTAAGCTTTTTGTTCATGTACTATATGTGTCAATAATGTGCATGACATTTACATATCCACTTCTGCCATGATGGTTAAGTCCATATTTGTAGTAATGTTGTATCACTGGGTGACAGGAATCTCTGGTGTTGTGTTTTGTCTTTCTTATTATGTACATGAGCAAGTTGCTTGACATGTGAACACACAGATCTGAATTTTGCTGAAAATGTCACGCCATGCAGTTAGAATCATGTTTTCTGTTTATCTAATTGAATTGGGCAGTTCACAGAAGAGGTAACAGAAAACATAGTGGTTGGCACTGTGACAGTTGTTGGCATTTTTTCATTCTTTTGAACTGTAATAAGGATTTTGGCAACAGTGGCATCATTTCTGAATGATATTCGGATTCATGGATGTTTGGTTGTTCATGTGGTACCTGATATACCAACTAGAAGCACTTTTTTAGTGTCAGAGCTGTTTCGAAAGGTAAGTTTAAGCAATTCACTTTCTAATTTCTGAATTTAATTTTGTATGCTACATGGCAGTTTTATGAAACTTACATGTATATTTTCCTGAAGAGTTTCATTACATGATCTGCTGTAGATTTGGACATGTTAACCATTGTTGTCAGAAAAGGGTGGACTGCCAACAACTGTAATGAATCAATACCAAAATTATAGTCATTAGAACCCTATGCCAAAAAATGCACAAAAATGCTGTATGTTCTTAAGATACAGTTTTGGACCTTTACGTGTAACTTATTGATCAACAAATCACCAGTTTAATTCCCATGCAGTTAGAATGAAATTTAACAGCAATTGGCGTGGGGTGCCAAAGCACTATGAAGTGTGCCAACTGCTGTCAGTTCTGTAGTTACTGGCAGTGCTAAAAGGGTTGCCTGATGACATTTTCCTTTTTCTTTAGATGCATCAGCATGAATAGGATTAAATCTAGAAGGATTAAGAAGAAAGGGAGGAAAAGCTATGTTTATAACCTTGCAGTTTTATAGAGGCTTTAATAGAGATCTGAGAGGGGTATGGCCAAAAAAAAGCAGCAGCAAAAATGTAGAATATTCCAAGGTCCAGCTTACAGTTTTGATTAAGCTGAAAATTTGCAAAATCCTCTAGGGACCTCTGCCAGAACTTAAGTAATGATGAAGAACTAGTTTTCATGAGATGGGTAATTGGCTGTTCCCAAAAGGATTTCCTCAGAGGAAGCTGGGTGTTCTGTCTGTTGAAGTATTTCTAACTGTAAAGCAGAGGAAAACACCTTTTAAAGGTAATATGCCTGGAAATGGATGGTTTCAAGCATTCCTTTGCTGTCATCTTGAATTGTCCACTCACACTAGTGAGAGAGTAACCTCATCCAGTGTGACACTGGGTGAGGCAGTTATGAGAACACAGTAAACAAACTATTATTGTGAGTTTTTTAGGTCAGCAGTGTTTCCAAAAATAACGTCGTCCCCCCCCTCTCCCATTTACAGGTTTCAGCAAGTTGAAGGTATCTTAAAAGAATGACAAAGCCTGGAAAATACACAGCATGCAAAGGGGTCAAATATGTGTATGAATTTGATAGAGGCCTTGCAAAAGCATACATAACAGTTGTGCTCACCTTCCCTGCATCTGGAGTATTGTACTCACTGATGCTGATATATTCATGCAAAAGAATAGCATATGATATCACAAAGAGAGTCCTTGATGACATGGTGGTAGGACACAGCCCTGCTGGATGGATGACAGCACAAGTTTTTTGTGAATATGCTGGAAATGTTTTCACTCCACATCTTGGAAAGTATAGTGCCAAGTTCAGTGTTGCCATTTACATTGATGGACACTGCATACATCTAATGTATCAACTGAGTAAACTCTGTACCCAAGCTCGACAAGAGTCTGCCAGTCACTAGATGTTGCAACTTTGGAAAACAGCAGTCCTAGAGTGGAATAGGCAAAATCCTGACAAAATATTAAATAAGGAAATGTTTGTTTCTGTCCTGAATGGAGCTTTGAAGAAATTTTCTCTGGAATGATCAGCCGTACAGGATTTTCAAGATTGTGGCTCATACTTATGTAATCCAGAAAATGCTGACTTCTCAAAATGTCTTGGAAAAGAACTAACAAGATATGTGCCATCCAGAAAATTCGTAAGATCATAACATGCAAAATGTTTGAAGGAATGTGGAAAGTCAACTTACAACAGTGCCCAAGATAAGAGAAAGAAAATATAAGGCAGTACCTGTGCACAAGAGATGGATTGATGCATTAGCAGAAACACCATCAGAAGGGATATAACTGTCAGGTAGCAACCTGTGTGATAATGTAGAATCAAGAAATATTAATCATGAACAAAGAGAAACAAACAAATATTTGATCTTTATGTGGCAGAAATTACTCCGAGTACTCTGGATGAATATTCTTGCATAAGCACAACCATGCACACAGGATCTGAGAACAGGCTTAAAGAGAAACACATGTCTCCACACCAAGAGGTTTTGCAATGGCCAAACACAGAAAAGAAAGTTTAAGAGAGATACAGAGAGGATGCCATGTGTAATAACATCTAGAGCATGGAAAGCTTAATTGCAAGAGAAAGAACACAAGAAAAAATAAGATGATCTTGCTAAACTGGTAAGGAAGATGGAAGGAGAAAAGAAACCAGAAGTGAATAAAGGACACAGCAGGTAAATCTGGTACTGAGAAACCTAATGTTAAAAGGAGAATGTATTTTTCACGGCACTAAGAGTGTTAAAATCAGAAACCTAGCATGCTTATTGTGCAACAAACATTTCCATTAAAAATGTGTTCTACATCATACAGTTCACACACCCGAAGAAGAAGAAGAAGAAATTACTGTATTTGCTAATTGTGTTTCCAGTATGCATACATTTCCTCTGACATTACTCTGGATAATTCCGAATAGCCATAACGTCTGTATTTATGTTACTATAGTGAGTGGTGATAACTGTACAGCTTGGTGACAACTATACTTGCAAGTGCCAACAGCTATGTTTTTCAGTACTTTTAACATTTTTCCTTAAACAAATGTTATGGGAAATTTAAAAAGTATATTCTGATAATCCTTCAGAGGTACTTATTTTAATTCCATGATCAAAATAAGTCATAACATTACATTGGTATGTTCAATGATAAAAGAATGAAGGAAGGTGTCTTTGTGGTGCCAACCACTCTACAGTTGACACCACACCTGCACCAGTAATTTTGATTTCACTGATTAAACTGCTTCATTTATCAAAGAATTCTTTCCTGGTTTTTTCTGTTGCCACAGTGCTTTGGGCAAGGAACAGACTTTCTGGCTGTCAGAGAGTAAAGTTATGTTGCATCATGAAGCTTTTGTACTACAGTTTTTAGGGCAAGGTATTTTTTAAAACCTGTGTCACTCTTTTAGAATTTATCTCCCCAGCCAATTGCAGTATTTCTTTATGACTCGGACCATGCCCCACTTTTTGCAACTCTGTGACTGATTCGTAAATTTCTTTCTCACATTCTGTCCACAGGAAAGGTTTTGGACTTGGTCTCTTGCAGTCTGTATCAACATGGTCATTCACTTGACTTCAAATCCTGTTTAATGGCACTCCATAAGTCTTCTATGCCTTTCTTATCAAAATACCTGAATGCTGTAAAGTGCTTATGGCTCTCACGGAGCCCTTCTCTGTACAATTCCTGTCCATCTAAATCTGGAACATTAATGTAGAGTAACTCAGAAAAAAAACATAGCATGCCTGTCAGTGAAGTTTTGCAATGATCAGTAAGTCTTGAAATAAGAAACTTTTCCTTAATTTTGACTTTTTTTTTACACTGAATAACTGTATAAAATTACCAAACTCAGGATTTTATATGCATTAATAATGCATGCCATTTCTATTATTTGTTTACATTAAAGTAGGTTAAAAACATATAGTATGCCAAAATAAACCATAAACATTATGACTATACATTCTCACATTTATTGGCACTTGTTTGCGATATAAAATAATAGTAATGTGTAATGGAAGTTTAACTCGAAACTCAGTTTGAAATACCCGCATACGCAGACTGCACTGCTTGCTAAATGATGGAACATGGCCATGATTAGGTCACCCACATGCATGCTTCAATGCTTCATGTGAATAGTTTTTTTTTTCTTTCTTGACACAACACTTCACATTTTCCTTTTGAATGAATCTTAACACTAAGTTAGCTACATCAATAATTACAGAAGTTAAGTGCCTTATTTTCTTTAGAAAGTTAGAAAACTGTTTTCATCACACACTGCCACATCCAACACAATGGACTCCCCTGACAGATACTGCTGCCAGATGAAGCCATAATGGGTAACATATGGGAACAAACTGCATCTGTTAACTTGAAAAATCAACTCTTTGGACAGTCTAATACACAACTACTGCCCAATTGACAGTTAGTTACATTACACTAATCCTTTAAAGATGAACAGTAATTTACTCTTTGCTACAAGGATGTCATTTAGCACTAGTAAAATATCAGGTAGTCTATAAATAAAATGTGATTCACGTAGATTCTGAGTATTCCTTCTAACACAAAACTTTTATTGTTATTTTCAAATGCTACATTATATGACTGCAAATGATCATCATCAGGTGTTCTTCTATAAAAAGGCAGTCCCGTTACAGGCCTGGATTGGCCCAGAGGGTTCCAGGAATTTAAGGTTCCCAGATTTCATGACAACGGCACAGGATGGTGGTAAGGTCAGCCTTACGCACCGGCCGCCTTTACCCCCAGGAAATACACCTGGTACTCATTTCTGTTAGAGACTGAGTCAACCCCAGGGCCATAGTGCGACTGGAAGGATTATGTCACTGAAAAATTACATTTACACCATCAGGAATCGAACCCGCGACCTGCCAGTTTGTAGTGTAGTGCCTTAACCACTATGCCACCGCCTGCCCCCAGGTGTCCTATACAGTCTTAAAAATCAAAGTGAAAGGGAAGTGTCTTAATGGTGCCAGCCACGTATGTTTCTCACTGTATGTAATATACCCTCTCTAGTTATGTGGAGAAAGACTGTTTTCAGATGCACTTTAGTAGGGTGTTGCTGTGAAGTGCTGCACAATGAGAAATCTGACAGTGAAGAGGGTAATATAGGGTTTTTATATAATGTTGTGTGTTGTTTGATTTTACCGATCTGATTCGTCTGTTAAACACTGTTTTATAGTGTAAAACTGCACGGCATCTAGAGAAATTCATTGTGATGGTTATAGTTAATAATTCATTGGAGTAAGAAAAGTTGGAATTTCCATGCGTACGGCTCATGAACATGTTACCAGTTACGTAAGGATTTGGAGGAATAATGTTTCCTTTGGCACAACTTTTATTATATCATAAATGTACAGGCAATGACATCTTTTGGCTTAGTGTTTGAAGGTGTCATACCATCTTTCATATGTATGTACAGTACTTACTGAGGTGGAAACCAGGATGGTGTATTTGGTGTAGGGACTTGCTACATGCTGGACTGTCCAAGGTACAAACCCCAATGGTGTTGAGAGATTTTCTCTTGTACATACCCATCCAGACTGGCCCTGGAGCTTACCCAGCCTTTCCTGCAGTGGGGATCAGGGGTCCTTCTCGTGGGTAAAGCAGCCAGGGCTTGGCCTTGAACACCCATCCCCATCTGGTGCCAAGGTTAAAAATGAATAAAGCCATACCTGTTGTTCTCCCACTCTGTGTCTCCTATGGTATGTTATGGGGTGACTTTTCCCTTTAGATATTGAGGTGTCCAGTATTTATGCACCATTCAATTGGCAGAATTTAGGTATGGGTGTTAACTGGATGAATATTAATAACCAATAAATCTTACAGAAAAGTGTAAATTTTTTACCAAGGCATGTAAAAGAATTGAGATTTTATTTCTCCCTATTAAAATGTATGTAAATGTTGAATACCTCAGTATGTATACACAGGGTGTTTCAGGAGAAATCTGCCACAGTTCTGGAGACTGTTCTGTAGGTTAAATTACATTGATATAACTTAGTATACATATAACCAAAGTTTAACATGTATGGAGAAAATGACAGGGTAAGTTTTGAACAATGAGAATTATTATGCGGTTAAATTACATTGATATCACTTAAAGTACCTATATCCAAAGTTAAATGCTTATGGAGGTAATGACAAGTTTTAAAATATGAGAATTGGTATACATTTATTGAGTGCCAAATACATATTAAAATGAGGAGAAATTTGTAGTTTTTGTAATGGCCAGCACTTATTCTTAACATCTGAGTGCCATAAAGACATTAAGTAAAAAAAAACTCACAAGTTCCATAAAAATTGTCTGTAGGGTTCAAACTACTTCACATAGCCCATTTGCTTCTGCATGGCATGGCTTGGCTTGGCTGTTTGCTTAAGGATGGAACTGTGCAGTGTACATATAAAGCATTTTGTTAAGCAGGTACGGTATGTGGAACTGCAAGAAGACCATGTTATTCTCACATCAAGATTTCAACTTCAGATACAAGTATTTTTTATTAGTATCAGTTACTTAAGAAACTTTCTTCCTAAACATGAGAGATTCCTTCTGAAACACCTGATGATAGATCAGAACTGCAAGGCAAAATGTTATAACCTGTATATTTGTAATATAATTCATAAAACTTATGTCATTGGGAACGTTCCACTGAGTGTATCACACATTGGAGTATCTCATATGATGTATGAACTTTTTAACAACTGTTCTCATGGCAGTAGTGCAAAAGTTTATTTTTGAGAAATTATTGAGACATCTGAACTTGGTAATGAAGTCTTTTCCAATAATAATAACAGCAGTAACAAGTACATTATATCACTTTGGACTGCAGCATTTAATTGCCTAAATATGGCATTAGGAGCAGACCTTGGGTATCACTGGACATCTGCAGCAGAAAAAATTAGTGTTGCTCAGAGTACCTTTCAGACGCACATACTCAGGGTGGACATATAGAATGGAAAATTTAAACTTGTTCCTTATGTATGTTGAATATTAATAGTGCTGTACATGATTATTAAAACAAAATGGCAGTAATTTGATTAATTTAGTACTTATGTAATATCTCACTGGTTCTTGAACTTCTTGGCAATGTTGTCTTTGAAGCTTAACCAATAAACCACTATTTCTGCCCTCCATTTTCACTGGACAATAGCCAAACAGAAAATTACAATTTTTTCATATTGTCCTCTTAAACCTTGTACCATTGGTTTTACAGTTACTTTGTTTTAGTTTGATATAATGGTATGATTAGTAAATGTTTCTGTTGCTTATTGTACCCTGCTTATCAGAAATGTAGCTGACCAGCCTATTGTCTCCCAGTTAATAAAGTGACTTTTGAGATGGATCACGTGTACCTGTATGATACATTTTGTGATTCCACCTCAAATGTTTGTATCACTTGTCTGCAACACATGGCACAGATGAAATACTATCAGTATGTGCTTGAAGCACCAGACTTTGGTTATCAGTGATAAATGTATGTCAGTATGCATTATCAAAGTGTATAATACAGTTTTATGTTCGTATAGCAGTGACTTCTATGTAGTGATGCCATGAAGTGTTTTAATTGTAGCAAACATTTCAGAGGAATGTACTGTGTTCATCTACAGGGCAAATTATAGGTGTGAGTTTACTCCATGTGTGATGCATAAGATTAATTTTGGGGGGGGGCTCAGTGCAACTAATTCATAATTTTAGTGTGTTGCTGTTGGCAGATATTTGGGACTGGTTTATTGTACATCTTTCACTGTTAGTTTGCATTACTTTCTAAAAGTAAAAAATAGGCTTTTGAAATCATCATTCTGTCTGTGTGTCTTCCATTTGAACTTTTCAACCATTGGACTTAACTTTCACACAACCTGGAATGAACATTATACCATTGGCTTTCACCCAAACACAGTATATTTTTATATTATTATTATTATTA
>Ga0209629_10004569_pt1 | contig 10278 bp, 5 predicted proteins | sample TergutCu122P5_FD_187286 | JGI IMG/M metagenome (GOLD analysis project Ga0209629, IMG submission 187286) | Cubitermes ugandensis P5 segment gut microbial communities from Kakamega Forest, Kenya - Cu122 P5 (SPAdes) (version 2) | ecosystem: Host-associated > Arthropoda: Insects > Digestive system >... | reverse complement strand
GCACGAAACACCACAGGCAGCAACCACTGTATAATACTCTTGAGCTCCTGATGATGGGCATAGTGGTGCCCGAAACATGTTGAGCAAGCAATAAGATCTGCAATAAAAACCTCTGTTGCATCTAGTAGGAATTTTATTTCCACATACCATACAGTACGTTGTAAGATAGGATTATCTGTGAAGTACGCTTGCTGCATAGTATCTGCATGGTTAGAGCTGAACTGTACTTGCACTCTACTTTAACATGGAAAAAGTTCAATACACTTGTTTAAAATTGTTTGGAATGTAATGGGCTAACCATGTGTGTTAGGTAGGGCTTTTTGAAGACAGCTTTGGAACAGAGTCCATCATGAGAAGCTGATATGTCCTCAGCTAGGCAAACAATTCTGTACACTATATGCATTACGTAACATATACATTACTCCTACTATTAACAGAATGTAAGCATTTTGTTCAGGTGACTAAAAGGGAATGCTTTTATGTTGTAATGCAGGTGGGTTTGGGGGGAAGGGAGGTGGGGATTTGACTTCATATTGGAAGTTAAAGCAGTCCACAAGGTTTGTAATACAGAGAGTAACTTTGTGTCTCTGAGTATAGGAAAATACATGGCTGACTTGCTTGTGGGTCGTAGCCCATATGCAGTTCCTCCGTATCGGAACTAATAAATTGTGAGACACATTCAGGCGTGTGGTGAGCCAGCAGCATTACAGCTGGTGCACAGTGTCTGTGAGTATCATACTCAATTCTAATGTTGTCATCTCAGCGTTATGATCTGTGTTCGATTGAGTCCATGCCAAGATGATTGTTTCAGTGGGTACTGGGGTCTTTCCTCCAGGAATAAAGTAGCCAGCGCATGAAGCTAACCACTCACGACTGTAGTGCGGAGGTCAAGAATGAGTGGAGCTGTACCTCTGTTCCCCCTGTATGATTTCATGGAATGCTTAGGGAAAACTTTAGTTGTACCAAGATGTCTGTGGATGAAGCACAGGAATTCTAGATGATGAATTAAGGATGCCGGGTCTTGAAAACAGCCTCTTCAAGGCCAAGCATTGTGATTTGTGTTGTAAAAGTGTTTAAAAAATGAAAATGCTTATAAACAGTGGGTTGTGTGTCAACAATTGAAAGTGAACAATGGGACCCTTAAATAGAATGCAAGTAAATGACTAGTACGTAGCAGATTTACTTGCTTCCCTTGCACATCTAGCCTTTCCAACACAGCACAAATAACTTTTTAACCATACATGTGAGTAACTTAGCTGCTCGGGTTAAGTGTAAATACAAAAATAAACTTTGGTACGTGCATATAGGGAGCTGAGAATAATATTAACACTCCCGTGATAATAAACATTTTTGTCTGTTGTTTCATAAACATTTCAATGGATTGCAAATAGGACTTGGTTTTGACAGCATTTCCATAAGATAACATTTTTGTAACATATATTGTCCCAATATTTTGATGCTCTGTTCTGCTGTTTATTTTAGGTTTTGATCGGGAAGGTTCAGAGCCAAGGGACTTGTATGAAGCAGATGAGAACTCAGCAGATCTCTCAAACAGCAAATCTTCTGATTATGATGATCAGACTGCTGGTACCACCAGTAGTGGCCACTTGAATATGAAGTTTTTCAGTTGTCACATTTGCTGTAAAGTATTTCCAAGACGTAGTTCACTAAAACGCCATCAGCGTACTCACATGGACAGAAAATTGTTTTCATGTCCGTTGTGTCAGAAGGGCTTCAACCGGAAAGAGCATCTTTCTCGTCACATGATTTCTCATTCTGGAGGAAGACCATATAATTGTGACATCTGTTACAAACCATTCACACGGAAGGAACATCTGGCCAGACATCGACTTTGCCACTTAAATGCCTTACGTTATTCCCTTGGTGACAGTACTAGCACTTCAGATATCTCCATCCAAAGGAACAGTGGTGATATGCCTGCAACAGAGCTCTCTGGTAGTCCTAGCACTCCATCAAATTCCACCATTGCACAGGATGATGACTCTTCCTCCAACATGGCCAGGCCCTTTGTTTGTGATTTGTGTGGGCAGGGGTTTGCCAGGAAGGAACATCTGTTGCGACATCAGCTTCGAACCCATCGCACCACCCCAGAAATTCGGGATGAACTCAAACCTTATAACTGCAATATTTGCTCCAAAAACTTTACCCGCAAAGAACATCTTGTTCGTCACCAAAAGATACATATGAGAGAGTTTTTGTTTGGGTCTGCCAGAGGAGTGATTCCTGGTACTGATGTGTCAGTATCACCAGTATTAACTAATCGTGCTACATCTAGTGGGGGTACAGTAATAAAAGCAGAACCACTTGAGGGACTGATCCCACATTCAAATCTGCCAGGACTGAGTATATCTGCTGTTCCCCTTAAAGCTGAGCCTTCATCCTCATCGGATGATACAAAAATCAAGCCTGCAGATGCAGATGAGAATCAGACGGTAATGAATGGTCAGGATGATGACATGTCTTTGCAGTCTTCCTTGCAGGACAGTGTTGATCAAACATTACCCTCAACATCAGCAGAAGCTAATCCTGGTGGTGGTGAAGTTGTGAACAAACCTCATCGTTGTCAGTTCTGTACAGATAAAACTTTCACTCGACGTAGTCATTTAGTGAGGCATTTTAAACGGTTCCACGCTGACAAACCGTTGAGCCTTGTCCTGTCTAATAGGCGTAGAATTTCTGCACAGGAGAGACAAGAATTTGAAAGATACATGCTCAACAATGGGCAGTACTGGTGTGTAATTTGTGGAAAGACATTTGGGCGTCGGTATCACCTTGAACGTCACATGAAACACCATGGCCCTAATGAAGTTGCATGTCCTTTCCGTTGTTCAGCTTGCAACAGTTCTTTTACCTGCCATGAACATTTTCAGTCTCATAAATGTCAAGGTAGTAATGATCTTACTTCACAAGTAAGGCAGGAAGAGTTGAGTTCTAAAACAGATGGGGAAGGTATATCTGCAGAAACAGAAGACACCAAGGATATGGTGAAAAAGATGCCTGCAAAACGTGACAAGCGGAAAAGAAGCAAGTGTAATTATGAATGTGTAACTTGTGGCAAAAGCTTCTCTAAAAAGAAACTATTGAATAGGCATACTGAATCACATGTGGATCTGACAGAGGACAATAGTCAACCACTGTATTAATGTATGCTTATTTAAGAGTAGAGGAACTATAGGAGCAAAGTAATGTGGAATTAAGTGAGGACAGTAAACAGTCGGATGTTCCTTAGGCATGCACACTGATGTACGTTTAATTTCTCTTATTTTTGTGTGTGGGTCTTTTGTTGTAATGTTTTATTTCTCTGGCTTCCCACCTTCTCTTATTATGATGACTTTTTTTTTTAAAGTAACCCAAATGCTGAAAATGCACTTCCATTTTGAAAACGTAATTAATGACATGAATTTCAGTTTATAGTACAGATTAATATTAGATTTAACCTGTAAGCTTGCAGACGTGGTGGTGCAGTTGCCTCTTTCTGGCTGTGTCAGCCAGTGGTTGAACAGCGTCTCCCTTTCACTTATTTCTGAACCTTGCTACAGTGAAACAGTCCAGCCCTTCTCTTGCGTCTTGTTTTCTATTCATTGTGAAAGTAGAATTTTTAACAGTGGTTCCTACAAGTTGCTGTTCTCATTCCTTGTTTGTGATTTGTCTTACTACTGTTTCTTCAGAAAAGTCGCCATTGATTATAAACTGAACAAATCTGTGAATTGATTCTAACCACATTTTTCAGTTACATTGACAAAAGTAAAAATCTGATGGTCTTGGTATAATATTCTGGTCTTCCATGCAGAAAGTTTGGGTGCAAGACCAACCAGATTCACTGTAAATGTTTCTGCATGCTTTTCCCTCCTCTTGCCTCTTCAACCAGAGTAAAATATTAATTTATTTAGAGAATATCAGGCTGTGACCATGGTTCGAATTTATTAAGTAGCAGATTGCCATCATCATGTCCTGACTGTGAAAAGCTGGAAATCCTGCCCAGGTACTCCTTTCTAGAATGTGTATTCATACCTTGACCATATTCAGGCTGCTTTGAGGCCATATCTGGAGGCATAAGCCACAAACACAATAGATCATATATACTAGTAATTGAATATAAATCATTGTTTATAGGCAATGACAGAAGTTTGCTGTGTTTCGTACAGTAGTATGTTTAATTTCTTGTTATTGTTCGAGGCATTTCTCACCTGCATGATTGATTTTAGTAAGACAGACGTGTAAAAAGCATGTTGTGACCATTGTCATGATTGTAAATTATTTTTTGTTATTCAGTTCACACACCAGTTCAAATTATTGCATAATTTGATTTTGAGAAATTTTGCTGGTCTCTTTCACATGAAAACAAGGGTTCATTTCTGGAGCTAGGAACAACCTACCAGCAGAAGAAGAACTACATTACTGTGAAATCCAGTTCATTTGAAATATTATGTTGGTTATCAGTCTGGTGATGAGTGTATTCATTAGTAAATTCCAATGAAGAAAGGTAAATAGGGCAGTAGAGATCTTCCCACTTCTTTGGATCAGTGTGTGATACACTACTGTGTATTTTGTTCCTTCACATAGTTTTGAATGTGACATAATTTGTAAAAACATTAATGACTGGTTAACACAAAAATCTAAGCAGCAGGATGTATCATATAGAAGGCACTTTGAATGTTGTGGTTTGAATTGCCCAAATTTTCAGTCCCACTTGATTTGTGACCTTTTATTGCAATCATAATCCAGCTGCTGAACTGTATTTTATTGCCAGGCTATATCAGCAGTGTTAACACTCTGACATCTTGCATCACTCTTCATGCAGAACAATTCATATGTTGATGGGCAGCACAGTGTTGCCAGTGTTAAAATTTGATATGAATCGGGGTCAGTGCATTTTAGTTCAGTCTACTGCAGTTAGACATCTTTACAAGCACGCATTTTTTATTGGAAAAACGTGCATCTTGTTTTTACAATCGACGCTGCATGTTTAGACTCTGGTGGGTCATCATTGGGTTCTTCACGTAAAAATGTCAGAGGAGGAGTTTATGTGATTTTACAATTTTCTTTTTCCGGTATGAGATCTTATATCGTACATTGGAATTTTTTCTGGTATGAGATCTTATACTGTACATTGGAATGGTATTTGATAGTGAATACAGTGAAAGGTCACAGATCACTTGGACTGAAAATTCGAATAACTCAACCTGACCACTGTGCACTTCATCTTGCAGCATGCTCTATAAATAGAAGTTGCTTGAGTACAGATTTGGCCAACAAGACCTTGTTCCCCTACTTATGGTTTTTCACAAAAAATATTGTGTAGACAGTGTGTAGAATTAAATTGAAAATCATACCATTTTACCACAAATGGTGTCAGTGTGAATTTATGGCTTCAGAAAATCTGTGCTTAGTAACCATTCGTGTACTTGTTGCACACCACACACCATATACCAACTGTAATACTGTGCAATGGCAGTGCCTGGAATAACATGAGAAAGCCGGTATTCTGAGAGTTCCCTTATCCGCTCAGTTGAAACCAAGTTTCGCGACTAACACAATGAGTTGGGTCCTGTGTGTCTTTTATGCAGTATCATGAAGATACTGGTTCTCAAAATTTAAGTCTTGCTTTGTGATCTGAGGCACATATTTTGTGAACCATAGTTGTCTTAAATGGATGTGGTATGCATGTGTCTTCTGGAACCTGTTGCTTGAAAACTTGGTGTATTAATTTTTTATATTGTGTGAATTTACGTGACACTTTTGGTGGGAGCTGTGTTCGACATATGTATCATGTGACTGCACGATGACTTGTACAGAAGAAGGAAATGTAGCCAGTGTGTGGCTGTTTTAACATAACTGAGCCGACAGGAATTGACAATCATAAGTCGTGGTTTAAAGTAATGTTCTTATACAGAGTAACTACTTGATTATTCATTTGTATAAATTAATTAATTTTGAGAAAAGTATGTTTCACATTAATGAATAAGCTTGTGTATATATAAAACAGATGAACAGTAGCTGCCTTATATTGAAATTACATGTCTGCATAGGGTTGTGGATTAAAAACACACAATCCAAGTGGAAATACAGAACTCTCACATTTAGACTGTAGGAAGTATGTTCATCTTTGTCTTTGTGGCTTATGCCTGCCAGATTAATAGTGGTACCATAGTACAGAAGAAAACTATTACTATTGGAGCCAAAATAATTGGAATTTGCAGGATTTTACATTCCTTTTTAGCAGTGATTGGCATATTGCTCTGAGGGTGTGTAGTTACTACCCCTGTGGTTAACATATACTCCCTTCTCTGTGGTAAAAGCCACTTAATGGTTACTTCATGAACTTTGCTGTAGTTTTGAAAGTTGGATTACATACTTTTTAATATGGAGCAACCTGGAGTTCTCAGCTTTCAAGATGCTTTTATTGGTATGTGAGTGTAATTTGTAACTAACTTTCTAAACCTCTGCCTGAAGCTTCACTATTTCTAGTAGAACTAGAATCTTCCAGATTTGTTAAATAGTTTTGTCATTTCAAACCAAGTTTCTTTAATTTGTCTTCATAATTCTGTGAAAATGCTTTGTTTTATTCATAGCTTTCACTTACAAACATATGTAACCATTTAGGATATAGTTGTAAAATATTTTTTAACGTGTCTTAGGCTGGGTTGTTTTATTTAATTCACAGTTTCTGCTGACAGTTTTACGTGGTGGGTCATGGTAATAATTATGGTGAGACTTAACCTAGAAGCTGCTGTAATGTTAGAAGCTATGTAGTAGTGGCCATCGCGCAAACGTATAGCTGTTCTTACAAGAGGGACCTAGAATGAGTTGTGAATCACACTGTTGCATATTTTGAATTAAGGACTGTATGTATTATCAGATTCCATGGTTTCTCCTGAAATTTGATCTTGAGACTTGAAAGGCATTTCTCAAATTCTTCTCTTATAGTATAATATTTCTCTTAAGCACATTACAGGTGCTTTTCTTTATTGAGTGTTTTATTTTTCCCTAGATTTCCTGAGTGTGCTCAGTGCTAGGTGTGTCTTTCCAGACAGCTTTATATCTGCTTGGAGGACAAGTCCGTCACAGGACAGAATATTAGGTGGATTATGATAATGAGTTGCGTAACGGTCAGTGATGAACTGTCTGCACTGTTACACATGTCGTGGGCGTCTTACTTTTTCTTAACCACCCTTAAATCATACGGTTGCTGACAGAACACTCTATCATGCAGCACTGCTTGTTTTAGGAGATGGATATCAGTTGTGTTTTTAATCTAATTGCATTCATTCCTGCAGCTGAACTAATGCCAAATGGTGCGGAAGTTTGTAAATGTAACTCTTGTGATCCGCAGACTGTGTGTTTGTGTATTGACATCGCGGTGATATACTACTACCGTTATGTGCAGTTTACTTTAGATTTCAACTGAGTCTTCAGTCAGATAAAGTTATGCAATAATGTAATCAGATATGTATGTATGTAAAATATTTTGAAACAGTCAGTACAGTGATTTATGGATTGGTTCTTGTATAAGTACATGTTTTAGAATTTACCGTGGAGAAATTAAAAGTTGAAAATGCCTGGTTTATAAAGCATGTAAAAAATATAAACTGTGTAAAGAGTTTGGGTCATTTTACGAATACTGTCTGTGGGGGTATGATGGTGTGTAGTTTACCACAATTTCAGAACAAATGACTGTCTCCACCTTCAGGGTAACTGCTAAACTACATGGCATCACATGCAGGATGACTGATTTCTTAGTAATTGTCATGAGGACCTAAATCTCACTCGGTAGTTTTCCCTTAGGACTGCAAGTAACATGGGATGTACGTGCTGTACAGGTAATCTTAACCACACAAACTTCATGGGGTCTGTTTTTTTTAATATTTTGTGGTTTCACGTGTGTACCGCGAGTTTGTACTGTTGATGTGTATGATGTACAATTTCATAATGCATTTTGCTTTATTTTTGTTCTGTCAGAGAGAATTGGATGAAATGTAGACAGTTGCTTCTGTTTTGTATTCACACAGTTTCCCTTTCGTCCCACAGAATCCTCTCGAGGCTTTACATGTTAAAGATCCTTAGAAGTATTCTAGCTGAATGTGATGGCCAACCTCCATCTTCCCATGCAACTCAGTAACAACATAATGTCACAAAACTGGGATGTAGATACTAAAATTGGCATTTGGAGTGCTATTGTTGGTGTTACACTTTCAGCTTCCATGTTTACAAAATGTATGTGCCCAATTGAGTGAGAAACTCCCTAGAGGTGACTGACATTTCTTGTATCTTGAGTATTAGATACCTGTACATGGGGATTGGCTTGGTCATTTTGTGTGAGTAATTATAAGAAGAACATATACAAATTTGAAGAAGAGTGTCTGCCTAGTTGCTATAAAGTGCAGATGTAATTATGGACATAATAATAAACTTTATGTTTTCCATCCCGAAGTGTTAAGCAAAGCAATATAGGGACTAAATGTAACAGTCTAACACAACAGTTTATTGGTATATCTATAATCATAGATACATAGGCTACATGTTTTGACTCCTGTCGAGTCATCTTCAGGCCCTCAAAGAATTGCTAATTGGATCTGTATTCTTTGAGGGCCTGAAGATGACTCGATAGGAGTCGAAACATGTAGCCCATGTATCTATGATTGTAGATATACCAATAAACTGTTGTGTTAGACTGTTACGTTTAGTCCCTATATTACAATAAAGCTGGGTTAGTTTTTATTAAACCAAAAAAATTACTAGGAATCTGCTCATTTCTTTCATCATCATAGAAAACGAGTGCATGGGGTAGATTATAACCAATAAGATGTGACAGAAAGATGTTTTGTGTTTGAGTGGCACTAGATATGGGCCTAAGTACATGCATAATACTATAAATCTGCAAAAGACTAAGTGTTTTAACTCCAGATTTGCTTCAGAAGTCACAGTAACATAGTCCTGTGTTCTTGCACATGGTTGTGTTTAAATTTATCTGGGAGGTGAAATTGTACGTATGTTTTATGTATAAGGCACATTCTTGTTTCCATCTTTAATCCAGATGCCTGACCTCTTTGATGCAAAGGGACAGTTGCAGAATCATTAACTGTGTGGAGAGCAGCGAGATGGCTTTAAAGCAGCAAATCCTGTTAACTGACTAGAACCCACAGTATAAAATATTTTGTAATTTTTTATTGGGTAGTGCATTTATTTTCAGCAAGAGTTTGTTATCAGGTCTCTAATTTCAGTAATTTATGAAGGTTTTGGGTGTGTACTTTATTTTAGTGTTTTGATTTCTTCTTTATGAAAACACCTCTGTACAGTCACAAGTTACTTTGATTGAGGAGTTGGTTTGAAATTTATTTTTTACTGTGTCATGGAGGGACAAATAAAATTGTGCCCTTGAAGACTGAATAATATTGAAGCTTGACTTCTGTTTCATTTCTTTTTGTGTAATATTATCAAGTTAATCTGGAAAAGAATGGGAAGAAAATGAATATGAATTTGTCATAATTACATTTGGTTCTGAGAAATATCAAATAAAAGGTTAACTTCTGTTTCGTGGTTTATATTAGTCCAAAGTGGATTTGTTTATCTCATCCATCCATAGCATTACAGTGTACAATGAAAATATAAATACGTTACTATGCCCATATTAGAGTAAGAATTTTATTTTGGTATGGCTGTAGCTCCCATAAAGTATTGCATGCTGTGGGTTGTGTATGTGTATGCCCCAGTACCAGGGACTGAAATAGAAGAACCAGCCTTGATATAAGAAGGAAGGTTAAATTTTTAATTGAATTTTACAGCATCTTTGTGTAAGAAGGATAAAAAGTATTGTCATTAATTTTCAGTCCATTGGTTGGGCTACCACTCGTCAAGTCCATTGCTCAAGGCTTGGTTCGTATTCTGTAGTGTTACGTTTGCTTACCCATAACGCTGTTTGATTTCCATACAAACCCATTGCCATATATTTACATAGAGTTGGCATGACCTATAATGTTCACCAAGTGGGCTGATTTGACAGAGTTATGACTGGCCAATTTTGGAGGTGCAGGATTTGAATCCCAGCTGGGGACTTTGTATTCTAAGGGTTTTTTTTTTGTCCCTCAAGGATATCATAAAAACAGCAAAGACTTTATTTCCATTTTGCTGTATAATTCTTAATGATCCTGTTGTGTTTGTATTTAACATCTTGTTCAGTCAGTGGTGTTTTATGGTAACTAAAGATCCAAGAATTAATGTTAATGGAAATGCTGCAGTTTTGTGCGCATAAAACACCAC
>Ga0209629_10004568_pt1 | contig 10278 bp, 6 predicted proteins | sample TergutCu122P5_FD_187286 | JGI IMG/M metagenome (GOLD analysis project Ga0209629, IMG submission 187286) | Cubitermes ugandensis P5 segment gut microbial communities from Kakamega Forest, Kenya - Cu122 P5 (SPAdes) (version 2) | ecosystem: Host-associated > Arthropoda: Insects > Digestive system >... | reverse complement strand
TGAGCTCCTGATGATGGGCATAGTGATGCCCGAAACATGTTGAGCAAGCAATAAGATCTGCAATAAAAACATCTGTTGCATCTAGTTGGCATTTTATTTCCACGTATTAACGACGATGCACGGTCAAAATCACATCAAACCAGTATATTAGTTTTACTGTGCATCTTTACGAAGGTCCGAATTTGTGACAAGTCATTGTCGGTCTTATTTTTACTAACATCCCTCGTACCTCCCAAGACAACAATGACGTCATTTTTTGTAAGGTCTTGTATATCCTCTATTCCTGGATTTAAAATTGACAATAAATCAGAACTAGGTTTCACTACACCTTGTGCACCAGAATTCTCGTCCAGGTTATGTTGTAGTTCTGCAGCCATGTCTCTTGAATGGCTGTTTCCTGCGATTAGTATTTTATGTTTTTTCCTGTTCTTAAGTCTGTTTTTGTCTGCATTGGTTTTGTTCCTTTGCAGTGGCATCATTAAGTTAAAAGTATCCAATTCATGATTCATTAAATTGTCATGAGTTACAAAACTAATTCATGTAACTGGGATTGGTTGAGCTCCACACAAAGTTAATTGAAGAGATTCTTTCTTCCTACCTTTGCCAGCCACAGTCCAGCCTAGATCATTTCTCACCTCTTCCACAGCTCTGTCTTTTAAACGTTCATTTTTTGCTGTTAGTAAATTTAGATTTGCCTGTATAACCTCTTTCACTGACTGCCTCCTCACATATTTCAGCAACGAGTTAAGCTCATCTATATCACACTTAAAATTTTCAATTTCTGTTTCCATCAAATTATGTTCTTTACACTCGAAGAAATGTTCCCTAGAAACACTTAAACGCTGCATATGAACTGCTTATACAGTTTGAGCCAGTTGATACATTCTGTCGCCAGCTGCCATGATTCATGATTGTAATATTATATACAGAATGCCTCTGAGGTCTGCCTGTTTCATTAATGACTCTTTTTTAAAAATGTCATAACACATGAATAAAGTGAGGACTGACTGAATTATAAATTTTGTTTTGGTAATTTCAACAATCTGTGCTGTGATGTTTATTCCTGTTTTGAATACTCTTTTAGGTTGTGTTTATCAAGGAAGAAGATATATCCATTGAGGGTTCTTACACAACTTCTGTTGTCACAGACATTCAGACTGAGGATATCTTCAGTGAAGTGGAGGATGTGAGTTTAAGATTGATGTCTGTCTTATTTTAATACTCTGTCATGCACATTCTTTCACAATCTCAGAATACATTGTCTCTTAAGTAAAGTTTTACTTCTGTAATACTGAAGAGTTAGGATTAGTAAATCAAGATTAACTGGACTGCTATTTCTCCCTCAGTCAGATTCACAAAAAATAGTATTTCTCCTTTCTGATGCTCATGGCACAAAGACAGCTGTGGTCTTTACAGAGATTAATTTAAAGACACATCTAAGAGTAAGTCTGTCTTAAGGCTGCTAGGCGCACACAGTTTTTTACACATTTTAACTGCACATGCCCAGGACTTCAAAGTTTAATACTGTGTATATATAAATTTGGCATGTGTTTGGCCTAAATGAATACCAGGAACATGTTGAAAATTTGCCAGAAAATAGAAGTTACAGCATACATGGGAAGGATTTTCAGCTTCAATGAAGATGCTGACCAAGCTATGCATGCTTTAGTCCAGATTAGCTGATTTTTAACAATATTAAGAATTATACCATAAATCAGACTGCTTGTGGAAGGTGAAGTGTGAAAACCACAGTAACATATTGAAACAAGCTACACCTCTTGAACCTGGTAATAAAAAATTTTTACAAGAAATCTGAGTTTTTCACAGATGCTGTTTGAGTGAACAGTTGTGGTTTTTTGAAACCTCTTCGTCATTTCAAATCAAGATCTGCTGCATACTTCAATATCCAGCAATTCAGGGGAACCAGACAAGATAAATGGATGTGTACTGTTACTTATGACAAGTACATAAAAGATCTATAACTTTATATTATAATATGCAGTATGATAATATTATTTACTTAAGATCATTTTGCTTTGATATTTTTCCACTTTTATGAAGATAGCACAGTGTCACAAACATCGTTTCAGCATTTGGGTTTGTGTTTGGTTCCCTTTTTAAACTGGCTAGTGAACCTTAAGCCTCAGCACCACTTTCATCATCCTGCACATCAATGTAGATGGAGCCATTAAAAAATCAGATTTCTTCCTGGAGAACAGCATTACACACCACACTTCCTCTGGTCTAATGGTTACTGGATACTCTTTCTCCAGGCTTAAAATTACTTAACACGGGAGAGGTGGCGACTACTCATTATCTTTATGAGGTGGCGTGGGGGATTTCATGACCCCATGGAAAAGAAACCATTTCTTTCTATATATGAGTAACTTTTCACATGTATTTATGCCTATACGTTTATATTCGTAATATTCTAGTATGTTACTTGAATTTATACCCAAATTACATGACAGTTCTCGAATTGTGTGGTGGTAGAATAGTTTTCCACTTAGTTGTACCATCTTTCCCAACTATGGTACATAACCTATCGTAAAGGGGAAGTTCGTCTTCACTAACACTGTCTTCACTTTCATCTCCACTTTGTTTGGTACCACTCATTTCTAGTTTGTCTTTACTTTCACTGTTTTCACCCCCTAACACTTCTTCCTCCTCTTCTACAGCCTGAAGAAGTTTCGTAATTCTACGAACACACTCTTCATAACTCATTTCTTTCTTTTTGAATGCATAAAACCACTTGAAAATATAAGAAATAAAAACTGATATATTGAAACTATCTTGTTGCTTCAGAAAGTAGTTACTCAATGAAAGCATTTATTGTACTGAACTCATACTACTTATGCATTCATAATTCCATCTAAAGTGATGGCGCGGGGGAGAAAATGACCCCGAAGGAACACAACTACACATTTCTTCCATTATCTGTAATACCTGCAGTTCTAAGAAAATGTCAGTGACATCTAAGATAAGGGGAGGAATGTAGCAAAAGGTATGTGAACTGTCTGGTTATAATTCCAAGAAATATGCCAACTGCTGAAAAATGAATTCCTGTGGGGTCGCAATATCCCCCGCGCCACCTCTCCCAGGTTAAGTGTTAAGTTGACCACCCTCCTCCATCTTATGTCCAGTTTGGGAATGTTAGGACTTCTACCTCCATTCCCATACATCTCTATGGCATGGCACTCAGTTAAGCATAGAGACAATTGTACGTTATCCTTACAGGTCGGTAATGAACTGATAATATTGTCAAATTCTAAATTGTTGACACTGTTGAATGTACAGTATGTAGTAACCAAAATTCAAACACTTTCTTTATTACTTAATATTCAGTAAGTGTAAATAGCTACTCCTTTGAGGTCACCATTCTTTCTGAAATGTGGCACTGTGTTGATGGTTAATTGGTTTTAAGGTAATGTAGTGGTCTCATTTTCAGTGGTTGAAGTACTGAAGAAGAATGCCAAACAGGTGAATTCCTGAATGTGTATTGTCAGTGTAGTCAGTGATTGTCTGACTGGAGATAAAGAGGCCCAAACAGGGAGCAGTAAGAGGGACAGAATGTACATTAGTGTAATTAGAGCAAGGTGAGATTGAGGTAGTTTGAGGACTATCACCACTCACCCACAGGGGAGCAATGTTAAGTAACAGTTGCACAGGGACAGCAAAATTATAGGCATTCACAGGGAGCAGTTTCATCCACCACACAGAGTCTAGGCAAGCAACCATTCATACCACTTGCTGTGTAGTGGTGGCACTGCCTGCTTGACAGTGAGCAGTCCGGCAACAAAACCACCTTTCTGTGCAATTATGTGGAGCCTGTGAAGTGTGGTACGGTGAAGTGATGTTAGGTGTAGATGGCAAGGCCACCCAGTGTGGTGGGAACTATGAAATAGAGTGGGGAGAGGTTACTGGAAAAAGAAGGGGCAAGTGAAAGAAACACAACACCACTGGAAAACCCTAGAAACTTACTTAACTTGTCATTTGTCAATTCTTTTTGAACAGTTTTAAGAAATTGTTGCTTGAACGGAATAGATTTCTCTTCAGTAAACGTATACATGGACTGTAATTCTGTATCATTATCTAGCATTTGTACATAAATATTTTTACTTGATTTGTTTTGCTTAAAATTTAGTGGTGTAAAGCAATGCAATCAGATATATGATCATTTCTTTCTACAATCATAAAGGATGAAATTGTAATTTGCATTGCCTATCCCCACAATTGCCAGTCTCAGTGGCTGCACAGTATAAGGCGTAGGTCTGTGACCGCTGACTTGCTGAGATTGTGGGTTCGAATCCCACTGGGGGCATGGATGTTTGTCTGTTGTGAGTGTTGTGTGTTGTCAGGTAGGGGTCTCTGTGACAAGCTAATCACTCATCCAGAGGAGTCCTACTGACTGGTGTGTAATGTGTGATCTAGAACCTCATGAATGAGGAGGCCCTGGCCCACTGGGGGCTGCTGCGCCAAAAAAGAAAATCCCTATGATTGTAAGGTTGTGTTTCATAGACTTCTACTGTTGTTAATGTGTTCTGCATTGTTGTCATGCTTCATAACAGTACGATTTTAGTCACTGTTTCCAACTTTGTTTTCTACAGTTAGTATACAAAGTAAATATACGTGTAGGTGAAAAATATGCAAAATATTCTTACTGTTTGAAAACTCTGCTGAACACATCTCTGGCATGACTTAACTTGGTGACTGTAGTGGGAACAATTGTGCACGTAGGTACTAATATGTTCTGCCTGTTGGCAAAAGTCTTACCTTCATTTTGCAAGGGGGAAATTTAACTGGTCTCATAGTATTAAGGTAAAATTCTCTCTGTAACATGCCATGAAGGCGCAGAGGGAGAGTAGAGGTACAGCTGTACTCATTCTTAACATTGGTTGGTGTGAGTGATGAACGCCATGCCCCAGCCATTGCACCCCCAGGAAAGAGCCACAGTATCCAGTACAGCTGCATCAGAAATTGGCTGAAAACCAACGTACTGGGGACCATCATGAGGCTGAGTGTGGTGAGGAGCCGTAAGTTGCTGATTAGCGGAGAGTTGACACAGCTTATGCACCTTCCTGAAAAGCTTGAGATCATACATAGTGTGGACACTGTGCCTGTTATGCGTCGGAAGTGAGGAGCTGAGCTGCATGTATTAACTGAATCATGTGGTGTGAGCAGTGTTTGTGATTCACTTAAAACTCAGTAAACAACTGTGTGTACAGCAGCCTGTACAGATCATTCCGTAACAAAAATCTCTGTGGTTCCTGGCACAATACATTATTGCATCAAGTAAACCATAAGGTTTATATAAACTAGCTGTTTCACGGTATAAAATTAGTATGATGGTTAACACATCATTACTAATACTTCGGTACACTTTTAAGTCTGTAGCTAACCATACTTACTTGTGTACAAACTCCCAATGGGGTGTGATTGGTGGAGGGGAATTATGCAGTTCATTTTGCTGACAGGTTCTTGTTGCTGTATAACAAAAAGAATTACACTCTGTCTGTCTTTGTGTGTTTGTGTGTGTGTCTTTTTTCCCATTTTTACCCCTTTATTACATTCTCAGCAACTGTTGTTCCTGTTAATTAGTTACCTGGATATCCCGCCTCTTCCCCATTCTAAAACACTCAGTCCACATTATGTCAGCATTGCAGATAACACTTCGAAACTCATGTGGTCAATGTCTCCCTCTTCAAACCTGGTGCAACAGATAAGGGAATCACCCTAATGTTTCTGGGCTTTTGCTTACTTCTGGAAGAATAGTGGCATGATCAGGGACTGTAAAAGTATCTCTGCCTACCTGGAGAGATTGTTTTTTTAATGACAGTACCGCAGTCAAAAAGACTGACTTATCATGAATTACTGTGAGAACAGTGATGAAAACTGATCATCGTATTTTGCCATTTACAGAGCCTGTTACGTGTCTGTAGGACTGACACCAGATAGTCACCTGACATGAGACAAGGTGTTAACCATTGCCTAAGGCAGCTGTTACGCTCTGACTTTACTGGTGCCTCATTTGTGTGAACCTGTCTGTACTTCTGTACCCAAGAAAGTTGTACCTGTTTTCAGTCTTACACATAATTCTGGCATGCAGTTCTCTGTGTAAGTTTATCTAGAATGAGTAGAATGGAGAGGCTGTGAGCAGAGCCCAGGGAATCTGTGCATTCCAAGGAAGGTTTTCACTGAACCCTAAAGCAAGTCATCCAGTAGGTAGCATATACAAGGAACTGAATGACCCATTTCATATTGCCTCATCTACTGTCATCCATTTTAAAGCCCCCACAATGTTTTTCGTGGATAAAGTCAAGGTACATTGTGGTACCTCTGTGTCTGCTGCAAGGCATTTGCATCTTCAGGCACCTTCTGTACTCTTCTCAGACGTATTGTTACAGCACCTAGGTCACACTGTAATTTTTACAGAAGTGTCAGATGAAATGCTTGAGTGATGTGTGCTGTTATCCTGTAAATGTCATTTTTTACTGCACCCTGTTTGTTTATTATTTGTTTGTTTTTTTATGCTATAGAGCTGGTTACTCTGTTTAAGGCACTTGAGGCTGTGGGCAACTTTGGCTCAGCTCAGCTTTTGTTGTGCACAGATTACTTGATTGTAGTCCAAGGTGTATAATCCCCATATCTCACCCACATTGACATTTTCCAGCATGTGTACTGAAACATAAATTTTAAACCTCACTAACCTCTGCGTCGTGTATCACATAACGTGCTTTACTCATTTCTGTTTACAGGGACATTATTTAGGGAGACTGATATCACTTGTTACTTTCTGCTGACTCCCTTATTTTGTAAAATGTTGCAGACTCAGCAGTTAGCCAGTGTGTACTGGAATGGTAACAGTTGATCGCAAATGATATTGGTCAGATAAAATAAATGACCCTCTGTTAAAAAAACTAACCATGGTTGACATTTAAATTGTAATTTATTTAATTAAGTGGTAAATGTACCATTTACTTTACTTCTGTATTATGATGTTAGGCTTTTATCCTCTATCTTTAAGACACTGAAATGTTCTGAACTGTTATTCTGAATTTAGTTGTTTTCTGTACAGCTATACAGCTTCTTATTTAAGACACTGAAATGTTCTGAACTGTTATTCTGAATTTAGTTGTTTTCTGTACAGCTATACAGCTTCTTAATTTAAACAGGAATTGTGTATATAAGGTATTCTTAATTACTTTCTTCCATTTGCAGCCTTTACTTATCAAACAAGAACATGAGACAGATATGGTTGTTGACATGGCTGCTGAATATCTTTCTGATAGCAGCAACAACAACAACAGCAGCCACCATCAACACCCTTCTGAAGGGGCAGACATGAATGTTGACAGCAAACCAGTTCCATCAATAGTGCAAGGGTCCATTTTGTCTCATATTTCAGATCAACATCTGTATGAATGTGGCATATGTGCTAAAAAATTCAACACATTGCATGGTGTGAAGATTCATGCTCGAAGTCACGGCTATGAATGTATTACTTGCAATAGAAAGTTTAGTAGTTGGCGACTGTATAGAACTCACCGACGTATACATACAGAAGGACTTGGTTTAGAATGTCCTCTCTGTAATAAGAGGTTTAACAGTCAAAGGGGTTTGAAACTACATTGTTCAAGATATCACAGCAACAGACGACCCTTTGAATGTAATATATGTAAGAAAACATTTGATACAAAACACAGTCGGAGAATGCATAACAGATGCCATTATAAAGAACGTCATCATATTTGCCTTTTATGTAATGAGTCATTCAGCACAGGCTTAGGCCTTCGACTGCATACTCGAACACACACTGCGTTTGATACTTCTCCAAGCCCAGAAAGTAATACATTAACTCAACGCAGTAACCTCACTGTGTTACAATTTCTATGTGAATGTGACTTTTGCAAGAAGAGGTTCCGCAACTTGAAGGAGCTTAAGAGACATCAACATTTTTGCAAGAGTAAGCGAGCTAGTGAAGTACCAAGCATGTCCACAGATTCTGGACAAGAGCTGCGACTTGAAAGTGCAGTAAAGCAAACTGATCATGAATGTCCATTTTGTAAGAGAACATTTACAGATCGGCGATCCCTTAGTTGCCATGTACGGATTCATAATAGAGTTTCTTGGAAGTGTGCGATTTGTATGAAACTTTTCAAAGATAAGAGAGGTCTCCAGTGCCATGCAAAATGTCATCGTTCTTGTATGACTGGTAGTATATCAATGGGAAACCAGGTTTTTCATAGTGATTCTCAGTCAGTCTCTGAAGTTGCTTTAGGTAGCAATTCTAGAAATGAATCATTACCTTATGCAAACAGTAATACAGTAGAAAGTCAGTGTACTATATGCAAAATAGTTTTTAAAAATGCAAAAGGTCTAAAAACTCATACGAGCAGAACTCATAAAGAGGAGACAGAGCAGACAGCAGTTACATACTTCTCCGAGACACTTAATACTGCTAGAGTTAGTGAAGATAATCTGGTATGTACTGTTACTCAGGGCATAGTGAAGAATGTACGTAGTTTAAGGTCACATCAGTGGAGACTGCATAGGGACCATGACTCACATTTGTTTCCACCTGACATTCTTCAGGAACAGGTCAACAAATTGACAGGAAATACAGTACAAGATGATGCTGAAGGCATCCAAATTCAAGAACAGTATCACACCTGTCTAAACTGCTGTAAGAGCTTTCATAGTAAACGGGGTTTACTGATTCATAATATCAAGTTACACAAAATAAATTGTTCTCGAAACACTATGGCAAACACATCCTTAGATGCTGTTATTGATGCTGATAGTGCTGACGTAGACAGGCACTGTCATATTTGTGATAAAAGCTTTCATGATAACAGAGGACTGCTAATACATTCTACAAAAATTCATAGAGTGAGTAGTATTGAGTGTGTCATTGCATCACAGGATGATGATGATGATGATAGTTCATTTGGCCATTATGTGTGCAAGGTTTGTAACGGGAAGTACACTAAGGTGAATGGTTTCAGAGTTCACTGTACACGACAACAACACATGGTACCAGAGAATGTTGTACAGCAGGCTGAAGGCAACAATGTTGATGTTCGTGAATGCCCCTTGTGTAACAAAAAGTTCTTTTCTGAGCATGGTTATAATTATCACAGTTTCAAAGCTCACAGAGGAAGCACTGGTAAGGGAGTTGTTTCATTACAAGATGATGCATCAGGCTGTTATGAATGTAAAGTGTGTAATGAGAAGTTCAACATCTTAAAAACCTTCAGAGTTCATTGTACAAGACAGCAGCATATGGTACCAGAGAATATACAGCAGACTGAAGGCAACAGTGCTTCTGTTTATGATTGTCTGATGTGTGACAAGAAGTTCTTTTCTGAGCATGGTTATAATTATCACAAGTCCACATCTCACAAAGGAAGCACTGATGTTAGTGCCATTTCATCAGAAGGCTGTTATGAATGTAAGGTCTGTAATGAGAAATACAGTAAAGTGAAGAGTTTCAGAGTTCATTGTACAAGACAACAACACATGGTAGCAGAGAATGTTGTACAACAGGCTGAAGACAACAATGTTGATGCTCATGAATGTCCATTGTGTAACAAAAAGTTCTTTTCTGAGCACAGTTATAATCTGCACAGTTTTAAGGCTCACAAAGGAAGCGCTGATGTGACTGCAATTTCATCAGGAGATGATGTGTCAGTCTGTTATGAATGTAGGGTTTGTAATGAGAAATACAAGAAAGTGAAGAGTTTCAGAGTTCACTGTACAAGACGACAACACATGGTACCAGAGAATGTTGTACAACAAGCTGAAGGCAACAATGTTGATATTCATGAGTGTCCATTGTGTAATAAGAAGTTCTTTTCTGAGAACAGTTATAATCATCACAATCTGAAGTCTCACAAAGGAAGCACTGATGTGAGTGCTATTTTATCAGAAGATGATGTGTCAGTCTGTTATGAATGTAGGGTTTGTAATGAGAAATACAAGAAAGTGAAGAGTTTCAGAGTTCATTGTACAAGACAACAACACATGGTACCAGAGAATGTTGTACAACAGGCTGAAGACAACAATGTTGATATTCGTGAGTGTCCATTGTGTAACAAAAAGTTCTTTTCTGAGCACAGTTATAATCTGCACAGTCTTAAGGCTCACAAAGGAAGTGCTGATGTGAGTGCCATTTCATCAGAAGATGGTGTGTCAGTCTGTTATGAATGTAGGGTTTGTAATGAGAAATACAAGAAAGTGAAGAGTTTCAGAGTTCACTGTACAAGACAACAACACATG
>Ga0209629_10004567_pt1 | contig 10278 bp, 8 predicted proteins | sample TergutCu122P5_FD_187286 | JGI IMG/M metagenome (GOLD analysis project Ga0209629, IMG submission 187286) | Cubitermes ugandensis P5 segment gut microbial communities from Kakamega Forest, Kenya - Cu122 P5 (SPAdes) (version 2) | ecosystem: Host-associated > Arthropoda: Insects > Digestive system >... | reverse complement strand
CCTGTGTCACATTTGTGTGTAAACACTTTGCCAGCTAGCTGGCAAAGTGTTTACACACAAATGTGACACAGGAAACCTCTCTGCATTGATTCAGTGTTGAAACATTGTGCAGCAAATAGAAAGAGAATGTTTCAGCGTTGCCAAACGTAGGTCCATATATATACGACGTTAGCATTTCTGGCTTTACTAGGAGCTCCATATATATATATATATATATGACATTAGTAGCCTAAGGGTTAATATTATTAAATGGCAAGTGAAATTTAATCCGGTAGCCTAAGGGTTAACTTTAGAAACTGGACGTCTCTGATGAGATATTAAAGTTGAGTATGTGGATAGAGGCTGTGGAAGGCGCGGCACAAGTTCGGCTGTGAGGTAATCTGCTATCACGTCAAATAGAACGGCGGGGTTTTCAAATTATATTGCTGCGAAAGTGCTTGCAAACGCGCACTGGCCCACACTGTTCCCGCCTGGCTTTACACAGCGTCGTTAATGGAGAGCCTGTAATTAGGGGCATAGCTTGGGTGGGGCGAGTAGTGCGCCCTCCTCCGACATCAGAGTACAACGAGCGGCAAATTAATATTTGAAATGAAAATAAAAATATTTTCTTCGCTCAACAGATTTTAAATTATGGAAATAAATTGAAATAAATTCAATAAACTTGATTTTTTAGTTCTTATTTTCTGATTGCGGTGGCCACTGTGATTGCTCACCCCCTCACCTCAAAAATCTAAATACGCCTCTGGTTGTATGACTCTCGGTTCGGGGACCGCAAACACCAACACATTCATGGTACCTGACTTGTGGTATGTATACCTTTTTTTTTCCCGTATGGCGCTGCTGCCCAGCTCGGGCCATGGCCTCCTCATTCTTGAGGTTTGAAGATAACACACAACGACGCACCGCAGCCGGTAGGACTCCTCTAGACGAGTGATCAGCTCGTCGCAGAGACCTGTACTTGACAACATACAACGCTCGAAACAAAGAGTAACATGCCCTCGGCGGGATTCGAACCCACAATCTCAGCAGGCGAGCGGCCACAGACGTACGCCTTAGACCGCGTGGCCACCGGGACAGGCTGCTGTGTATACGTGTATACGGCCACAAAAATGTAAGCTTTTTCTAAGAATAACGACTTTCGTCCTACATTGTAGTAATTGTGCCTACTAAAGAATTCTTTTAAAGCAACTTCGATTGAAGGGTAGAAAGAGACCGTGTATAAAAATTGCATACATTGAGCAGAATATTCAGGTTGGCTTTCAGGCGTGGATATATTGTCATTATATGGCTAATATAAAATTTATAATGGTGTACATTAGCACTTCCCTGACTGCTCCTTTCCACCTTCAGGACCTTAACGATGTTTGTGACTATAACAAGCAAGCAATAAAAATGCACCACTGATTGTTGATCTTTGTTAATACGTAGTGTCTGGTGTTACGACTTTTCTGATTTTACAACCATTCCGGCTGAGAACGACTTCACAAGTGATTTAAATGATCGGTAAAGACTCGTCGTGTCGCTAACACGAAGAGGTTGGCATATCGGTAATTTGCTAGACTTGTATTCGGTAGGTGTCTGGTTGACATCTCAGGCATAACACACCATGTCTAAGCTATTTCATGGTCATCTTCATTCCCTTCAGGCAAATTGGAGGACATAAACTCGATAAGGCTACGTCCGATACATTTCAGATCCTTTCCAATTCGTCTTTCTGAAATGTTCCTTTCATTTTACGGTGTATGTTTTTTAGTACGGACACCGTCGTTCAGTGTCATGTGGTAAAAGACAAGGGCGTGCTTGAGAATACAGGAACGGTTTCAGACGTACGTTTCCTTAGGATTTTGCCGCGTTCTTGTCACTCAAGTAACAACCCTACTTCTTTCGGAACACAAGTTACTCCTTTTTCTTCCTTATTTGCCGGAGTTCGGTGCTTGGGATACATTTCGGAGTTCGGAATTTAAACCAGTCTACGTTTGTTTCTAGGTATTGCTATGTGTGATTCTTGTGTGCGTACCTTTCCTTCAGAACAGGTGGTAAGATTGTGATACCACCACGTTATTTGTTGTATCTGCGTATTTCCTTTCAGCTTTTTTTACCGACCTTCATTTCCATGAGAGGACGTCTAACTGCCCTATTTCTTAATTGTCTGCGATAGGTAATATAAACGTGAAGGACACACGAACTTGTGAGTTGGGACCGATGCTACTACCACTCAGTGGGGAGTCTTGAATGATACATAACATTTTTCTTTTCCACAGTCGTACCGTGCATATTGATATTATCAAAGTTTTTTATTTACCATCTGATGCACAAGAGAACTGCTTTAAAAATAATATTAAACTTTACTTTAAAACCGCTCCTACATGTTTCGGTGCAATCACCATCATCAGGGGCACATTATTTGAGTTTGCTAAAGGTATATTTGTTAAAATAATCAAAATACATCGGTTTGGTTAATTCGGTGGTGTGGCTGCATATATTAATTATTAGTTCTGCAATGAAAAAATATCATGTCAATACCGTAACAACTGGATTTTGAAAACAAAATTAATGGTATCGAAATTGGTGGGACTTACCCCTTTTGGTGTATGTGTGTTGCACTGTACGGAATTAGACTGAGTTGGGGAATGCGTAGCTGGCCTTGTGACGTGTAAGCTAGCTCGTACAGAGGATTTATGTCATTGACCTACTGTTCTTCGATCAATATGTTACGTTGGTGAATGGCTTGCATGTAGAGAGCTTCCCAACGATTCATTCTTGTTCCCTTATTGCATGTTTTCAATAATTCCAGTGTTTCCTCTGCAGTGCCGTATTCGTGTCTGTTTGGTACGTGTAATGCATATGCTGAAATTGGGTTATTGGTTCTTATGTACCATGTGTGTTCCTTATATCTTGTTTTTATTGATTATCCGATTGTCCTACATATGAATTGTTGCAAGAGTTACATTTGAGTTTGTATATCCCGCTGGAATGTGTGCTGGTCTTAACTATTTTGTCAGTGAGTTGTCGATGTATAGTGTTTGTGGCACGAAGGGCCATAAGTTAGAGTGTTTGAACAGATTAATTATTTTTCCTATTAGTGTATTGTGAAATGAGAATGTTGCCCATTTTTTGGCTTCTTGTATTGTTGTGGTTGGAAGTTTTTGTCTTTGTTTTTGGTTATCAGTTTCTTCTTCATGTTGTGAATGATATGCAATGGAAATTAATTATTTTGGACTATTGCACGTATGATTTTTCCATTCTTGTTGTTTAGCTTGTTTTGTGATTGGTAGTGTTAGCATTCTGTTTATGCAAAAATTAAATGCTGTAATTTTGTGTTCGAGGGGATAGTTAGAAGAGAATTGTATGGTAACATCAGAATGTGTAGGTTTGCTATAGATTCCTAAGTCAATGCGGTTGGTGTTTCTGTGAATGGAAAGATCCAGGTAGTTTATGGTATTTTTTCTTCTTCCGATAGTTGAATTCCAAATGCTTGTCTGTGTCATACATATGGTTCATAATTGTCTTTTCATCTGTTTTGTTTTGGTCAAAGATGGTCAAAATGTCATCTACGTATCTTTTGTAATATATTACTTCTTTGCTTTCCAGCCATTGTTTTATATACATTTCTTCCAGAAAATGAAGGTAATGCTCTGCTATGGAGCTGTTTTAATGTAAATTTTAATATTCTTTTTAAAGCAACTCTCTTGTGCATCAGTTGGTAAATAAGAAACTTTGATAATGATAACATACATTTAAAAAATATGTACTGCACTTGTTGAATAAATTGTCTGAATGTAGGAAACTTGTGTCGGATGCGTGATTTGGGTTTTGGTGGTTGAACAAAATTAACGCAACGTTTATGCTGTACACTTGGTGCTTAACAAGAAGGAAAAGGGATTGTTAAGTGCGTTGGAAAGGAAAGTACTGAGGCATGTTTTGGGGTCTGTTTAGAATGGCGAAGTGTGGCGATTACGGTATAATTTACGACTGTACATACTGGTTAAAGAATCTGATGTTAATGGCAGTGGTGAAATTAACCGATGTTTAGGTTGGCAAGACATGTAATAAGAGTGTATGATGGTGAAATACCTAAAATAATTATGAATTGAAACCCAGAAGGAAAAACGAGAGTAGGGAGACTCGAGCTGAGACATAGTGATGTGAATAATGACATGTGAATGGCGGGTGTTGAAACTGGAGGATAGAAAATAAGGATGGCGAGGGATGGCGGAGAATCTTAGAAGCGGCCAAAGCCTATTTAGGACTGTATTGCCACTGGTTATTATTATTATTATTATTATTAGTAGTAGTAGTAGTAGTAGTAGTGGTGGTGGTGGTGGTGGTGGTGGTGGTGCCGTGCACCTTTCTTATGCCGTACTCAGTACTGGCACTTTTTATCTTAAGGAAATAAAGTAGGCTCAAAATAGATGCAGATTCGTCCATTTTACTGCACGAGGACAACCCCTTTTTTCAGATTGATTTGGAGGTTTTAGGCGTTTTGAAAATTGATATTTGAATTGTTGTTCTTATGACGCTCCCGGTATATCGTGCGTCGACGATAATATGATTGGTGCATTGCAAATTGGAAATGATTTGGCAGGAATCGGCCTTGCCCTAATTGACGTAATAAATAAATAAATAGGCCTCACTTGTTTCATGGGCCACGGTCTCCTGGTGGAACCTGAGAGAGTTCTGAGTGTTTTGTCACTAGAGGAGCTGTTCCTAACAGATGTCGCAGTGGATGTTTGGAACATGCAATAAAATTTCACTTCGGTCTGGTAAGTTGGAACTTGCGTTACTAAGTACATTGGTGTAGCCACTTTCCGCTTATGCCTGCGGAGTTTGACGGTTGTTGCGTGTGTCTTCTCCACTCGCTCCGGTCTTTCGCTGTTCGTGACCATTGTCCCACTGCTACACTCTTGATCGTGTCTGTACATCTCATCCTCGGTCGCTCCCTTCTTTTGGCGTATTCGTATGCCCCACATTGATGTAGCTTGTGTCCATCAGCGCTGGTCCATTCTTGCTACATGGCCTCCCCATTTCCACTTGAAACTGTGATCCACTGCCACGATGTCCAGCATGTTGGTTCTCTGCCTTCCTTCAGCATTCTTATGTTTGTCTGTCTGTCTGTCTGTCGCTCCATACAACTTGCAATATTCACCGTTCCATCTTCCGCTGACAAGTTTGGAGCCTCCTTTTTTCTTTATCCATGATCGACCATGTTTGGGCGCTGTATAATAGGGTCAGGAGTACGCAGGAATGAAAGGGTCTTTTTGATCTCTAGTTTTTGGAATTTATTGAGGTAGGTCCTATATTGGCGTCACTTGCCTGGAGGTACTGCGAGATACCACGCAGATACGAGGATAGCTGACCCGGCCGTGCATCGCACTGGACACCTCCCGAATACAAGTCTAGTGCTTCAACTCTGTAGCAACGTGCGCGCCGACGTTTGGTATGCAGACAGGTTATGAGTGTTCGTACATATTTAGTATAAATTATAACGCACGAATCGACAGTTAACAGTCATGGCGACGATGCGAAATTTTGTTCTTGTATCCCACAAATTTAATGTAGCGCTACATAAAACTTGTACTTACAGAACTGACACCAAACACAAGACCATTATATTTATGACGTGATGATGGTGATGGTAATTTGAAGCTGTTACGGTTTGTACGATTGAGCCATGGGGTCACACGCACAAGAGACTAGCTAAATTTTATTATGTTATTGGATTATGGATTCTCATTGCTTGAATAAGAGTAACACTAGTTTTACAGGGCCAGAACTGTGCGTTCGGAAAGTAGGTATATTGATACGTACCTGGAACGCCTTGACCAGTGTGTACTCACAAGTGTCAGCCATATCATTTGATGAATAACTTGATGTTTTTCTGACCGTGCATCATGAATTGACTGTATATTAATTACCAACTTGATGCACAGATTATTATTTATTCATAAAATATTATTTTCCTTTACATGTTTTGAGCCCCAAGTGCTCATCTTCAGGAGGATACAGTTGTATACATGCAGCCTATGGTACTGTCACTCTCTACGAGAGTTCGTGGTGGCCTAACAGGCCACCACGAACTCTCGGAAAGGAAAAGGAGTTCCTTTCCGACCTGCACACGCAACGGTCACCGACACAGAGTGATATGTACCAGAGGTTGTATTGATACAATTGATGCTCCTGATGATGAGAACGGAGTTGCTGGAAATATGTATAGAATTGAAATAAATACATAGAAAAGAATTGTGCGTCAGGTTGGTCATTTACCAAGAATCATGACGAGATGCACGGTCAACAAAATACGAGTATAAAAAAAAAATTTCTTCGGGAGATGTCTTCAGACGTCAGGCACTACCCTTAATAAAGTAATAATTTCCCACCAAACAATTTTAAACAGCAGAACTACACGCACAATATTAATGCATTCTGACGGTAGAACAGACAAGTGCCCCAGCTGGTCGTATTTCATTTGGTGAATGATGTGTTGATTTAGTACATGTAGTCTGCATTTTAACTGATGGTGTGTAAATCCTTTGATTTTGTTTTGCAGTATGCGTCCGTTTCGTCATTATGTCGGTTTTGTTTACATTAGAGATCTGAAGCGTTCCTTATGTGAAGTTCCTATTATTTGTCTTCTTTATCATAACCTAAATAAGGAGTGCACAAACTACAGTCGCCGGGTCGCCCAGACGACTAAGTGCTGTATGGTGGCACGTAATATTTTTGTCCCTACGAGCGGGGAAATCTCTTATCTGGAGCCTAGAATTTTTAATTGGTTTCCATATTTTTGGAATATGTTTCCACCCCTGGCTTAAGTTTTATTTTTCGGAAAAGAAACTTGATGTGGAAAGAATAATATGTAACCATATTATTTTTATATATTTTGGTCGTGTACTGGAACTTACAAAACCTTTGGATGCATAAAGAGTGGTTCATTAACCATGTCTGGCTTCACATCGTTAGCAGAAACCTCGCACTGAAATAATTCTGATTCTGTGATATTTCTTCGGGAAATGGCTATGTATGTCAGGCCGTAGTTCGATGAACCCTGTGATCTGGAGAGCGCTCCGCTAATGGCAGGCCTTAGTTACGTGTGACGTAAAAGCGCTGATATTACTGTGTTCCGCGACACAAAGGAGAATGAGACATTTCATGACTGACGACTGCTGATTCCCTCCGGAACAAGCACATGACAGGGAACGTGGCTGGGAACATTTTGAACCTTGAGCCCAATTAGGGGGAAGTGTGAATCCGCAAACGCATTTGATATAAATAGGCCAACTTCGTGTGTTTCTATTCTTAGAGCCTAATGGAAACAAGACAAAGCATTGTACATGTAGTGTAATATTAAGGCACATTCACGCAACCATTGTTGACGTGGAAGAACAATAAATATTACATTCTCCGTATATGTGTGTGTGTGTGTGTGTGTGTGTGTGTGTGTGTGTGTGTGTGTAGCTTTAGTTATCAAGCATGCAAAGCCCATGCGCCGTATACTGTCATCTGTGACCTCTCTGGCTGTGCAGCATTTTTCCACATTATCTCCTAAACGTCATGATTTACGAGAGAAAAAATATTAGATGTAAATGTATATTTTACTCTACAAATTCTGTCTGAATTATTTCTCATTCTAAGAATAATTTAAAAATATTTAATTATAAATGTACCTACGTCTTCTTGTAAAGTAAATCGTGTAAAATCTTAATGAAACCTGAATTCCCTATACGGGTTTTCGAAAAATACTCAATTATCAGTTTTCATGAATATCCATCCAGTGGGAGCCGAGATGGACAGAGAGATATGACGAAGCTAATAGTCGTTTTCGCAATTCTGTGAGCGCGCCAAAAATGGCAAGTTTGCTATTCTTATTTTACGTAGCTTTTATCGTTCATTGCCTTGTTCTCGGCTGCGAGTAAAAAAGAATACTGAGAAGGCGTTTGGAGATGTGCAACTTCATACCTACGAGTACATACATATAATCTTGTGTTACGTATTGTGTCACCAGATTTTATCTCTTATTCTTTCATTGTGTCTTTGTTTATATATATATATATATATATATATATATATATATATATATATATATATATAGGGGCTGTATAGTTGGCAACAAGGCGAATAGACCCAAGTGTTCATTGCTGGGACGGCGGTTATAATTCTAAATTGCCAACCTCTACTGTGTTTTAAAGATCTCCCATAACCGTAGTTCAAAGCATTTCTCTTCTTTGCTGCTTTTCTTGTTACCTACCAGACCTGCCGGCCCTCAGCGTCAGCAACTCGGGCACTGCTGAAAATGCGGAGAGTTTCTTTTATCATTTCCCCGAGCACTGCAACTTTACCGCATTGATAACATACATCCGCCGGGACATCCTATGACACCTGCCGTGCTGAAGGAAACGATAGAAGAGACTGTAGTAAATATGTTTTACATTTCGTGACCTCTAGTTTTGTTTTGACCGGAGGTTGGAGGAAGGCCGGTTGAAGTCTGTCGTAGTTTTCGCGTCAACAAGGGACCGCGCCGGAAGGCTGGTTATATTTCACATTTTATGTGGAAAATATTTTGTATCTGTGATCTATACTGTCATTGGAGGACTGTGCGTATTCTTTGCCCCCGACGTATTTTTGCATTTGTCCACGAATATCGTAAATGGGCTGTGGGTTTGAGGCCACTGAAACTTTGTGCTTTGAGAGGCACGGCGCCTGTCAAATATACGACGCTGTAAGTGTCGCGAAACGCTTTGTTAACGTAGGGACTAGAGGCGAAGTGGTTAGCTGCATGTTCGGCAGTTATTCAGTAAGAGGCTGGATCAACTACGGAACTGTTCTGGGGGCAGTGGCGAAGAAAAAGAGTATGTGCTCCTGCCGGCAAACGAAACTGTGTGGTCCACCCAAAGCACATACACGCTACTGATCGAGCTATCCCGGCGCGTTCGCGTAATTCATTGCGGGAGTAACGGTTTGTGGCAGTAAGTAATAGCTATTAACTGATTCTATCATTAAAGTTTGTTGACTTTTGTATTTAACACAAGCGCTATATGCTTGCTGTGTACATACTTCCGTTTTTACTGCAGTAATTTCCTGGTATTGCTGTTTCACATTCGAATGAAATACGACCAGCTGGGGCACTTGTCTGTTCTACCGTCAGACTGCATTAATATTGTGTGTGTAGTTCTGCTGTTTAAAATTGTTTGGTGGGAAATTATTACTTTATTAAGGGTAGTGCCTGACGTCTGAAGACATCTCCTGAAGAAATTTCCTATTCATTGATCGGTCATATTGTGTCTGTGTTTCAGAACCTCTTCCATATGGCAGAACATTGTTGTTTTTTAAGTATTTTGTTGACCGTGCATCTCGTCATGATTCTTGGTAAATGACCAACCTGAAGCACAATTTTTTCTATTTATTTATTTTAATTCTACACATGTTTCGAGAAACCCCGTGCCAATCATCAGGTGAATCAATTGTATCAATACAACCTGTGGTGTATGTGACTCTGTGTCGGTGACCGTTGCGTGTGCAGGTCGGAAAGGAACTTCTTTTCCTTTCCGACCTGCACACGAAACGGTCACCGACACAGAGTGACATATACCACAGGTTGTAGTGATGCAATTGATTCTCCTGATGATGAGCACGGGGTTGCTCGAAACATGTAGTGAATTGAAATAAATACATAGAAAAGAATTGTGCGTCAATTTGGTCATTTACAAAGAATCAGAATATTGGTGTTTTACTCAGTGTGCTGTATAATGTCCTTTTCTGAAGTCTGTGCATATGAATTTGTTGGCATCAACTTGATTAGAATTCATATTTTATGCATTTCGTTTAACTGATATTTGCATCACGTATTACACTTCAGAGAAGAAATTAACGTCACCGTAAATTTAACGCAGCGATGTTTTATATCAAAATATTAAAACTTGGCTGCGTGGAAAATCAAAAACACTGTAAAATTTAAAGCTATTGGTAGGAAGTGAAAGCCTTCGATTATTGGAAGTGGGTTAACATAAAAATTTCACTTCTGCTACAGAATGTTTTGGATTAATTGCACGATGTCGTGGTGCTGAGTTATCGTTGCAGTTTTGATGGTTGTATAGTGTGTTAAAAAAATTCCCTGTTTATACGGAATTGAAGTTTCGTGATCTTGTTCTCAGAACCAGCTATTGTACTAATCCTGAGCCAGCGAAATCCAGTTTTAACATTAACATCCTCTGTATTTATAATCCAGTTTAATATTATATTCTGACACACACACACACACACACACACACACACACACACACA
>Ga0209629_10004566_pt1 | contig 10280 bp, 10 predicted proteins | sample TergutCu122P5_FD_187286 | JGI IMG/M metagenome (GOLD analysis project Ga0209629, IMG submission 187286) | Cubitermes ugandensis P5 segment gut microbial communities from Kakamega Forest, Kenya - Cu122 P5 (SPAdes) (version 2) | ecosystem: Host-associated > Arthropoda: Insects > Digestive system... | reverse complement strand
TTCAGAACTGTTCCAGAGATTCTTCAGGCGGTAGACCGCTCCATTCGAACTATCAACATCAACACAACAGGCGCTGCTAAAGGTATCCTACGACTTCCACTTCGCTGGCAACGGGTTGTACACAATACTGGTGACTATACTGAAGGACAGTAAAACTTCGAAACATGTATCTACTTTGTGTCAGTTGTAAATAAATAGTTGCCACTATTAAAGTTCCAACCCTCGTACATACGTACATACATGCATACGTAGTACATACATACATATATACATACACACACATACATACATACACACATATATGCATACGTAGTACCTACATACATATACATACATACATACAAACATACATACATACATACATACATACAAACATACATACATACATACATACATACATACATACATACATACATACATACATACATACATACATACATACATACATACATTCGGCTCCTTTGGTTTCCTCCTTTATATACTTGTTCTGGATTATCATTCTGTGCATTTCCTGTTTGCGGCACTGATTCCAGTCTTTTGGTAAATATTATTAAATTATCTACACACATGAATCTCCATGTTCCGTCATGTCTCACAAGTTATTTTTATGAAATGAATCAAAACGTATTTTTTTCTCTGTTGCGCTGTCAACTACGGAGAAAGAAGTTATCACTCCTTCCATGTTATAACCCAGAAAGGCGACACAGCAACAGCAATTTTGCAGTTGTCACTATTAGTCTACATGCCAACCAGACTGAGGTTTTGTATGTACGTCGAGATAAATACTTAGATTTAGTGAAATGCCTAATGAAACACGAGGAAGCATTTCCTCTTAAATCGGATTTGCTGGAACAAGTAATGACATCTATTGCTGCATGAGCATCGCATCTGTAAGTGTGACATTAAGTTTAGTCTAAGTTTAAATTTGGAGCAATTTTTGTTAAGGTCGCGAATAAACAAGAATGTGAGTCGAGTGCATATCGAGCAAAAAATGGAATTTATGCAACCAAGCGGACAGTCACCACCACGTACAATTCCCGGGAAACATTCGAACGCTACTGGTTTCTCGTAAGTAAGAAGCACCTAAAACCTTACATTCGTCAATATAAATGTTACCATATGCTTAGCATTGCTCAACAATTTTATCGTTACAAACGGTGACAAAAAGCGTCTCGCCTGCACTATACACAAGCATCTTTTAACCAACAAATATCTTGTAGTTTTATAGACTTGTATTACAACACCTATTGTAAGCGCTACGGGATCCCAGAGTGCACTAGGAATTAATAGTCTTGGGTCGGTTCGTTAGAGGGCCTGATGATGACTCTAAGGAGTCGAAACATGTAGCCCTGAAGTAGTAGATCATAATAAATCTGTTGTGTTTTGACGATCATTTATATGTTTTTATTGTCATTAAAAAATAGAATACTTAACCGACTGACCAAAAGTATTACATAATATATCCTGCTATTTATTCAGCCTAGCCAAAATGCCCTACTATAATAAAGATGCCCATGAAGGTCCTGTAATGGATCATATTTCTTTCATATTTATTTTAATGTTATTTTCTTATCTAATTACAATTCTCCCATGTGATTTCTTCAGTAGAAGTTTTGTATTGAAACTTGGTCACATATATCTTTCTTTTTCATGTTTGCCACAAGCGCAACCTATTCTTCTTTTCAGTTGTAATCTTCCTGGGAATAAACTCCTATTTTTAGGGTCGCTATTGCCTAATTTTCTCTATTCCTTTGTTCCAGCGCTTCATCCCTTTTAAGTCCCAGATATTCACCTAAGCACTTTTTCAGTCACGCTGCTTTCTTTAATTGACGCTCAAGCTTGAAACAGAAGGTAATATAAAGTCGAGTATCTCAATAAACAGTGAAGCCTTCGTAGAAAAGTTAATCAACTGTTTAAAAATCTCTTTTAAGTAACTCCAAGATTCTGCTTCACTTTCAGAAAACCCCTACGCTGAGTCAGCTCAGTCCAATCGACGCCCGTCATGCTATACCTATATCTTGATTTTCATATTACCCTCCAATTCGTGCCTGGGGCTCCTAAGGTGGAATCTTGCTGAGGTTTTCCAATAAAATTTTGTATATTTATCTTATATTCCGCGGAACAAATTATTCCTCCTTCATTCACCCTAAGAGCAGTAGATGTAGGGTACATATTATGATTTCAGCACGTAGTTTTTTCGGGAGTTTTATATATTTTTTAATCTACTTATTTAAATTGGAGACGAGAAAATGACCTACACAAAGCACGAAAATACGTACTTACAAGCTGTACCTTATTATTCCCTGACGACAGAGGATTTATGGATTGCGATTGTTGCCTACAATTAACGAAAACAAAGCAGCACTAGACCTAGTGTCCTACATACCTGGAGTGTCGCCGTTGTCCAAGTTGCTGGCTGTGCTGCTCTGTCCGCCTGATCCCGCACACCACCTGAAATGCACTGACTGCTCCGCTGTCTCGCGTCATAGTCTGTTGCGGCACAACGCGAGGCAAAGAGGGGAAGCCACACGTCATCATGACTGCTTGACGGGTTCCGTAATTACGCGTGGAGAGGAAACAATGGGTTGTGAAAATTTTCGGCTTAAACATAGGCGAATTTCAAAGAAAGTACGACAAAACCTTCAGGTTTTTTGAATTCGCTGACAGTATTTCGAAGTCAACAGCTGATACAAATCATGACAGAGTTCTGATTTACGAAAGGAACCTATGGCTATCTAACACCATTTCTTCAACGTGTAATATGGCGTCCAATTAATCGACCGTGGCCTGTTTAAAAATACCTAGAGGGACTAAGAAAACAAAGATATATTCAAATCAGGACAGCCGAGATTCGAGTGGGATTTAGAAGACGACACCTGTTGAACTCTAAGCACACTTTCTAATCAAACACTCAACTGCTTCTCTACAACGCTGTCGGATATTAACATGTTAACCCATCTTAAATAAATATCCTTTTTTCTTCATTTCACTCATCAAGGAGTGTTGCGCTCAACGTAAAAAAACCTGCTAATTCTGTGTTACAGAATACTCCTGAGCAGTCAGCTGTACCCGAATATTCATTACCGTTACTGGGTCCTAGCAAAGCCACCTAAATCCAGCACACATATTCACATTATATTTTTCTAATATCCAGTATAATATCATGCTTCCATCGACTCATAATCCCCGGCCCTTCCCCTGTAGTCTTTTTTATTGTGGGTATCGAGCCAGAAATTCGTAGCAATTCTCCATTTGCCCTACGGGTGCTTCATATAGCGGCCATCATTTGGTCGCCATAATTTAGAATGAGATAAGCACAAATTCTGAAGCTCCCAAATAAATAATTTTAATTATTTTCTTTTTATAGTTTTAGGTTGTATTCAGTATCTCTTAGTTTCCGGGGATTTCTTTGTAAACTCGTCACAAGGAAGTATTTTGTACGAAAATTATTCGCCACACGGCCTAGCCCAATGTTGCATGACTGCTCCATTATGGCGGTTCGCTACTACCTAAGCAACTTTTTGTCAGATTACTTCCGTATTTGAAGGACGTCCAACCATTCGATCTAAGATCTATTTTTCCTGTTTTCGCATGCGGGATTTTAGTTTACAATTACTTGTTTTTCCCTTTGTTTCAAGATAACATTGTAACTCATTTCATTTATTCGTCCTGTCACGCGGTTTGCATTTCCATTACTAACGATACAATATCTTTTGTATTATCAACAAACGTAACGGCCTCCCTGCTACCACTGCATGTAGCCCCGTACACACTGGTCAGGTCAGGAAGGTCCGTGATTTGTGTAGAATGAACTTTTCTGTGTTAATGTAGTGCAGACTGAAGTGGCTGTTGTGCCTGAGGACCAAAACAGCGCCTTGTCATCTCGTGTTTTGAAGCCCCTTCCCACTAAGAGACACTACCTTTCCTGTAGTGCAAACCGTGTCTTCAATATCACTAATGCCTAGGTCGATCCTAAGGTACTTCCAACCACTTCGCTCCCCTCGCTACTCAGAACTTATTCCTTGCGATATTCTCCCCTTCTCTTCTGTTGTTTCAAGTGATCGTTTTCCAGGGTGTATCGCCTCAAACCCGTCCACATATTTTGTCGGTGTTTCGCCCCCCCCCCCCCCCCCCCCCCCCCCCCCGATTGCACTAATATGAAAATATTAGGTGATCGGTGTTATATGTTTTGTAGTTACACTAAGATTCTGTCAGTAATTCATACCACACAGAATGCTCAGCGACGAAGTAACCAAAATCTAGAATCATGTGCTGCAGGTCATTTGGAAGAACAGTCTAATAAGTAATGTTTAGTTTCGACACCGTTAGCGAGTTACGTTCTAGTGATGGGATGACAGTGATTTGGAAAGGATGTGGAGGGAATAGGTCGTGGCTTAATTTAGAGTAAAAACCCGATATTTTCCTGAGAGTGCTGAGGAAAGTCAGGAAAAACCCAAGTTAGAATAGTATAGAGGCTACAGTAGAGATTCAAAAGGGCACATCCCGAATACAGTCAGAATCATTATCGCTTGTATCAACTTCCTCTGTGTGATCAGTGTTAATCACGAAGGTGTTTGTTACGTAATGTCCTTTGTGTTTCATGGGCTGCTTTACAAATGATAAAATGGAAATTATACCTGGAATTACAGGGCCATAGCCTGCAAACTACCATCATGGCTTTTGCCTGGAGGGACGTACAAAAACAACAAAGGACCTCAGCCAAGGTAGCCGATGACCTAGCCGAAATTCGAGCCAGGAACTTCCGCAACATAAGACCACACTAACCCACGAGGTGTAAGCAGGGACGGAGTAAGGAGTGGGCCAGCCGGTCAACTGCCCGGGGTGTCAAAATGTAAGGATCGCTAAGATTTCAGTATAATAATCGGAAATATGGTGCTAGCAAACATAGGGTTCCAGACTCGAAAGCTTCTCTCAGAAAATTACCCGCAATTTGGAAACGTTTCCTCAAAAATCTCCGCCAGACCGCTCTAGACCGAAAAAGATTAAAGAATTCATTAGCCTGTCAGGGGCGCCAAATTCTTTACCTGTCTGCGGCACCCATTCATCTCGGACCTGCCCTGTGTACATACAGTACCTTAAATTACCTACTTCGTTCTTCTTAGGTGCAAGCATGTTTTTCAGTATTTGATATTCAAACGTGTAAAAATTGTTTTTTCTTCAAGGGACACGGAAATTACAGTTTTAAATTGGGTAGTTACAATAATAATTCTTTAATTTAATCAGACAGAACGCCGTAGTAGCAATCTATCACTCCTGCATCTCATCGAGAGACCGCAGATTTTAATATCGACTGGCAGGTGTTTCGTAGATTTCCTCAGTCTCTCCGAACAGAATTCTTGAAACACACACGACTACTTCCTTTCATATCCTTTCTCGTATGTCATTCAGAGACCTCCTTCAATCTGGCGCTACACAGGCCAAATTAAGCAGCTGAGAAAGCAGCGTCAAACAGATTCAAAGGCACAGGCCAAAACGAACACTTCGAATGAGCGACAATATAGAGAAGCTGTGGCTGGCGAAGCATTCCTCAAGCAGAGTTTTTTTCCTTTGTAGCAGCTGAGTTGTAAGAATTCGTGGAGGGACTAGGGCTCTGTTCATTAATACAGCAGCTTGACAGGTAGAATCGAGGGCAGGTCTGCGCAACCTTTTATGTAGTGCGGGCAACTTCGGCAGAATGGGTTCTGTAGGAGGCCAACATGAAGTGCAATACACAGAATGAGGAATGGATAAGTTTACTTACAATTGTATGTGCAAATTTACCTGAGTATTCTTCTATATTGCTGCTCTACTAGTCGGACAGTCCAGGGATCGATTCTCGGTGGTGTCACTGGGGATTTTTTCCGTGGTACCTCCGACAGAACCATGTGCCCTGAGGTCGACTCAGCCTCTGAAAGTGAGTACCAGGGATTTCTCCTGGGGCAAAGGCGGCCGGTGCGTTTGGCTGACGACCTACCACAGTTGTAGTGCCGAAACGTCAAGATAATCGGGGGCCTTAATCTACCCGAAACCCCTTGGGCCACCTCGGCCTGTCGCGGGAGACCTTTACCTTCATTCTTCTATATATCATGTTCAATAAAAATATATTAATATTAATAGAAATTGTTATAAAAATGTAATTCGCAACCTAGGCTGGGTGCCGCTATTTGTAGCAAATTTTTACAAAATTAATTAGTAATGTAATGTACGTATCCTTAAATTAATAACTCAAATTTCTCCACGGGGAACACAGAACGGCTTAGTGGGCAAATTGCTGCCCTCGAGGTAGTTTTTGAGCGGGTCTCATCTAGGGTCATTGGCTTTCAGATTGAAACTGCAGGCTAGACTGCAGACCTTCCGCAATAAAAAACGGAACTATCCAATTGTGTTGTGTCATATTTGAAATTCTTCCAGCAGTAAACACTAAAATTTTCTTTTGGAAGATGTTGCTGTGTAGTCCTGCAGATACTGTTGTGCCTGCCTCATATAAGGTCTTGTTAAGAACGAAAAAAGATTTACTTTTATCCAGGCTTTTTAATCGAAATCTACGGCTGTATGTCATATCACCCTAGTACATCCATTTAAGAAAAATCCTTCTGGGTATATTCAAATATCTTGAATTAAATATGATGTACAATATGAACTTACACTCTAAAATTAAAGGTACGAATTTTTCGGCTTGTTGACAAACTATTCCGTGAAGGCTCGCCATTGTTATTTTTGGAAAGTGAATTTTATAGACTAGTGTTAATCTTTGGTAACAAACCCAGCGCTAGCAAGACTTCATTTCGTCATGTTGCCCAGTCAGCAATTGATAGGCATTGGGTTTAGACGCTAGGCTGAAAGTTTTTTTGGGAGTGCTCTGCTGTTAAATACTGTGATGGCCATATCTTTCTTCATCCTTGCCGGACTGACTAAAAATTCCCTGGTTCAAGCCCATTAACCTTCTTTTATCTTGATCTGTTTCGCCACTCCATACCTCCCACTATTTTGTGTTAGATAAGTTCAGGTAGATGATTGTTACACCAAATCATTTGATATTTGTTGAGATAAATTATTTATAAAATTAGTAAAGTTAAAGATTTTTATTTTGTGTTATTAAGAGTGGTCTTACTCTTATACTATTAGAATTAAAATTTATCACACTTTATTGTTTACCCCTGTTTTAGCAGAAGCGAATATAAACTTAAAACAAAGCAAAGAGTGGAAAACAGGATCTACCCAGCGACCTTCTTCATGAGCCCGCAGTGTCAAAAAAATCTGTACCATAGGAAGTATCATCTTCCGTGTAGTTAGCAGAATTATCCCACACCGTCGCAGGTAAAACCATCCTACAGCTCCTGCCCACTGGAGATATGTCGATGATTAACGAACCCACATTTTTTAATAAAGCTGCTGCAAATGGAGGCAGCAGTTTCCTCCGGGACCTCGGTACATACTTATCTGACTAGACGGTGACACATCCCGAAAGAATTTTTAAAAATTATTGGCTCATATTTTGAAGTATTATGATAGTTTTACCACAACGGTTTGGAAACTAAGGTCCCAGAAGACGATGTGGACTCACACACTTTCTCACGATGACAGGAACATTCAGCACGTATGATAAACTTTTAATGCGATAAAGCGTCATCAAGTAGTCCATCAGCCAAGAAGAAAGACTGGACGAAAATTAGTCGTAATATTAAATGAAATCCTCAACTTCTCGTAGATAATTCTGGATAAACGAGTGTAAACCCTTTTCTAAATATTCTTGCCAAGATACAAATTAGTAAGAGGCACGAACCCGCGATCGATAGTGTACTCGGTATAGCGACAAGGCTACTGCGCTTACTTCCGAGGAGTAGTGGTTCGGTTCCTGGTAGACATATGGAATGTGTCTCTTGTCCAATTCGTCCACACCTGCATTGGGTCCCATCCAGAATCTTACGCAATCGGTTCTCGAGGGTCTTTTTCAATTGGTAAATCGATCGGAACCTAAAGCTGATTGCTCACCCCATCTAATGTCGAGGCTAAGAAAGATTGGACCTACTTATTCCGTCGTCCATATTTCTTTCTAGCGGCCATAAGGATAAGTTTGCGTTAACCATACGTAATGCGGAATGTTATTAGGGATGTGAAGGAGGCAGGAGGTTTGTGTTCAACCCAGACAAACTAGCGAAGGAATGTTCGGTTGGTGTGTGTCCGTCGTTTAGTATTCAGCAACTGCGGTGAACGAATCATTTACACTTGTGCATTAGCGGACGACGGCTCGCTAATTTTCTGCGTGAAGTGACAACACCTTAACCAGCAACTAAGCCCCACAAATAGTTCGCTATTTTCGTTTTGCCCTACAGCCGGAAGCGGAAGGCGTGGATCGCTCTTATCACACGGTCAACAGTTACTTTATCGACACCGCATCAGTTTCCAAACTGGAAACGTGTGAAAGATCCGAGAGAAATGATACAGCTTGATGGGAAAAGCCGTAAAATCTTTCCTGCTCCTTTGCGGGAATTTCTGAGACCTGTTAAAAATTTAGTTTACTGACAAAACCAAATTCGGTTCTTCTGATACTGTATCGGTGGGTAAGTGGTTTCTGAAGTTTCGAAGAAACATACCCTTGATTTTCAAGGGCCGACAAACCAAACTGATTCACATCCTAGAAGACCTGAATCCTCAACAACACCACTGTGTGAATGTCATCTCGCACGTACAGGTGCCGTCAAATTGCATTCGTTTTCACTCTGCAGAGACGTCGGATGAATGGAGGCAGTTTGCAGCCGGCTGTAATGGAGGGTATAATAATACTATTATTACTTACGTTTCACCAACAATAAAGTCGTCATTCAACATGTCTCACAATTCCGTGAAAATTCGGATGATTTAATTCTTTCGGAACAAAACTTGCGGCTGATAGAACGTCTTATTCAAAGATGTATATTCATAATATTTTAAATATTTCCACATTTATTAATTTGTTTTATACCTACGCCTACACAAATACCTTCTTTAATATATCCTATAAAACATACATTGCCACTGGAACTTAACAAGTAGAGACTATTAACTGCATAAATTGCCTGTTCTCCTTTGACTGCTGGTAGTTTAACAAATGACAGCCTAACTCACCGCAGTGCAACGCTCATAGATATGTTCGTTGAAACTGTGATACTCTTACCTCCTGTATTAGATTATCACATCAAATGTAACTTCATTATAAAGCGCTAAGGGCCAATACCTGGAGATACAGTCTCCTTGTAATCCACGGCCAGACAATGAATTCATTTTTAGACGCGTTCGCAAAATTGCAAAAAGCGAATATTATCTTCGTCATTTCTGTCCGTCCTTCTGTCCGCATGGAACAACTCGGCTCCCATTGGGCGAATTTGCATGGAATTTTATACTTGAGGATTTTTCGAAAATCTGTCGAGAAAATTCCAGTTTCATTAAGATTGGACAAGAATAAAAGGTACTTTACATGAAGACCAATATACATTTTTTATCATATCTCGCTAATTTCTTCTTAGAATGAGAAATGCTTCAGACAAAATTTGTGGAGGAAATCAAAATACACATTTTGTGTTCAGTAACTTTATTCGAAAATTGTGCCGTTTATGAGATAATGTGGAAAAAATATTGTAGAGCGGGGCAGACCGCAGGACAAAATGGAGCATGCGCTTCGCGTGTTGGATACCTATGGCTACAAATGCACAAGCTGAGGTTGTGTAATAATCATTGCTTTTCCACTGCAACAATGGTTGCAGGAACGCGCCTCGATGTTACATTTCACGCACATTGGCTGTCTTGTTAAGCTTTAAGTCTTAGTGGACGTTATATTTACCGCCAGTTTTAACATTCTGGATATTGCTCACAGAGTGTATTTGTGTGGTCCGTATTAACTGTTGCTACAACAGCCATTATGTCACTATTTAGCATTAACTGATTTGTTAGGAAGCAAATTGTTTTTGTAAGTCAATGCCTGAATTAATATAGGTTAAATTTAGCCTTCAAAATGTTACTTTTAATTCAGCTGCATGTCTGTTAACCCTCCTCGTTGGTGCCTCCACCTTATCGTGGTGAGGAGGTTTGAGTACGCCAGTGACCCTGAGAGCTATACTAGCGGTAGCGTAGCTACTGACAGGGCCTCCCTTGCTGGACAGGTCAAAGGAAAGGCGTCAGACGAAGAGAGACACCAAAACTGATGCCGGAAGCAGCGTCATCAGTAGCGGCTTGAAGCACAGAGCAAATGATGCTCGAGATGGTTCAAGTTCGTATAGCAACAGGCGTGACCAGAGTGGTTTGAA
>Ga0209629_10004565_pt1 | contig 10280 bp, 11 predicted proteins | sample TergutCu122P5_FD_187286 | JGI IMG/M metagenome (GOLD analysis project Ga0209629, IMG submission 187286) | Cubitermes ugandensis P5 segment gut microbial communities from Kakamega Forest, Kenya - Cu122 P5 (SPAdes) (version 2) | ecosystem: Host-associated > Arthropoda: Insects > Digestive system... | reverse complement strand
AAAGTTACAAACCTCGTGCATCTAAAAAAAAAACTATATGCATGGAGATTATTAAGTCTCCAAAACACTGTTGTCACTTACCCAGTCACAAACTCATACATTAAAAGATGCAGTAACAAAGTTATTTAAAACTTAAGAACTGAGGGAACAGTAATCCAGATAACATCAGGGAAGAGAGAAGAAATATTAAAGGGAAGCTGCCACAATGAGTATATAGAAAAAAGAAGGAAAAAAGGTCACAAATGGCTCAGAGAAAGAACTATCAGGATTGTGGAAGAGAGACGGAAATGAAACAAGTAAGGAACAGGACTGTAGTAAGATGCTTATAGTTCTGAACAAGCACAAGGATGGATAAGGAAAGATTCATAATATAGAAATGCCATGATTTGGAGGAAAAAAACAAGAGAAAGAGACCTAGGGATATGTTCAGAACAATCAGAGAGCTCACTATACAGTTTATCCCCAAAACAGGTAAGCTCAAAGGTAGAGCTGGAGAACTAATAAAATGGAAAGGATAAAAATTTAGAAAGATGGAAACAATATACAGCAGAGCCATACAAACTCAATGAGCAGCCAGAAGACTTCACAGACTTCACATACAGATCCAATATGGAGGGGGTACTTACATAAACTGACTGTAGCTTGGAAAGTTCAACTAATAGTGAAAAATCTACTAAGCTATCAGAATTTAGGAAATGTGCTGCTCTTGAACAACAACTTCACCAGGCTTTAAACGAATTAAGCTCTGCTCAATTGATCAACAAATTATTTAACAAGGAACATACTCAAGACAGCGTGGATACAACTGTATCTTAGCAGGTACGTACTGACCTGGAAGAATATGATAAATGGAAATTGGTGATGCCAAGATGTCCTGAAGTTAAAATAGGAGATAAACAGAAAGAAATGGAGAAAGTAACTGAGTGTACAATTGAACAAAGGCTGATCTCGAAGAATCCCTATACAGTACTTGAGGAAGACAATGATATAATTAGTAATGATGTGATAACAAATTCAGTATCGGAGACTGAAATAACGATACTGACAGTAACGGAATGGATTACAACTCAGTCAGATATTGTACAACTATAAAGGAACCAGTAGAAGGAAAGGGGGAAAAAAAAAATGCAACTCAACATAACCTACAAATTCAAAAGAGGACCTAAGTGAGATGGTCTGCGAAGGAAGATAATGAGACTTATTCCATTCCAATGATAATTAATCCACAAATATCAAGACAGAAAATAAGAAGAGCCACAAATCCAAGAATGCTTCTTCAGGGAGGAGATATGAAACGTACTATGAATGAGTGCACTGGAAAAACCGCGTCAACATCCAAACGCGAAGTGGTTATTCTAGGCGGCAGCCACTTGAAGGGAAGTGTTCCAAGAACTGATAATTATTTAAGTTCTAAGTTTGAGGTTAGTGGATTCATTAAACCCGGTGCTGGCTTTAAAAAAATTGTGGGTAAGTCAATTTTGGGATTATCCAGACTTACGAACAAAGATATGCTTGAATGCAATGGTGGTGTGCTAATGATATTTACAGTAGTAACTTAAAAAAAAAAAAAAAAAAAAAAATATATATATATATATATATATGAAGTTTTTCCAGGATAATGAAAAATCAAACATAATAATGCTAGATATTCCGCACAGATATGATTTGCCTGATAACTTGCAGGTGGATAAGGACATCAAGACTTTTAACTCAAAACTGAAGAAAATTGCAAAATTATTTAAACATGTTAAAATTATGAAATTCACTCTTACCAGAAAATGTTTTACTCAATATGGTTTACATCTGAATGAATATGGTAAAGGACTATTAGCTAAACAACTGGCTTCTTTAATTTACAAAATGAGTTGTCAGAAAACTGAGGAACCTATTAGTCTGGAATTGAAAATGGGGTTAAATGACAATGCCACCTCACATCCCTTGACCATAGCACCTAATTGTTCAAAACCACCTGTAGAACATCAACTAGGATAAAGAAGCCACCTATCATAAGACAAAATGATTTTTTATGGTGAATGACATCTCAAGTACAGAAAATGGTAACATTCAAATTCAATAAGATAGCTCCACTACTAATTTTTATTCTGATTTTAAATTTAATGTTCCTTCATACAATAAAGTAAACTCTGACTTAAAAGATAGTGCTAATAATCTAAAGGCCTATCACCAAAACATACGAGGCTTGAGGGGTAAAGTAAGCCAGTTATTTTATATTCTGCGCTTTCACATATACGTGGTCGGACAATAAAGTTCGCGAACTCGCAACCGTGTGCTTGCCGTGGCAGCATTGGACAAAAGCCTTAGTATGGTTTGATGAAGTTGACATATCAGCGTTCCACAGCTGTGTTGTTGTTGATCTATGGCAGTCTCTTTCTGAGTGGCATCTATTAGTGTCTGCATGTGTTTTGGTGTGCCACTGCAAGAATGTCGGAGTTTGAATTAGAGCAACGAACGAACATTAAATTTCTTGTTGTTAGTTGATGTTGATGTTAGTGTAAGTTTATGGGGATAATGCTTGAAGAAAACAACAGTTTACAAGTGGGTGAAACATTTTTCTGGGGGAAGAGAAAGTGTCACTGACGAAGAGAGATCAGGACGGGCAGCAACAAGCAGAACAGAAGAAAACATTGCAAAAGTTCGTCAAATTATGCGTGAAAATCGTCGGCTTACTGTCAGGCGCATAGCAGAGCAAGTGAACATCGACAGAGAAACAGTTAGGAAAATCTTAACTGAAAATCTTGACATGAGGAAGGTGTGTGGTGTGCAAAGATGGTCCCAAACGAGTTCACCGAAGAACAAAAGCAAAGAAGAGTTTTTAGCTACTAAACAAATAACTGTGTTGGAACACCCTGCCTATTCACTGGATCTAGCCCCCAATGACTTTTTTCTGTTCCCGAGGATAAAGGAAATATTGAAAGAAAGGCATTTTGATGATATTGATGACATCAGGAGTAATACAACGGCAGCTCGGAAGGCCATTCCACAAAACCGGTTCCAAAATTGTTTTGAAGGGTAGACTAGGTGCTGGCATCGGGGCATAGCTTCCCAAGGGGAGTACAATGAAGGCGACCATGGTGGTATTCAGCAACGAGGTATGTAGCACTTTTACCGTGATGAGTTTGCGAACTTTATTGTCCGACCACGTAATATGTACAACTGAACACCATCTCAAAGACTTTGAAATGGATATGATGTCAATAGAATATTATAAACTTGGTAACAAAGTTTGTAGACAGTATAAAAATGGTAGTGTATGTGTATATGTACATGAATCCATAGACTCTGACATTATTTCTACCCACCATATCCGCAAAGAGAAAGATCTTGAAATATGTGCTGTTAAAATAAACCTACCTAAGATTAAAATAGTTATTATACCTATTTATAGATCACCTACTGGAAATTATAACTACTTTCTGAGGAAATCAGACTCTTTTTTAAATTTATTATATACCAAAAAAATGGAATTTATCATATGTGGGGATATAAATATTAATTATCTACACTGTCATAATAGAAGACAACAGACACTCTATTAGCTTTGTACAATTTAAAAAGCAGTAAATTTTCCTACAAGAATTATAAATGGTTCAAGTACTGCAATTGATAATATTTTTATTGATTTATCAAGAAATTTTACTATAAATCCCCTTATAAATGGGTTGTCAGACCATGATGCTCAACTACTGAAATTAGAAAAAAATCACTGTGCCCATACGAGAATCCACATCTTGCTATGTTAGAAACATAAATAGCTCTACTATAGATGAATTTCAATGTAAATTGAGTATGGAAAGTTGGGAGGATATTTTCAAACAATATGACACAAATGTAATATTTAACAACATTTTAAACATTTATTTAAAATTCCTTAATGCTTGCTTTACTAAAAGCATACATAATTCCACCCACACATATAACCCTTGGATAACTAGAGGAATTAAAATACTGTGTCATAATAAAAGACTTTTATACATGAGTTGTAAGGGAGGTAATGATACAAATCTCAAACTACGATACAAAAGATATTGCAAAATATTAACAGATGTTACAAAAACAGCAAAAAAAGATGTATTATGATGAATTAATATTTAAATCCAAGAAAAAACAAAAACTACATGGAAAATTATAAGAAAGGAAATAAGAAATAAATGTCATAATGATATTAAATCTTCAAAAATTAATAACACTATATCGAATAATCCACAGGAAATTGCTAACACTTTCAATGATTATTTCTCAACTGTCGCAGACACTGTCATCAGAAATATCAAAAAGGGTGACGATGATTCTAAGGATAACGTGGATCCTTCCAATTATTTGATTACCAACTTCAATAACATGTTCTCAAGAATTAATTTGAAATATGCAACAACATATGAAATTAATAAGATTCATAAATCACTAAAGACTAAAAACTCATATGGGTATGATGAAATCCCCATTAAAATTTTAAAACTAAGTGTCCCTTTTATAATTTCTCTTAACTTATATTTGTAACATATCCCTTTCCTCTGGTGTATTCCCTGAAAGACTAAAATATGCTATAATCAAACCTGTCTATAAGAAAGGAGACAAACTTCTCACTACAAATTATAGGCCAATCTCTCTTTTGACATCCTTTTCTAAGATATTTGAAGAACTAATACATTCAAGATTATACAAACACATACGTACCAATAACATACTAGCTAAGGAACAATATAGATTTGGAATTAATAGGTACACTGGGGCTGCATCCTATGATATAATTAATTAATTAAATATTAAAAACTATGAATAATAGACTTTCAGTAGGCGGTACATTTTGCGACCTCGAGAAGGCCTTTGATTGTGTTAACCATGAGATTTTAGTAGATAAACTTCAGTTTTATGGAATCAAGGAGAAATTCCTAGCTTTGATACAATCTTATCTTAGAGAAAGATACCAAAAAGTACTTATTGTTAAATTTAATGCATATGATGATGTTTCTTCTGTATGGAGAAAAATTGCAAATGGAGTTCCTCAGGGTTTGATTTTGGGCCCATTGCTTTTTCTTATTCATATAAATGACCTACCTATGGCAAAAAACAGTGATACTGAAGTTGTGCTCTTTGCAGATGATACTTGCATTATAATAACTAGCCCTAATCAAGAGAGACTTCAAACAGCATTAACAAAACTTTTTCTGATATAAATTTATGGTTTAAAGCCAATTTCCTATCCCGTAACTTTAATAAAACATATTATTTACAATTTCGAACAAAAAATTACACTGACAATACATTAGAGATCAACTCCTCCTCCTCCAGATGGCGCTAGAGCCCGGGGTGGGCCTTGGCCTCCTCTACAATATGCCTCCAGGCCTCTCAATTCCTTGCTCTGTCTCTCCATTCGTTTACACCCATCTTTCTCAGGTCCATGGACACGTCATCCAGCCATCTCATTTTTGGTCTTCCTCTTCGTCTTGTTGCATACAGCTTTCCATACAACATCTTTTTTGGGATTGCGGTGTCTTGCATTCTTTCTATATGACCAAGCCATCATATTCTTTGGCATTTAATAAACCTGACAATGTTCTCCCCCTTGATTATGGCTTCTAATTCATTGTTTCGTTGAACTCTCCATAATTCGTTTTCTTTCACTGGTCCATATATTTTCCGCAAGATTTTCCTTTCAAATACTGCTAATACTCTTTCCTCTTCCATGGTGAGTGTCCATGATTCTGAACCATAGGTGACCACTGGATGTACCAATGTGCAGTATATCTGCAACTTGCTGTTTCTTGATATGAGGCTGCTATTAAACAATTGTCTATTTGCATAATAAGCCTTATTGCCCATCATAATTCTCTCTTTTATGCATTTGTTATTATTGTTGGTGTTACTGATGATATTTCCCAGGTAATGGAAGCTCTATTAGAGATCAACTACTTGAATAAAAATACACAAAGTTTCTGGGTTTGATGGTTGATGACAATTTAACTTGCAACAACCATATTGATCAGTTAATTTCCAAACTGAATTCTGCATGTTATGCAATAAGAGTTGTTAATGCAATGTAGTCAAGGAAAGGGTTAAGAATGTTATATTTTCGTACGTTCATTCTATCATATCATATGGAATAATTCTTTGGGGTAATACCCCTAATAGTATTAAATATTCAGGATAGAAAAAAAAAAATTTAAGAATTATGAATAAGGCAAAGAAAATGGATTCATGTAACAAACTGTTTAAATCAATGAAAATTTTACCTCTCCATTCTCAGTATATATTTTCTCTCTTAATGTATGTGGTGAACAACAAACATTTATTTACAAGAAAATTGAGAAGCCCATAACCACGATACTGGATCTGCTAAGAATTTTCATCTACCTATTACTAATTGAACTATATATCAAAAAGGTGCCTATTATACAGGGCTTAAAATCTTTAATTATCTACCAATTATCTAAAGAATGTAGCGAAGGAAATACAAGTTTTTAAAAAGACCGTAAAGAGATTTCTTCTTGATAACTCATTTAATTCTATTGATGAATATTTTAATGCTAATAAATGATATACATTCCTGATGGTAATGGTTTCGTGATGAAACTGATATTTTATTGTGTAATCATTGTATTATAATTGTATTCTGTCATTTGACATCTGTAATTTAATAAATACATTGTACAACACATTATGACTATTTCCACACCCTTAGGTTGTACCTGTTCATGGATAAATGGAAAATGAATGAATGAATGAATACAAGAAATAACTGTAGATTCTGAGGAGTGAGGTAAAAAGGGGTTTAGATCAGTTGCCTCACAACAAAGCCCCTGGGTGTGACAACAAAAAAATAGAAATATTTAAAGCCATTAAAGACGACATCACTCCAGCAATCACCAACCTTTGTAATGAAGTATGGAAGAAGGTGAAATGGCTATCAGAGTGGAAAGAGTCTTTTTTTAGCTTTTACGAAAGAACAGATGTCAGAGAGTGCACGAATAACCGCATCATTGCACTAATTCCTCATACACGTAAGATCCTACTGAGAATTGTTCAAAAATGACTTGAGCCATACACAGAATGTGAAATGCCAATGTAACAAGCAGATTTCAGGAAAGGGCGCAGAACAAACGGCCAAATCACTAATGTAAGATAGATCACAAGAGGGCAAGGGAGTGCCAAAAAATGTCTATCTGTGTTTCATAGATTACTCAAAGGCTTTTGATAGTGTGGAGTGTTTAAAGATGTGGAACAGCATCAGAAGTATGGGAATACCTCAGCATTTGACACTGCTAATAAAGAGTCCTACACACAAAGCAAGAAGCCAAGGAGCAGGTTGAGAAAGGCACAATAGAAGGTGTTAAGGCAAGGCTGCACCTTATCTCCTGGTCTGTTGATTATGCACAGCAAGTACATTATAAGTACAGCACAGTTAGAAGATATGGAAGCAGGTGTCAGAATAGGGGGATGAAAAATAAACAAGCTAAAATACGCAAATTATATCATTCTACGAGCAGAAGGCAAGGAAGATATGGTAGAACTGATTATAAGTGGCAAAAACAAAAGTGAGAGGGCAGTCTCAAATCAAACCTGAAGAAAACCAGTGTAATGAACAATGGGGAAAAAGTAAACATCTCTACAGATGGTAAAGAAATCAGCACAATAACAGGCTACAAGTCTTTAGGGGCTCTCATTACCAATGATGGCTACACCAAAGATGAGATCAAGAAAAGAAGAGTAATGGCAAAATTGACAAAATCATGAGACTCAAGAGTTTTGACCAACAAAAAAGTTAAGGTAGTGCAAACAATGGTCTTTCGAGCAGTGCTCTATGGATCCAAATGCTGGATGCTAAGGAAAGCAGATAAAAGGAAGCTATGGATGTGGATAAGAGTGCTCAGAATACCACAGACAGTAATAAGGACAAATGCATCATTGACCAATCAAATTAAGCCCAAGAACTCTCTGAAAACTTTAGCCACAATATGCAAACCTAAATATTTCAGACACCTAATACGCATGTTAGATTTCCTGGAGAAAGATTTGGTGTTAGGACTGACAGATGGTAGTAGCAGAGGAATACAGGGCACAAGATGGTCAGAAGAAATACAAGGAATCCTGAAAATGAACTGGCATGACATCTTAGCTGCCACACAAAACAGAGCACAATGTAAGCACTTGATTTACAAAGTCATGGAAAACAGGAAACATCGACAAGAATAAGGGCTAGCATGACCCAGTACTTCTAGCTGAGAAAATCCGATCAGACCACCATGGATTACTTGCAATCCTGCTGCTGCTGCTGTTGCTATATTAAAATTTGTCATCTTCACCAAATATTAAAAGAGAATGTGACATACTACTTGCATACTTCAAGTATGGACTTTTGTTAGAAACATAAAAGGAAGAATCCGCTTCACGATTTAGACATCAGTTGGGAGGTTATGCACTGGGATTTATATGGCTCATGATGGTATTCAGCAATGGCCTCTTCTGAACAGCCTTGAAACTTCAGGGTTCCATAAAAGGGAAGGAATCCTTTCAGTAATGACTATCTTCTCATAAAGGACTTCACTCGATGAAGTTAGTTCTGATATGGCAGCCTTACACTCACATAAATCTGAAAAGAACACTTAAATATTGTGGCACACTATCCACTTAGGGATGAGAAATGCTACTTTTTCCAATCATCAACTTTAAGCCACATGGTGACATTCCATACAGCCATCCTTCTACAGTCAATACACACACACACACACACACACACACACACACACACACAAACACAAACATCACATCTCAAGAATGTAAAAACATACCCGAACAGACTCTGGACTAAGTCCAACCACTTGAAGCCACTGTTTTAATGATGGAACATGCTTCCTCTCTGAAGGGAGTTTTGCTTTTGTCATCAGCTGATGAGCATAGAGTTTAATTAACTTCCCCTGCAAGGTGAAAATAGATATATTAATTAAACTACATTATTAAATGTATACAACAAACATGTTGTGGTCGAAGTCGATAAGTGCCATCAGTACTTGTCACACACACCCATCTAAAGAACCTTATCATACCCCACAAACAACAGTGCACTCTACCCTACCAGCATCCTACTCTTTCATATTTTTTGACTCTCATGAGCGTTCGATATTACGCATAAATGGTCGGTGACCATTTCATGCAAAGGTTACAAAGACCTAACAAATCCATACTATAATCACAAAACGTCACATACAACCTTTTAAGATGTATGTAACTCTAACCTCTAGGGTTCGTATTTCCTGCTGTGTGAGCTCTACGCTTGTTGCACATTGCGTTCTCAGTCCTTCCAAACGATTTGCAGAAATGTCAATCATGGACTGTACGGCAACCTCGTTCTCAAATCGTTTCTCTTGATGAGCCTCTTCGTCCGCCATCACATATATTGTACTAGCTGCCGAAATACCTCATATTTGGAAATCAGCCAAGAGTCCATTTTTAACGTTACAAATAAGAGTTTTTGAGGTAAATACATTGTATAGATTCAATACACTATAGCACGCACCGCCATCTTGGAAGGGTCTATCTCCCTTTTTACGAGATTTTCACAACATTCTCGGGTAAGTTGATAATCAGTGGATGATCTGTGCCATAAATGACGATCTGTGGTGATTGAGTTCTATGCTTGCGGAAGCGAGCAAAGGATTAGTGGTGGAATGGCGCGAGTAGTCGTACTGTTTACGAAGTATGCTAAATCGGCTAATTTTGTGATAGTATCCTAGACTTGTCAAGACGTACATGAAAAATTTATAAATATTGATTTCTCGGATGTAGGCTGTTGAGTGATTGGGTTACACTGGTAAAGGACGGTACAATGGACCCGTGCCTGACTAAACGCCTCGCTGTAGCGTATAAGGTACTGGAGGTTGGCTCCATGCATTCTTGACCGGCGCCAGAGGGGGTTGGGCGATTTCAAGCATTGGTCGCTTAACGCCTCTGCAAAGAACGGGACGCTTTGAAGGAGGGAAAAATCTATGGCCCCTGCCGGAATTCGAACCGCAGTTTTTCAGTTGTCTGTTAGTCACCACATCGACTGACTTTCTTATTATACAATTTAGTTCCCATATTAATTACACCCTTTTTGTATATATCAGTTTTATGTGACTGAACATGGATATTCATCTTCCTTCATGTGTTATACTTATGAACATTAGAGTTTAGCTCCAGAGACTGAGTATTTTTTAAAAAAAACATGTCACTTCTAATATATATATATATATATATATATATATATATATATATATATATATATA
>Ga0209629_10004564_pt1 | contig 10281 bp, 7 predicted proteins | sample TergutCu122P5_FD_187286 | JGI IMG/M metagenome (GOLD analysis project Ga0209629, IMG submission 187286) | Cubitermes ugandensis P5 segment gut microbial communities from Kakamega Forest, Kenya - Cu122 P5 (SPAdes) (version 2) | ecosystem: Host-associated > Arthropoda: Insects > Digestive system >... | reverse complement strand
CTGGCTTTACTAGGAGCTCCATATATATACGAAATTAGTAGCCTAAGGTTAATATTATTAAATTGCAAGTGAAATTTAATCCGGTAGCCTAAGGGTTAAGAGAAATCTTCATAGACCGAATGACTGTTACAAGAATAAGTGGCAGTAAAATTGTTATGAATTATTAATTATAAGTTTCCTGTAGCAATAAATGTTTCGGCATTGTAATAAAGGACATTAATTCATCCTTATTAATGGAACAGAATACTTAAGAATTCACAGATATTAAACAAATTCGCAACTTTTCTTGCCAACTGATTGTTTTATATCCCGTGACTGCCAATCATCCTAAGCCGGATGAGTCCAATCCACATACTCAACTCCACTTCTCTATTGTAAATTGTATTGTGTTTTTTCTGTCTGAGAAGATATCTTCCGAATGAAGTTTTCTTTTAAGTATTTTCTGCCATAATTTCTATACCTTTCTCTTCTATGCATGTTAGTTGCATCGTCACATCTCATAATTTTTTTTATTATCCTTACGCTCTTCGGTGACCTATCAGTCATAAAGTTCCTTATTGTACTGTTCCAACCAGTCCTGTTGCTACTTCCTCTATTTACATTCAGATACCCCCCACCCCACCGAAACATATTTCTCAAAAAGACACCGAGTCTCCCTTGGTCCCTCAGTATGAGGTACAAATCTCATACTCACACAAAAAAACAGCTAGGTACTACTTAAACACCTACTATAGCTGTACTGTAGGACTAGACAAGGAATGGATTTTGATCAGTCTTGATAAAGTCGTGTTTGGATGCGCAGTTCCTGTAGCAGTTGTTTAATTGTCGCCTGCTCTGATGTGGACAACCAGTATTTTGTTCTGTATGTACCTACAGTCTGTTACTGTGTGTGCTGCGATATATCGGCTGGACTGATAAGACCTAATTATTTATAAGTTACATTTTATATGAGCTTATTCTTTGACATGCGCGTTTCGACAACTCTAAACCTCTTTCTTCAGTGTCCAATTATGCTCTACAGTTTGCAAGCCACCTGTATACAGAGTGTCTCAGGAGGAAATGTTACTATTCTAGGTCATAGTATCGGTCATTCTAAACAAAAAACTCTACGTGTAAACGTGTCCTATTCCTAGCGGTTTCCGAGATAGAGCTATTTCACTGTACAGGAGTTTGGATTTGGCGCTCAAAATTGTGCTTCACTCACGCCATACTGCGCTCTTTTAGATTTTTGTTTATGGGTTTGGATGAAGAGTGAAGTGTACAGAACAAAAGTGGTTACTCGATACAAATTTCTCGATCTCATAATGGATGTTATCGCCAGCATAAAAGAAAGTCAAGATGCACTCAGACGAGCAAACCAACATGTCCTCACACTAGTTGCAAAGTGCATGGCTGTTGACGGTGGAATTTTTGAAAATGTATTGTACTGGTTAAGTTGTACCAACTTTGTCACTTGAACAATAAATACCGATATTAGAAACAGTACGTAATTGCACTTTATCGACAATTTTGCAACTGTACAGTGAAATAGCTCCATCTTGCAAACCTTTCCGTACAGGACACATGTACATACACATTTTTGCTTAGAATGACCAATACTATGACTTCCCAGAATATGGATATTTCCTCCTAGGATACCCTGTATATGGTATAATATTCTGTAAATTTTACAGTGTGTAATACATGGGACAATGTTCAGTGCATACAGAAAAATAGTGGAGTTGTATGTAATAACGGAAATTTAACTCCGTTAAAAATCACAAATCAGTATGTACAACCAGTAATGCTTTCAGATTTGTTACTCATTTGCCCTACTGTCTGTTGCACACGTACACAGTCGGTCTGTCTTACTGACAGTATCAGCGTACAGTTCGTAGCCAACCGACTGCTGCCTGCCAACTGCTGCTGAATGCTGACTGTTTAGCAACTGCTTTTTGATTGGCAGCGAGATTTGAACAAGCAGACTGTTACATTAAATGTTCTAATTACACGCCGCCACTTCTTACTCTCCGCCACTTCTTACTTCCCGCCACTTCTTACTCTCCGCCACTTCTTACTCTCCGCCACTTCTTACTTTCCGCCACTTCTTACTCTCCGCCACTTCTTACTCTCCGCCACTAAACACAGGGAAATTTTGCCACGGTGGGCTGTAGGTATCAACTGGAACGGATTGTTTATGTAATGTAACTGCTGTGGGCGATGGCAAGTATAAATTAAGATTTACTTATTTGTGTTTTATTTAACGACACTGCCAACAGTTCCATTGTATAATGTCCAATGTGTGGTTGATAAGTGACGAATTAAAGGGGAGGAAATATATGGTTGTCTTCTTACATTTGGCAACAAACCAGAAGGTCGCGGTTTCGATTCCAATGGCGTCACTGGAAATTTTCATTGACATAATACTTCCGGCAGAACTATGGCCCTTGGGTCGACTCAGCCTCTAACAGAAATGAGTACCAAGAATATTTCGTGGGGGTAAAGGTGGTCGGTGGGTAGGGCTGAAAATATTACCACCTTCATTGGCCATTTGTTTTGAAATCTGTAAGCCTCAAACTCCTGGAAACATCAGTGCCTGTCCAGGCCTGTAATGGGATTGCTTTACTTTTATTTCGTTTGGAAACACAGTCTTAACATTTAGTTGATCGGACTGACTGAGGACAACCTGGTTTACCTCAGCAGGAATGGACTGTTACCGACCGAATTTCGTACCGAGCAGCTGCTAAGAAGAAGTAAGAGTCGTTACCGTTTGAGGCAGAGAGGAAGGTTACACACTTTAAGATGGCATGATATATGAAACTTTGTATAATCTCACAGCGGTGTTTGTGAGGTTTCTTCCTTTCGAGTTATGACGTCACGATGCCGGTTACTCTGTTCCTAAAATGCCGAGACAGATTGTCTGAAATCCTCGGGAGAAAATTACACAGTGACACTTCTTCTTCTTCAGTCGGCGCTACAACCTTTGGTGGGTTTTGGCCTGCTTTACGATTTTGCGACGCTGTGTCATATAGAAGCAGAAGAGGATATTCATGCATTTGTTTACGAAACGCGAATTTCGGTGTTAATTTTTAGCCCATTTTATTGTAAATAGGACAAATTTAATGTTTAGAAGGTTATATAATATTGAGATTTTAACGACTACAGTCAGAACTTGCATAAAATCTGTGTGAAACATCTTAATGGTAAATTGTATTACCGACAGCTGCATTTGAAATTCTTGTGTAACTTGGAAGGTACTTTTACGAGCTCGCTGACGATGGTACGATAGTGCCTAATATGTAGGAGTGTGATAGTTTGTGAAACAATTGTGCATTTGTTGGTCATAGTACAAAATAAAAAAGATGCACGGTACGTGCATTAAAATAATGTTGTCTTGTTTGCTATTATTATTATTATTATTATTATTATTATTATAGTGAAGTAACATGAAAAAGCATGATAATTCGATGTCGATCACCACCAGGTTTTGCTACTGTCTGTAGCGGGTGATTTTGCTTAGAATGACACGTTCTTAGCACTAAATTACGTAATTATGTAAATTTACGAGTGATTACAAACACACATGCCTCAATACTTCTAAGCATAAAAATTTGCAGTTTAACAAAACATATGTACCACACATTTCAACAGTTACGTAGACGATAACAAAACGTTCTACAACAAATACAGCTGTACGGGAAGGGAAAGAGTGAATTTACTTATAAAGAGAGAAACAGGCAATAACATTGGAATACATATGAGAGGTCATTCATATGTTATGAAAGTGACACAGAATTATATGAAATTTCTATAACCAGTTTCTCAATAACATGCTGTACTGAACAGACTGATATTCCTTACCGTACTGCAGAACATTACAGCTATGTAAATACAGCAGCTGTTACATCCGACCACCATCCTCACTGTACACTCACAGCTCTTCATATGACGGTAGGCAGTGCGGCGATTCCAGGTATTCCATTTTGTGATGAATCAAGTTTGGTGCTTTCACAATTAACATTATATACCGGCCAAGGGCACACTGCGGGTCACTACCCACATGTTGCCATGGCTCTTAGAGTGTGTGGTGTTTCTGTATCCATTTAGTGTGTACATGTGTGTTTGTGTATATATCAATTTATGCTGGGATATTTTCAATTAGACAGAAAAATATGTATATAATAGTGTATGTTTTTATTAAGCTATACAACGAACAGTGAACTTCCCTTTCTGCCAGCAGCAGGCAGTTGGATATATACATATAAACCAGCTGTGCACCAATGACTGACTTGTCCTTTATCCTAGATGTCTATGGGGGGAATATGTTGAAATATTGTCAAGATGTATATCAGTTTTCACTCATCACATTTTTATATGGTTACTTAAGTTAGTTTACGTGAAAATGTGAAAAAATAAGGAGAGCAAACGCTATTGCTACGTTAATTTTAGTTACAATGTGAAGTTATGTACAGTTTTGTACGTTCTTTAAAAATCTACTGCAAAGTAAAATTCCAGCACTCATTGTTGAATGATAGTGCTTATATGGTCCGTTCAGCACGTGCAATTGTTATCTGGATATTTCACACGAATGCATTTAAGCTGTGGTTGTGTGACCTTCTGTAATATCAAAACCACAAAAACCTCCTCAGCGCTACGTTAACAAAACACCGCTGTATTTTCCGGATGGTTATGTAGGATGTTAAACCCGTCTAGACTTATCAACTGCTGAGTTATCTTACTACTAAACAAGAGAGGAAATGTAGAAATAAAGTATTGCAGAGGCGCGTTCGCGTAACCAATTTAGGCGTTCAAAAAATAAAAATACAATCCGAGTGTGTGTCTGTAGCCTTATTTTTCCCCCATGTAAATCTTATCTTTATGTGCCGTATTATATTGCAGTCAGCAGCCTGTTGTGCTGCACTGCCTTTTGGCACATTATTTTATAAACGGCACGAATTTCGGGGAGGATTTATTGAATATAAAATTTGTGTTCCGATTTTCTCCACACGTTTTCTCTGAAACATTTCTCAGTCTGAGAAGTATTTAGCGAGGTATTGTCATGAAAGTAAACAGATTTTCATGCAAAGTACTCATTTTCTTTTTAGAATTCATTCATATTTGAATTTGTAAACAGATTTTCGAAGTCTTGAAGTATAAAATTCATGAAAATTCTTCCGGAGTGAACCGAGTTCTTCCAAGCGAACAGACGGATGGACTGTCGGACAGACTCAACTAATGAAGCAAATAGACCCTTTTCGTTATCTTGCAAATTCCTCTGAAGAGAGATAAAATTGTTAGATAGACAGGAACAATTGATCACAATCTATAGGCCAACCGTTCATTTGCAGACATTGATAAGGACTCAGATTGTTAATCAGCAGTATCAGGCCGGGAATAAGAATTATGTTGAAATGAATGTAGTTTCATGCAACTCTTTTTTCTGTGTATGAACCAGAAACACGAACCACGAACTTGCCAACAATAGGAGCTGTGTTAGCACAATCAGTATAGTGACCAGGTTACAGTTGTAATACCGAACAGTGTTGGTTCTATTAGCAGCAACGGCATGTCATACAAATACGATATGTAGCCCTCAGAACCTGATCTTCAATGGGTAAAAGTTAAAGGTAAAGTAACTTTCAACCTAAAACAGGCCATGAAAGGGTAGAGAAGAAGGAATTAGAGGTATATCTCAAGTCTTTCTTTAACTTCGGCGCCGGAAGGGTTGGGTGGTCAACACCATGCCCCAACCGCTTTAACCCTGCGAGTGACCCGGCACACAATTTAGAGAAGGCTGGGTGGGCCCAGAACCGTTTTTGACGGGAGCGGCATATCTCTCACACACCGGGATTCCAAACCCGGGCCGTTCAGCACGTAGCGAGACGCTATACGTACTGCGCTATCCCGGCCGTAGTATTCAATGGGTTCCGGAGATAGAGCGGCCGAAGTGTGAAACTAAAAATCAAACAACGATCTAGCACCAATAGAAAGAACATCTTTATATAACACCATATTGTGTGCGTCTTCAATTGTGTACCGGACAGTTGTACCTTCACATGCTGCTGATAAGAGAGATATCAGATTTGACGATACATTAAATATAGTCAGCAATTTGTGTGTGTCATGTTTGATGTACAGCAGACATCGGAATTTGTAAAGTCGTTGATTTGTCATGCACCTGTCCCTCTTATCATACTGATAGACAGCAGTAATAAAAATAAACAGTTCTGATGGATGTGAACAGTTCTTAAATGCAACTTTATGATAAAATATTGAATGTACAAGACTCGAGGCTTCTCTAACTCTCAGAGAGCATCAAGTGATTCAAATAAACTGCAGTGTTTATCAAAATTACACAACTAAGGGCTTAAAAATAATTTTAAATGTAAGTTTCTATAATAAATAGAAACAAAGTCCAAAATATTTTAATTAAATCTGTCATTAATAATTCAGTAACACGTTAACATTAATTTCACTCTGTTGCAGTCCTAATTACATTCACTCTGCACTCTTCCTTACAAATGTCGATCGCTACATTCCACCACCTACACAAAAAAAACATTTGAACTTTAACGAAAGCCAGGTTTTTTTACTTTCTTCTAAGCCAGCTGGATCCAATACACACACCGTGGTTCTCATATATCGACTTTAATATCATCCTCTAAATACTGCTACACCTTCTTTCCTTAGACATATTCTAAGATAAATAATGTAGCAGTTCAGCCTCAGTCCGTACCCAAGGACTGCCATACAGGGATGGAAATTAGAATTATTTCTATCGTTCTTCGTAGAAGTATAAGTAAAGCAACCCCATAACATGCCTGGACAGGCACTGAGTTTTCCAGGAGGGTGAGGCTCCCAGATATCTAGACAATCGGCAAATGAAGGTGAGAAGGTTGTCGGGCCTATGCACCGGCTGCCTTTCCCCCAGGAAATATTCCTGGTACTCATTTCCGTTAGAGGCTGAGTCGAACCCAGGGTCATAGTGCGGCCGGAAGGATTATGTCAATGAAAAATTCCAATGACGCAATCGGGAAACGAACCCACGATCTTTCGGCTTGTAGCAAAGTGACTCAACCAACTGCGCTACCCCGTGCCCCCCTCTCTTCTTGTGTGATAGCTACTTTTGTAAGAGTGAAAGTTTACAGGTGAACAGAAGCTGACAATGGACATTTTGTATTCTATAATTATGTAATTCTGAACCAAAATTGTCGCCTTAAACAGCTAGTGAGAAGGTCCAACAGATTTCTGCAGACAATCACAATTAAAAGCAGGGATAACGGTAAGGGGCTGGGTCAGAGGTCAGGTAGAGTGCATTTGAAACCTGATGGCACACGGTGACGCACGGAAGGGGAAATGAAGGGGAAACTGACGAATGGAGTGGGTAGCCAGTACTCTCACACTACCTCGGAACGTGGTGTATCCAGCATCACTAACGCTGATGCGCTCACCTCGGCTGCCAGCAGTCGACTGAACTGACGCCCCCGACGATTTAAATGGACTCGTCCATTTCGGCGAAAGACGAAATCCGGTTTCTCCGCATGTGCCATCACGTTTCAAACGCAGTCTACTTGACGGTATTCATCTCCGTGGTGTGTCGGCGGGCAGTGCAGTTCTGTTGAGGTAGAGCTCGTTTGAAACCTGATGGCACACGCGTAGAAACCAGATTTCGTCTTTCGCCGAAACGGACGCGTCCATTTAAATCGGTGAGGGCGTCAGTTCAGTCGACTAATGGCAGTCGAGGGGTGCGGATCAGCGGGCACTGATTATATTATCTTTAGCAAGTACGTTGATTACAGCTTGAAAATGTCGCTAAAAGGCGTGAAGAAGCGGCTAAAAAGGAGTGGTGAGCGTGAAATAGTTTGCAATGTGTACAAATTCATGAAAACTGAATCTGAGGTGCTTATCACAAACCCTCTTTCAAAAATGCAGAAGAGAGTCGCTGAAGCAACACGTGTTAGCAGAAGAACTTTATGTAGGTTATTGAAAGAAGGTGAAAATGTGGAAAATGGTTTCGCAATGGCATTTTCAAATTCGCGCAAACTCAGAACAAATTTTGCACTACAAATATTTTAGATAATTTCGATGAGGCTGTTTTGAGAAGAATAGTTCATAATTTTTACCTCACTGAGAAACGGCGACCAACTCTGAAGGCAATCCACAGCAAAATGTGCGAATCCACTGGTTCCGGAAGAGGTGTATCCTCACTGAGATTGGTGCTGAGAAAAATGGGAATTAGGTAAGTTTAATTCTCCGAATAGGTGTGCGTTATGAATACTGGCACTCTGCCAAGATTTCGTTTACTTTCTGAACTTTTGTTACATGTTGCCTCTAAATATTCACGCTTCAATTTTGGAACATTTTATATTGTAGGTGGAAGAAGACTTCTGACATCCGAAAGTTTATCGTGGAAAAACAAGATATCTGGTGACTCAGAGTCAAGTACCTGCGTGATATCAAAACATATGGGGAAGAAGGGAAACCAATTGTGTAGGCAGATGACACTTATATTCGCAGGACACATACAACATCCTATGCGTCGGATGACGGGGCGGGAGCAGGATTGAAGTCTCCTATTTCCAAAGGACGACGTCTAATTATCGTCCACACTAGTAATAGCACACTGAGTTCATCGAACTAAACACATGCATCTCACTGTTCAGATAACGGTTTCTTGATTTTAAATAAATCGATTCTTTTTCATGTGGAAAGCGAGGTTTCATACCCTGTGCTCTTTTAATATTCCGATCTGGTTCAAAAAGTGGAGATTACCACGACGACATGAACCACGCAAATTATAAGAAATGGTTGCAGGAGAAGCTCATTTCAAATTTGGAGTCCAAATCAGTTATTGTGGTCGACAGTGCGTCCTACCACAACGTACAGTTCAACCGGCACCCAACCAGAAATGCCAGAAAAGGTGAAATGCTCTTCTGGTTGGATAAGCATAGTATACGGTACAGCTCCCACATGACAAAAGCAGAGCTGTATGATCGCATAAAAATGCATAAACCGCAATATGAGACTTTTGCAATTGATTGTTTGCTCGCCGACCATGGACACACAGTGATCAGACTACCTCCCTACCATCCTGATTTAAACCCCACAGAAAAAATTTGGGGTATCGTGAAGACCGGAATAGCTGCAATAAATGTTACTTTTAAGCTGCGAGATGTTCAGCAACTCGCAGAGCAGAATTTTGTCGCTGTAACAATGGAAGAATGGGCTGCTGTTTGCGGACATGTTGAAGATGTGGAAGAAGAGTACATGAGTAGAGAACACGAGATGGACAGTGTCATGGAAAAAATCGTAATCAACACGATGTTAATGATGATGATTATCATCATGTACATGTCAGAATCTACAGGTAGTTGTGGCAATAATGATGACATAAAGGAGTTGGTCAAATCGTCAGTGACAGCGAGTGAAGTGAAGTGAAGTAAGTAGTGAAGTGAAGTGAGTTAGTGAAGTGAAGTGAGTTAGTGAAATAAAATGGGTTATGGTGAATTTCTTGTGGATAAAGTGCAGTGAAGTAAGTTACAGTGAAGTTCTTGTGGATAAAAGGGCCATTGACCTTATACTGAAGGTACTTGACTATATTGTGACTATTTCATTTGGGCATATCTTGTACTGTGTTTTGTTTTCACTTGTACTGTGGTTGTTTTAATTGTTTTGTAATGTGTGTGTGTGTGTGTGTGTGTATGTGTGGGTGTGTTTATGCGTGGGTTTTGTAATGTGTAGGTGTGTATATGTGTGGACGTGTTTATGTGTTGGTTTTTTAATGTGTGTGTTTTGGTAATATGAATACTAGCACTCTTCGGCTACCCTGCCTGAAGTTTTTCCGTGCTTTTCCCTCAGTTGTAAGACAAATGTCAGGGTAAAACTCTCAAAGACAGGGCACTGCCCGCACTCTTCCCAATTAGTTGTTATAAGTGTTGTTCTGTTGTTATTTATGTTTTCTATGTTATTCTTGTTTTTCTACGTATTGTTTGTGTGTAAATGTGTACTGCACTACTGCCACCGGGTGGCAACCCAATTGCAGTTGACGAATATACCGTATCATATCATAATACAGGAAATAACTGGACTCACTGTGTCGACAGTAAAGTAAGTGTTATATGGAAACGGTGATGTTGAAACTGTTTAATTTTACTGCTTAATTCACGACTTACCATGCTGCTAGGCAGCTTGTCGCATGTTTTTATTGTTGGTAGTAATGCTGGACAGACCACGTTCCGAGGTAAAGTGGAAGAGTACTGGCTACCCACTCCAATCGCCTGTTTTCCCTTCACTTCCCCTCAC
>Ga0209629_10004563_pt1 | contig 10282 bp, 8 predicted proteins | sample TergutCu122P5_FD_187286 | JGI IMG/M metagenome (GOLD analysis project Ga0209629, IMG submission 187286) | Cubitermes ugandensis P5 segment gut microbial communities from Kakamega Forest, Kenya - Cu122 P5 (SPAdes) (version 2) | ecosystem: Host-associated > Arthropoda: Insects > Digestive system >... | reverse complement strand
CAGCAACCACTGTATAATACTCTTGAGCTCCTGATGATGGGCATAGTGATGCCCGAAACATGTTGAGCAAGCAATAAGATCTGCAATAAAAACCTCTGTTGCATCTAGTTGGCATTTTATTTCCAGATATTGATGAACTTTCGCTGAATGCGTTCAGGCTTTTTGGTGTCAGTACACGTTATAAAGTTCCATACAGTTGATGCACTCTCACGTTTGGGTCTAACTAGAGTTAAGTACAATATTAATAAACTGTCAAGGGTAGAAACAGCTCAGGCCGCTGACCTGAGGTGAGACCTAAACGTATTGCCATATGAGTAGAGTCTGAGCACTCATTTGACGATATTCAATTTGGATGCATATTCTACGGCACATAGGAGAGGAGGCCAAAATTGATATTGTCGTTCTGCATTTCATATAAACCTGCTATAACAACAGGGTATCTTCGCTTAAGTTTTAAGTGTTTAAATATATTTTTATGTTACAGCTAATGCTTACGATATTATTATCATGACATAATTTTTAAAATCAAATATAAGTTATATGTCGCCGTAGGGTCAGAACCTCCTCCTCTAGTGAGAACTCGGTGCCCACTTGTGATGGGAACGGGTTCCTTCAGAGTGGCGGTAAATTTGTACCAATTTGCAAAGCCGTTCATCCTGGCGTACCGTAAGCTCGTTGCTACGGCGTCGCACGCCCTCCTGGAATGTTGCACAGATTAATTACCGACGTTGCGGAAATCCCAGACTAGTGAGGGCCACAACTAGTGCGCGACGGCAGTAAGGAATCTTCATTGATACTGCCATCTACCCATTATGCTTCCAAATCCAGAAGGGGTTGGGGATTTCTCTTTTCTTTAAAATGCCCAGGCTAGCTTGCAGCATGTGACGGTATATTTTGTTGGACATGGAATATTTTATTTCTCCGCTTGTTACTGTAAGAAATTTTGTGCTTATGTATTGGCAAGGACAAGTTTGACTTTCGTCACTCGCACAGATTACAGAACGAAGCGCCAAGTGGCGTGTGTTTGTTGTGGTCTAATTACGGTGTTTGCTGTTAATGACGAAGTGTGTATGTGTGTTTGTGTGTAGGTAAGTGCAGGGTTTTGCTAATGAATCTCATTCCTTCTCCCATAAGACGGCGCAGATAAGAAAAGAAAAAAAAAATTGCCTGGCACACCCAATAAAAAGTTGAGATTTTTTTATTTGCTAACGGAAAATTTCGAAGTCCAGAATTCGAACCCGGGCCAGTCCATGTGGGATTTATGGTGGACAAGTGGCATTGGTACAAGTTTTTCCTCGAGAATTTAGGTTTTCACATCACCATCATTCTGCAGATGCTCCATAGTCATATTTTATTCGTCTACCACGGAGGGTGCATCTTCTTGACAGTTGACATGGCCGTGAAATAAAACAAAAGAAATTTCTGGCGGATCTGGGGTAGTGAAATGTAACGTTTTGCACACAGGTTACCGACTTACTGGTAATAATGCAAGACAGTTGGACATAACTGCCAAATTTATAAATACTAGAATCTAATTTGTACTATCCCAGACCGTAATTCCGACGCCACTGCGGCACCGCACATTTAAAACACGGATGTGTGCACTGGCACTAACACTTGCCATGCCGCACACATGCCGCGCTCCGAACATGACGTTCCTCTCAAGGCCACGGCACAGCGCCGCTGTCCAGAGACGGCCTGTGGACGACCTGCCCGCTATCGGTTTCTTCCGGCTACCACGCGGAGTTCCAGGAAAGTTATCAGAAACGTACCAATCTCAGATGCTCGTGGCTATTACGAAACCAAACAACGTTTGTCATAGACAAGGAAGAGCTTATTACTTTGGTGCAAGGACATGAGAGCTTGTATAATTTACAGCACAAAGGTTATGATAACAATTTAGTAAAGAATAATTGCTGGAAGGAGATAGCAAAAGTTCATGCTCAAGGTAAGGAACAAGCCACATAATATTTTGTTCACTACAGAAAAGCTTACTGCTGGTATGCGTTTGTGTGATACTACTCAGATAATGTAGCGGCTTTATTTATTTTAGTTGAAGAATGCAAATCAACGTGGGCAAGGCTGCGCTCCTACTGACCCAACATTTTCAAAGTACTGTCGGTACTTTTCCCTTACACGCATGGCTTCTTCACTAGCCCTTCCACCGGAATGGCGAAATGTGATGTAAGAGAACTGTGATAGAGCGTCTGTGTTTTCAATCACACAGTCTTCCACATTGACATCATTTCTTATGTAACTGTGCAAAACACAAGCAGCCAAGACTACAGTTGAATTCGGCCATAAAATAACCTAAATGTCTGTGTGAGAGTACCGAAAGCATTCACAACAACTCGGCGTGCCCTTGACAGTCTGTAGTTATAAATTTGCTTGCTCTCATTGTTCCGGGCTGAAACTCCCGGGTAAGGTTGTACCAAATATTTCTTTAGGGTAAATGCTTTGTCGCCCACTATTACAAAGGGCAGGGGTTCTTCATTGTTAGGCGGTGGTTTAGAATTGGAAATATTAAGTGTATTGGCTTCCAGCGATTTTCCCAAAATCGATTTTGTAAAAAGTCCTCCGTCACTGGATTTGCCATATCCACCAATGCAGGTGTGGGGTAAACTTATAATTGGCATCGACCAAAGCCAAGAGAACTACAGAAAATGTCTTTTTGTAGTTAAAGAAAAGGGAACCATTGTTAATGCGGTGCTTGTATCTCGGTATGTTTGTCATCAATAGCTCCATTGCAGTTAGGGAACTGCCATAGTGAATAAAATTCTTCCCCTTTTTTCTTCTACTCTTCTTCTGTCAGTTGTGGTAATTCTGTTGGAGATAATTTGTTCCAAATTGCCTTGCAGGTTGATATGATTATAGAATGCACAGTTGAGGGTGCTATTCTATAGCCGAAGCTCATCGATATTTGGGAATTCCCTGAAGCCAGAAATCTGAAAATAAACACAACTGTATTTAACAAATGACTTTTACAACCTCCACATTTTTAACACGAGTACTGCCTTCTGGGGTGTGTTGAATCTGTTTTGATGATCACGTAGACAGATTATTTTTAATTATACATTGTTATGAACTAACCTTAAAGTTAAAGCCAGTCTTTATTCTGTTCTTATGCTCTGTCTCCATCTTGTATTCTTCTTTTCAATGTCTGTGTGCAGCAACTGTTTCAAGATTTCACATTTCGAAAAACCCATTCTAAAATATTTGAAAAATTTTTGCCTGTCATCTTTCAAATGTCCAAACAGAATGTGAAATTCTCCTTCCTCTTCTCTTGCTCGGAACACCTTATGAATCCAGTATTTTCATTTTTTCCGCTTTTCTTCTTCTACAAGAAGATAAAGCCCACAAGCAATGATCGTATCCTCCTCACAACGATCCATACCTACGATTGTAAAGAGTGGTAGCAGCACACTATAAAACATGATCTGTTAAACTGTTGGACTACAGTTCGGATATTTCCGGCTACCACGTGGACTTTCACAAAGGACGTGGCACTGTCGGAGCAGGGCAGGGGCGCGGCATGGCATGTGTGAATTAATGAACGGCATGGGCGCGGCATGCTATGTGTGAATCAGCCTTTACTGTTTGTGGAATTTTTCAAGAATGTAACCCCTGTAAGTGGCAAGAGTTTGCTGTAATATATGTGTACCAATTTTCAGTATGATTTAAATTGAACTTGTACGAGTTGGAAATTATTTTTTTACTGTATTGCAGAGGTGTTCAAATCCTGGGTGCCAAGTTGCCTGGGTGACTAAATTTTGTATGGTGGTGTCTAATATTTGTTGGTCTTGTGTATGGAACCTGCTTCCAGTCACCCCTCTGGCACCTAAAATGCTGAGGTTGTGCCTAGATTTTGGGAAAATTCTGGACCCCCATTGCATTGATCCAATATTTGGACCTAAGAATGAAATAAATGGGCATTGTATGATATTTTGTAGTGAGAACTACATTATTTGTACACATGGCATAAAATTGTTATTGTATGGTAGTAAAGTCTTGGAGGCTATGATGAATGGAGCATATGGCTAGGATTTTGGCCGCATGGAATGCATACAAAATTATGGCATGACATATATGTCAGAAAATGTTCACTCAAGAGAGGCCAAGAAGGAGATGTGAGATTAACATTACAGTGGTTATGAGGCTGCATGTGGATGAAACTGAAAGAAGACAAAATGGCTCGACTATAAAGTATTGAACAGTAGAATTTGGCTTAATTTAGGCCTCTGATACTTCTGGAATATGGTTTTGTCATTTGTTATTGACTTTGCTAAGTGGTTATATGTCATTTGGTAAGAGATGAGGATTAGTACAGATGTGGAAGGTAGCAATTTGATAGACATGGATAATGTTTGGGGTAGTATTAATATAATAGTTTCTGCATGCAAATGTTGGACATACTTTTAGCATAAGGGACGTGGATGTGACATTGTTATTTAATGATAGGTAATGTCTGTGTATGTGATTTTGTCCAGAATGCAACACAAAATTACAACATAAGTTCAGTGATAAATTCTTTGAAAATGTGGCAGAGTTAACATATTTGGGAATGACACTAAGAAACAAAATTGCACATATGAAGAAACTGAGAGCAAATTCAACTTAAGGAACGCCTGCTACAATTTGATCCAGAATCTTCTGTTTACCATTTGCTATAAAAAAATATAAGTATTGAAATATACACAACTATAGTGTCTCCTGTTATTTTATATGAGTGTGGACTGGGGTAGCATAGCTGAAATTATGACTGGGCTATGACTTTTGGATGGTCCAGCATTCAAATTCCAGCAGGGATAAGAGATTTTTCTCTTCCCTAAGATTTCATGACAGCTTTCAGGCCCATCCAGCCTTATGTTCAGTGGGTACCAAAGTTCTTTCACAGGGCTAAAGTGGTCAGGGCATGATGTTGACCACTTAACTAGTGCTAAGGTTAAGAATGAGTGGAGCTGCACCCATATGCCTTTATGGTATGGACAGGGACAACTTTTTCTCTTATCTTTGTTGTCTGTGGGTGTGCAAGGTTTCTCAATTTAAAGGGGGAACAACGGTTGAGGGTGTTCAAGAATAGAATGCTAATGAAGGTACATTGGCCCAGAGGAGGAAGCAGTAGGAGACTGGAGGCAGCTACATAATGAGGAACTTCATGATGTGTTCTGCGAACCGAATATTTTTCTGGTTATCAAATCAAGGAGGATGTGATGAGTGGTACAGGTGGCATGTCTGGGGGAAAAGTGACACACATCTAAGGGTATTAGTGGCAAAACATGAGGGGAAGAGACCACTTTTGAAGACCTAGGCATGAATGAGAGGACAGTATTAAAATAGATCTTAAAGAAGGGATGGGAGGGCATGTACTGGATTGATGTGGTTCTGAACAGGGACCAAGGGCAGCCCCTTGTGAACATGATAATGACTGACCGATTACTTAAAATGCAGGGAATTTCTTGACCAGCTGAGGAACTATTAGCTTCTCAAGAAGAACTGTGTTTCATGGAGTTACTGAGTTAATATCTGTGTAACATGATCTTAATTTACTTTAATTTTTGCAGTTGATGGGGGTCTGTGGAGCTCTTGCAGTGTGGAGTTGATGCTTAAAGTAACATTTTTGCATATTACTGTAGAAGAGTATGTGTTTCAGCAGTATAACAGATGGAAAATGTTGGACATTGCTGAGATGAAGAAACAGTGACCTCTAATACGTAAACAAGTTCCAATGGCAAGGAATTCTGAAATATCAGATGGAGTTAAGTTACCCATCAGTGTACACAAAAATCCTGCAGTAACCTGTTCTCAGAAATCATTTTTCGCATGTACAAGTTCAGTGGAGAATGAAGATGACTTGATGATAATAGAGGATGGAACAGAAAATCAGGACACTCCTGTGGGTGCTGCATCGAGAGGGAACATGTCAGTATTCCAGAGTAAAGAAGAAACCTTGGCAGCTGCAAGTGAGGGTCTTGTGAGGAAGGAATGTTCTGATGATGACATAATTGTTATTAGCCATGTAATCACACCTCCAAGAATATCACTGAGTGATGCAAATAGAATAAAACGTGACGTAAGAAGGTTGAGTCTGAAACAATTCATGGAACAATGCGCAAAATCTAGAGAATTTTCATCCACACAGAGTAAGGTTGACAATTCTCCTAATAGACTGTCCAGGCTGTCCTCTTGCAAAAGCATAACAACCAAAACAGATGTGGCCCTTCCAATCCAAAATGATGGCCAGCACACACATACAGGTACTGTCATATCAAGTAATATTTATCAGAATGCAGTACTATCTAGTAATACCACAGTACTTTCTTCAAAGGATGCAAAAGTTTCTACCAGAAGTGAAAGTTCAAAAGCAGGAAATAAACCAGCAGTTGTTTTGAATACTGTAAGAGCATCTACTAGTAGAGAGACAGTAGTGGAAGACTCAGTCATTGTATTGAAGAACACAGCTGAAGATATACTGCTGATCTCAGAAAAGAACAACACTTCCAGTTATACCACTGTGTGTGAAAGGGACACGTTGCCAGCAGCAAGTCCATACAGAAAAAGGAAGTCCACATTGTGCTCCAAAGATTGTGAAAGTTCAAAGAGTGAGATAATGTCTGCAGAGACAAAGAAAACAAGTACTTCTGTTGCCAACAAAAATGCAGTGCCTATAACTACTCTCTCAGATCAGGTGGCTGTATTACCCTCTCGTGTCTTGAAAGTTCCAGTAGACAGAGATCTATGTGAAAATTTTAAATTGTCAAAAACATCCTCAAATGCTAGTGGGCAACATGCATTATTTTCAGGTCATAAAACTTCCCTGTCCAGGCCAATGCCTTTGCAAAAGAAAAATTCGAATGGAGATATAATTCCAGCCCCAGCAAATTCAGACGTGAAAAGGCAGTCTGCATTGTCCTCAAAACATTCTGTAATGTCACCATCTGAGGTGTGCGCTTCAGTTGTTCCTCATGATACAACTTCAGAAAGTGGGAAGACACCAAACAAAGAAGCACCAGGTTCAGAGTTGGAGTCAGTTGTAAATAAACTGCATTATTATATGGCGGTGTTATGCTCGGATGCTGAGTGCAAAGAGAATGAGCCGTGTCTCCACTCATCAGACAAAGGACAGGGCATAGGTTTTACTTCCACAAATACCAATACATTAGTTCAGAATGAAAAAGCAGTGTCTTCAACTAGATGTGACCAGTCTCTTAGTATCTCTGTTGCTTGTAAAGAAAACACATCCACTACATGTAAGCAGATTGCTCCTGGTTCACCTTTATGCTCAAATGTTGGGAGCAAAGGCAAAGAAATTGGCACATCACCAGAAGTCAGGGGAAGAAAAAAATCAGATTGTGCTGCCAGAAACCATTCTGTTTCAAATCCACTTGACTTGCAAGTGCCTCTGTCTTTGTGTGGTAGTTCGGTTCCTTGTGTAGGAAATAGACCTACTACACAGAAACGTAACTCTGCATTTCTGTGTAGTACAGCAGATAAACAATGTATAGAACCTGTTGTAACCATCAGGAAACCGGAGATGACCAAGCTTCAGTCATGCACTACTTCCAGTATTTCCATTGAATATGAGCGTATTGCTTGTGGTGCACCATTGTGCTCAAGTGTTGAAAATGGAGGCAAAGAAATTTGTTTGTCACCAGAAATCAAGCGAAAGAAAATATCAGATTATACTGCAAGAAAAAATGCAGAATCTGTTCTGCATAATTTGGAAGTCCCTGGATCTTCCTCTGGTAGTTCTGTAGCTTGTGTGGGCAGTACAGGTAACACATCTAAACAGAGCTCTACACTTCCCTGTAATACAACAGGTGAAGATTTTGTGGAGCCTACTGTAACTGTCTGTGAGTCGGATGTAGCCCAGCCTCAGTCACAGAATCTTAAATTGTCCCGTAAAATCTCTCAGCATCCCCGTAAATACTCTTTGATTATGAGCAACAGTTTTGAGACATTGATGGCTGGACACAAAACTCCACAAAAGAGATCTCCATCAAAGAAACTCTCCAAAAGTTCACCTATAAATTATGTTCGAAAAAATCGTTCTCCATGTAAGCAGATGAGTGGACACACATCTGCAAACAGAGCATTGAAATTTGACAGTTGTGATTCTAAGAAAAAGTTAGTATCTCTTTCACAACCAGACAATCAAAGCTCACTGCCTGATTTATATTACAAAAGAGAATGTGTTTCATATTTTGAGTCCATAATTACTGAAGTTTTCAAAGATAAGGACATGTTATCCGTTTTGAGTGAGGAAGAGGTGAATGTGGTAACCAGTTTTTGGAAGTTGGAGCATCAAGTGAAGAAACTTTACATCCGAATGCTGAGCAGGAAATATACCTGGCACCGTGTATCAGATATAAAATATGATGATATAAATGTACCTGCAGCTTTTACTGAACTTGAAATATCGGGCTTGATTACATCAGGTATGTATAATTTTGTCATGAACAGAGACTGACAGAATTGCAACACAGTCATTTGTGAGTTCTTTCACTGCTGTGCAAGAGAGGGCTAGGATGGCTAAGGGATGAATAAATTGAGCTGGATAGCTGGGTCTCAGTTTCCATCGGTTGATGATTCTCCTCTTTTCTGTCACATCCCAACTGATTCTGGGGCTCATCTATCCCCTATCCAGTATTGCCAGGGTCTTTTTCAACCACATTAATCATGAAGTTTTCTACATCTCAGATTGTTGCTAAGGTGTAGAATGTGTAGAACTAGTCAACGTATGTTCCCTATTCACCTGTATGTTGTTGTGCTGTGTTTAGGACTTCACCTTCTACCATTTATGCCAGTTCTAGTAGAGAAAATGTGAACACATCTTGGTGAGTCAATGAAAAAACAGGCCTTAATTTTAAAGTTGAATATCACTTACGTTTAGACATCACGTTACGGGGCTTCTTGTGTAATGCTCAGGAACTTGTCTTGTTTTTGTTCTCTTCTGCAAAGAGCACGTGTGCACACTTAGGTGTCTCGGTTTTGAATAAAAGTGTGCCCGATATTAGTGTGGTGTGATTTGCTTTCCAGTTTTTGAGTATTTTAGCTGTTAACATGGTCATTGAAGTGAATCAAACCTTGCCTGTGAAAAGTATGCATCTTAGAAAATTGTTACCGTCACGAATTGAGAATATGCTTATTTGACTGCTTTGGAGAATCAGTTTGTTTGATTTCGTATCCAACTTGAATTTTGTTGGCATATGAGGAGGTGCTGTTAAGTCCTTAGCCCAACCAGGAAGGAAACAAGCTACAGCGACCAAACTGGGGATTTATTCAACATACTCCCCACGAAGCTCAATACACTTCTTAGCCTGTTGCTCTAACTTTTGCAAGCCACTCAAAAAAAATTCAGAAAGTTGTGTGTCCAGCCAGGTCTCTGCGGCAGCAATGACCTCTGCGTCGGACGAAAAATGGCGACCTTGCAATTGTTTTTTCAGTCCAGGGAACAGCTGGTAGTCCTACGGGGTCAGATCCGGAGAATAGGGTGGGTGATGACATTGGAAACCCAGGTAGGCCAGTTTCTTCTGGGTTGCAAGTGCCCGGTGAGTCGGGGCATTGTCGTGCAAGAACAAGACCCCCTTCATGACCTTCCCGCGGCGTATTTTCTTCGAAATGTCCTTCAATTGCACCAGGAGAAATGAGAAATACTCCGCGTTGATAGTGTGGCCCTTTGGAAGATAATCAATGAGGAGGATGCTGTCTTGATCCCAAAAAATCGAGGCGAGAACTTTTCCAGCGGATTTTTGCACTCTGTATTTTTTGGGGCGGGGTGAGCCGCTATGCCACCACTTCAATGGTTGTTGCTTTGTCTCCGGATCATAGTGATATAACCAGGTTTCGTCCATGGTCACCAATTGTGACAGGAAATCATTTGGATTGCGCCGAAAAAATTCTAGATTTTACTCAGATGACTGGCACCGTTGACGTTTTTGATCCGCTTTCAGGTATTTCGGGACCCACTTCGCAGAGAGCTTCCGCATTTCCAAATCTTCATGAATGATGGACCTAACCCGTGCCCGTGTGATGTTCAGTTGTTGAGCTATTGATTTAGCCAAAATCCGGAAGTCTTTTAAGATTAGCTCGTGAATTTTTTCAATAATCTCCGGGGTGGTCACTGTTTTGGGTTGTCCAGGACGAGGCGCATCACAGGTGGAAAAATCACCACGTTTAAACTGGGCCACCCAGTGCATGTTCCCCTAATGTTTCTGTCAGAATGGCATGAATTTCCTTTGGCGCCTTGCCTTACAGGGGGGGAAAAAGAAAAAGAAAGAAAGAA
>Ga0209629_10004562_pt1 | contig 10282 bp, 9 predicted proteins | sample TergutCu122P5_FD_187286 | JGI IMG/M metagenome (GOLD analysis project Ga0209629, IMG submission 187286) | Cubitermes ugandensis P5 segment gut microbial communities from Kakamega Forest, Kenya - Cu122 P5 (SPAdes) (version 2) | ecosystem: Host-associated > Arthropoda: Insects > Digestive system >... | reverse complement strand
TTGTCAATCGATGATATTCGGGGTGCCAGCCAAAAAGCGATGTGTTTTCTCGACGCAAGTCATTTCGTTTCATCGGTTTCATGGAACCGATGACCTTCTGGCTGTTTGCCACTCGTCGCTCGCTTTTCGGGCTTTTTCCTTTGCCGGGGGCTTTTTCGGGCGTCGTTCCCTTTGTCGCCGCCACGTTTGCCGTGTGTGGGCTTTTTTGGCTCGTGGTAAGGGTTTTACTCACCCCACCCCTGCCCGGCTTGTCGGGCGTTTTTTTCAGTGTGGCCAAGACCTGAGCCAAGCAAACTCTCGCCAAAAGTTATACGGTATTTCGATATTTGTTTGATGTTCAATATTTGCTCGCACGCCATAACGGGCGAACAAACCGCCGCCATTAATTCGCTGTCGGGATTGGTAGCGAAAAAAAGCGAAACTGTACCTTTTCTAAAATTCGCTCAAAGAATGCTTTTCGTTTTCCAGGCAACTGTGTTTTATGGCCAAAAAGTAGTCTTGATTGTGTGACTGGATTTGTTACACTAAAATGAGTGCATGGAACACCAATCGCTTTTTCAAGAGGTCGAAGAGACATATACGCCGCGAAAAGTCGCTTGTTTTGCACCGAAGCGAATCCTATTGGCCAAAGGCTGGAACGCAAGCGAAACGGGGCAACAGCTCGTGCAAAAAATTTGCCGGTTGTATCCCGAAGTTGACGTCGAAGACTGCTCCGAAACGTCGCACAATCGCGTCACGGTGCAGGGTGAAAACGCGTTGGGGCAACATCAGGCCGGAAAGCAAACGCTGGTTTTTTCGGAGCACAAAAGTTCCGTCCGGTTCAGCGACGAAGAAGGCAACACATGCCCCAACTATTGGCATTTTTCGTTGTACGGATTTTGCCCTTACGGTTGCACGTACTGTTATTTGGCCGGGACGCCGAGCGTACGTTTTTCGTCGACGGTCAAAATTTTCCTCAACGTCGATGAGGTGACGGCAAAAATTCGCAGCATTGCCGATGCCGCAAACGAGCCGACTTCGTTTTATCACGGGAAGCTGCAAGATGGCTTGGCACTTGATCCCCTGACCGGCTATTCAAGGCGTCTTGTCCCGTTTTTTGCGGCACTTCCAACGGCGCGGCAAGTCATTTTGACCAAGTCGACGGACGTTGAAAACCTGCCTGGCCTCGAACACGGTGGGCACACGGTTTTATCATGGACGATCAATTTGCCGGACCTTGTTGCAACTTATGAACCGAACACCCCGGCCATGCCGGAACGTATTCAGGCGATGAAACGCTGCGCCGAAGCCGGTTATCCTGTGCGTGCGGTGCTGATGCCGCTCATCCCGGTCGAGGATTGGATCGACCGTTACGCCGCGTTTTTGCAGCACATTGTGGAACAAGTCCCGCTCAAGCGTTTGACGATCGGTGCGATCTGTTCGTACCCGGCGGCCACGGAACTGATGAATCGCAAGCTCGGTCACAACAACCCGATTACGGTCAACATGGAACGCCGCAAAACTGCCGATGGTCGCACGCGATATGCCGCCGCGCTCCGGGAACAAGCGTATCGGCATTTGGTTCAAACGGTCAGAAAATCGGCCCCCGACCTCGAAATCGGCCTGTGCCTCGAAACGCACGAGATGTTTGAAACCCTGGAAATGCAGGATTCCCTGGGACGCTGCAATTGCGTCCTTTAAAGCAGGATTGGCACTGATGAACGAAAAACAACTCCCGGAACTTTTGGAGGAAAGCCTTCGTTCCGGTCGCAAACAGACAGCACGTTTTTTTCAATACCTTCATCGTTGGCGGACATGGCTATTTTTCCATTGGTCAAAAATAACCGGTGATAAAGACAGCCACTTGTTGCCGGAAGCCACGGATCAATTGATTGGTTTGATTTTGCTCTTGACGCATTGTCGCATGTCCTATGGAACAAATGTTTCCATCGAGAAAATCCTTGAAACAGGATGTGTGCGAACATATAACGAGTTATTGACCGCAATTCGTCAGGAACTAACGTGTCCCATCTTGAAAAGGGTGTTTGCAGCAGACGAAAGCAATGACCTGCCGTTGGATGTCTCGCTTTTTTCAAACCAAATCGAGTCGCGTTTGGAATCCGCTATTTTGCTTTTACTCCGACAAAAAAGTGTTCCATTGTGGCTGTTTGGCGACTATCATCAATTTTGTGTGGCAACTCCGCCAAACAAAAATCGTATTCAACGATCATTCGGAGAAAGATATTCGAGAGGAATTCATTACACTCCTGCCCCTTTGGTCGATTACCTCAGCACATCGGTGATTGACGGCTTTGTGCAAGACAATTGTAGCAAAAATTGCAAAATTCTTGATCCTTCCTGTGGTTGTGGATCATTTCTGATTGCGTCATTTCGTTATCTTGTTCAACGCAAGTTGAATCAATATGCTTCGGTGCCCAATCATCCTGTAAGTGCGAACGATGTCTTTGATATTCTCAAAAACAGCATCTATGGAACGGACATCGACCATCGTGCGATCAAGTGGGCGCAAAAACTCCTGTATCTTACGGCAAAACATTTCGAGGATTTTCTCTGGTTGGCAACTCATCGCATTTCCTTCACGGAAGTGCATTTGCCTGCCAGATCATGGATAACAAAATCAGCCCGGATTTGCTTTTGGCCTACTTCAACAGCCGTTTTTTCTGGAATTACGTTGAATCCTGCATGCAAGTCTATGGGGGCAAATACGGCATGATCAAATTGCCGCTCTTGAAAAAACTCCGTATTCCAAAAGACATTCTTTTTCCAGATGATCAGATCATTGAACAAATCAAGACACTGAATCACAAAATCGCGAAAAAAAAATTACAACATCGTGTGGACAATGGGATACTGGACGGTCTTTATGCGAAACTTGACGATATGATTGAACCATTGATACTGTGAAACATCTCCTGACTTTTGAGTCAACCGGTGAGATACAACAAACCACGCTCGGCGACACTGGATGGTATCGTTCGGGCTGGTTTGGATTGTCAATCTGCTGGAAACAATTTTCTCGAAAGGCGTTGAAATTTCAACAGGGCGCGACCGTCCCGGCTTGATTATCATCTTCATCGTCATTTTTCAGGTAATCGGGTAATTTGCTGACGCCGTCTGAGACGCTTTCGAGTTTGGTGTGGGTGTAGCGCATGGTCATGCGAAGGTCGGCGTGGCGCATGGCCTGTTGGACGACAGTGATGGGGACGCCTTGCTCCGAAACCATTTCGTAGGAGACGCCCCATTTGAAAATTCGTTTGATTTGTGAGACTTTTCTGTTTACTTCATTTCGACAAATTCCCGATTCGAGAATCTTTTGCTGGACGACCCGAAGTTTATTCGGCGTAAAATCGTCAGCACGCTCGTCGGCGTAAAGATCGGTGAGCGGGATGGTCGCGTAAAACATGTTGTCGCATGTCTCGGTTTTTTTTCCGTTTTTCACATAATAGGTGTCCGCCCATTTGAAAAACCTGTCGACCAGCATGGCGATGGTAACGGACTCTTTTTTCGTCACGACGACGACTTCCCCAGTTGATTTTGCGACAGCGAGTTCGGCGATTGCCTTATGGTACGCGGAGAACGAAAGTTCGGAATTGAATTTTCCTGGGAGATAGATTTTTTTCCGGTTGTGCCAAAAGAATCCGGCGTCTGCATTCGGGCGTTTACAATACTTTGGTATTTTCGATGCGCGAAGATTTTTTGCCATTGAACGTGCCTTTTCAATTTGTATCCCTAACGGGATACACAAATTTTCAATCAAACGCGATTCAATGAACGTAAGTGCAATTTATTTCATCACTAACAAAATGGGCGCACATGGACTCGAACCATGGACCTCGTCCTTATCAGGGACGCGCTCTAACCAAACTGAGCTATGCGCCCACATTCCGACAATTCTTGCCATCGGAGTGCCAAAAAATCTGGCATTCCGGAGCGTTTCAGGAATTGGTGTTGACGCTCCTGCGTCGCAAAACAGCGACCAACGGGAACGGAAAAACTCCAAGTCAATTCCAAATTTACACTAAAAACATCACCATCTTACCTTGCCCCTCTGTTTCGACAAGCAGGGGGAAGTTTTTTTCTTAGGTTTGTGTTTGATTATCGTATTTATTTAATCAAATTCTCGTTTTATCGTTCATTTTTTGAAGATTCTTATCAATTTGGGATATTTGGTAAAAATAATGACGTATTTTTCATCGAACATAAATGATTTTCTCATTCTCATTTCAAGAAAAACAAGAAATTTGATATTCGAGATAATAATTATTGTTAAAATACCGGCACGAAAAAAGGCATTGGAGATCACCTCATGAACGACATGTCGTTAATTCTTGAATTTGTTCAGGAAGCTCGTGAATATATTGACGAAGTGGAACCGACGCTGATCGAAATCTATCATGGGAGCGATGAACTCGGTGCCGTGGATGCGGAATTGATCAATTCCGTATTTCGCCTGTTTCACTCGATGAAAGGGAGTGCTGGCTTTCTCGCACTCAATACGATCGCCTCCGTCACGCACGAAGCGGAAACGCTGCTCGATAAAATCCGGAACGGCAAACTGAATTTGACGGTCGAAATCACGGAAACTCTTTGCAAGGCACTCGATTTATTCCGTGAAATGCTCGAAAAAATCGCAGACTCCGGCGAGGACTCCGGCTTTGAATCGCAAGCGGCCGTGATCGTCGAACGCCTGAAAGAACATTCCGAAGGAAAAAACATTCCAGAGCCGCAAACACCGCCTTGTCAGGCGACGAAGGAGACAAAAACCGCATCGACCGCGACTGTCGCCGTTGTTTCCACGGAAAATTTACAACCGGAAAATTTGTTGCCGGAAACACAAAATACTGAAAACAACGAACAGGAACAGTTTTTGCAGACGGAACCCCCTTCAAACGATTCGATCAATATCTCGCCGGAAATGCGGCTTGGATTCGTGCAGGAAGGGAACGAGCAAATTGATGGGACCGAGCAATCGTTGTTGCATGTGCTCGAAAACAAATCAACGGCGAACGAATCCTTGAAAGAGGCGTTTCGATATATTCACAGTTTCAAGGGGAACTGCGGGTTCCTGGGATTCGTTGACCTGGAACACCTCAGCCACACCATGGAAACGTTTCTCGACATGCTGAAAATCGGCGTTGTTCCTCCGGAAGACCAAAATATCAGTTGCCTGCTGAGTCTTCTTGATGTTCTTCGGGAAGGAATCAATGCGATTGAGGTCGGACGCCCTGGAGACATTTCCCATTGTGCCGCACACGTCAAAACGCTCAACGATCTCATGATGATTCATGAGGATTCTGAAGATCGGCTCACCCCGGAAATTTCATCGGATCGGGAAACTCCGTCCGGAGAGACAGAAAATGCCGCGACAAATGGAATGTCTGCTGCGACACAATCGACGGCATCGTCGATATCCGCAGCCAAATCCTCATCCGGGCCACCGGAAACAAAACCGAATATCGCAGCAACTTCGGCCACAACATCGGGAGGATCACAGACGCCCGGAGCCAAAACATCCGGCACTGCGGCATCCAAACATGATATTCGGGTCGACTTGCACAAGCTGGATGCGTTGATCAATCTGGTCGGCGAATTGGTGATCGCCGAGTCGATGGTCACGCGCTGTCCGGCGGTTGCGCATGTCGAAGACGATTACTATAACCGTGCGAAGCATCAGTTGCGCCGTATTTGCGACGATCTGAAAGACGTCGCCATGTCGGTGCGAATGATTCCGCTTTCGGCGACGTTCCGCAAAATGGTCCGTCTGGTTCACGATCTGGGAACCAAATCGGGAAAAAAAATCAAGCTGAATCTCGTCGGTGAAGAAACGGAAGTCGACAAAACCGTCATCGAACAGATTGCCGATCCGCTTGTTCACATCGTGCGGAACAGTTGCGACCACGGCATCGAGGAGCCGGAAGAGCGAATCGTCGGCGGCAAACCGGAGACGGGGGTTGTCACGCTGGAGGGGCGTCACGAAGGAGGGGAAGTCTGGATTCTCATCAAGGATGACGGACGCGGATTGCGACGGGACAAGATTCTGGCTAAAGCATTTGAAAAAGGACTTGTCGGTCCCGATGCCAAAGACTGGCCCGACGAAAGGGTCTATCGCCTTGTCTTCGAAGCCGGTTTTTCGACGGCGGAAAAGATTACCGACATTTCGGGACGCGGCGTCGGCATGGATGTCGTCAGAAAAAACATCGAAAAACTGAACGGTCGAATCGACATTCAAAGTCGCGACGGGGAAGGATCGACATTCATATTGCGAATTCCGCTCACACTTGCCATCATTGATGCCATGCTTGTTCGCGTCGGTTCCGCAAAGTACATGATCCCGACGCTGATGATTCGTGAAAGCCTTGTTCCCGTCGCCAAGCAGGTCACCATCACTCCCGACGGAAAAGAAATTTTGCGGCTGCGCGAGGAAATGATTCCGATCATACGCCTGTATGACATTTTCAATCAGGAGCCGGAATCGGAAAAACTGAAAGATGGCATTTTGATCGTCGCCGAAGATGCGGGACACTCGTTCGCGATTTTTGTCGATGAAATTGTCGGTCAGCAACAAACCGTCATCAAAGGGTTACCCGACTACCTCGGCAAGGGGGAGGGATTTTCCGGATGCACCATTTTGGGGGACGGAACCGTCAGCCTGATTATCGATGTCGGAACGCTCAGCCAAATGCAGGGGACATTCGCGGCACCGCCGTGCAATAAAGATGCATACTGGAACGATGATGTACCGAAAGGGAAAGAAATGAAAGAGAAAAACGAATACACTTTCGAACAGATGCACGCCGACGTCAAGGATATTCATAATATGACTCATGCAGAGATCGAAAAAATGAATCCTGAAGACATTCCGTGGGAAATGTTCGAAGCATCCGTGAAAACCGTTGAAAAACAGAGGCTGTAGCACAACCATCATGTCAAAATCCGACACACCTCAACAAACTCAGGAATGGATCATCGACACGCTGGTCCCGCCGTTCACCGACAGGGAGTTCCAGTCGTTGCGCGACCTGGTTTACGACCGGTTCGGGATCAATCTGACCGACGAGAAAAAAGGGATGGTCGCCGGCCGACTGCAAAAAATACTGAGGGCACGCAATTTTTCGTCATTTCACGATTACTATCTTTATCTTCTTGAAGACAAAACGAATCAGGCGATCAGTGAACTGGCAAACCAAATCACGACAAACCACACGTTTTTTTACCGTGAGCCGGACCATTTTACGTTTTTCATGAAAACGATTTTGCCGGAAATCGTTGAACGGAAAAAAAAGGCGAATCAAAAAGACATTCGAATCTGGTGCGCCGCGGCGTCAAGCGGTGAAGAACCTTACAACATCATCATGTGCATGATGGAATTTTTCGGCAGCGATTACGGCAAATGGGACGCCGGAATTTTGGGAACGGATATTTCCGACAAAGCGTTGCAAATCGCCCAAAAAGCGGTCTATGAAACGTATCGGGTTCAGACGCTTCCCGATTCGTACAAGAAAAAATATTTTCATCGTATCGGTGAAAATTGGGCGGTCAACGACGATGTCAAAAAAGAATTGACCATCCGCCGTTTCAACCTGATGAACAAAACATTGCCTTTCAAAAAACCGTTCGACTGCATCTGGTGCCGCAACGTCATGATTTATTTTGACACGCAGACGAAAAATGAATTGGTCAACCGTTTATACGAACAAGCGGTTTCCGGCGGTTATCTGTTGATCGGGCACTCGGAAACGATCGGTCGGAGCGACTCCCGGTGGAAATACGTTTGTCCTGCCGTTTATCAACGGGAAAAGTGAAACAAACGCAAAACACAGTGCAAAATGCAGAGTGTATATTGCTCTGCATTCTTCACCCTTCACTTTGTACTTTAAGAGGTGTTTGATATGAGTAAACAAGTTCGTGTTCTCGTGATTGACGATTCGCTCCTGGTCAGGCAAATCCTGTCCCAGGGACTGGAAAGAGACCCCAACATCGAAGTCGTGGCAACGGCAACCGATCCGTATGCGGCCCGGGACGCGATCGGCATCCACAAACCGGACGTTCTCACGCTCGACGTCGAAATGCCGAAAATGGACGGCGTGGAATTTCTTCGCAAGATGATGCCGCAATGTCCGATTCCGGTCGTCATGGTCAGCAGCCTGACCGAACGCGGTCAAAAAATCACGATGGACGCACTTGCGGCGGGAGCCGTCGATTTCGTCGCCAAACCGAAGGCCAACGTCGCTTCCGGTCTTAACGACATGATGGAGGAACTTCGTGAAAAAGTGATCGCAGCGTCTTCCGCCAATGTTTCACGCTGGCGGAATAAAAGTTATCATCCGGTTGTCAATAAAACGACCGAAAAACCGGGTGGGAAAATCTCCCGTCAGGTCATTGTCATTGGCGCGTCGACCGGCGGAACGGAAGCGTTGAAAGAAATGCTCGTCACGTTCACCCGCGACATGCCGGGAACCGTGATCGTTCAGCACATGCCTGCCGGGTTCACGAAAATGTTTTCCGACCGGCTGAACGGTCTTTGTCAGGTCGATGTCAAGGAAGCGGCGGACGGTGACATGATTCAGGACGGTTGTGTCCTTGTCGCTCCCGGCGGCAAACAAATGGAAGTGCAGCGAAGTTCCAACGGTTACAGCGTCAAAGTCTATGACGGCTCCAATGTCTGCGGTCATAAACCTTCGGTCGAAGTCCTCATGCAGTCGGTCGCCAAAAACGTCGGCAAGAATGCCGTCGGAGCGATGCTTACCGGAATGGGGGGGGACGGTGCAGTGGGAATGAAAGCGATGCGCGATGCCGGCGCCCGTTGCATCGCCCAGGATGAAGCGTCATGCGTCGTGTTCGGAATGCCGAAGAAAGCACTCGAAAGCGGGGGAGCCGAACGTGCCGTTCCGCTCAAGGATATCACGAAAACATTGAAGGAAATGCTGAGAAGTTAAAAGTGAATAGTGAAGAGTGAAAAGTTGTTAGCGGTCGCGCTTGCCCGACGAAGCATTTGTTCGGCAAAATTGATATTGACTGCCCGTTGCAGAAAAGATGCGACGCAAGAAACCTGAACACGAAGCGTTAGCGAGTGCCCAAATCAACATGCAAAACACACTCCGGGGCACTTGCTTGCGCTGCGTGCTCTGATTGGTCCAGTTTGTCATGAGACGGGCAATATTCCATTGAGAAATCAATGACATTACAAACCACCGACAAACAGATACTTGGGATCGGGCACATCGGCGCGACGGTTGCCGAAGGCGGAATCATCAAAACGATGGCACTCGGCTCCTGCGTTGCTGTGATGATACTCGACCGCCGGACGAGGTGCATTGCCATGGATCACATTGCGCTTCCGGATTCGTCCGTTTCGCCTGAACGGGCCAGGCAATTGCCCGGTTACTTTGCCGACACGGGAATCCCCGCTTTGATGGAACTGATTCGGCGTGTGGCCGGCACCTTGTCGAAACCGTCCGATTTGATCGTCAAACTTGCCGGAGGAGCCAATGTCGCCGATCCGAACAACACGTTTAATATCGGCAAGCGGAACGCTCTTGCGATTAAAAAAATCCTTTGGCAATACGGCATGGCACCCATGGGGGAAGACATCGGCGGATTTCACAGCCGGACGGTGACGATGATTCGCGATACGGGAAAAATCATCCTTTCGTGTCCCGGCAAACCCGACTGGTCTTTATGAAAAATTCTCCTGAAACTGAATGGAGACCTGATATGAAAAAGATTGTGATTGCCGACGACTCGGCTCTGGCGAGAATGTTCATCCGGCGTTGTTTGGAAATTGCCGGGCTTGGGGATTCCTTGTTTTACGAAGCGTCCGACGGCGTGGAAGCGTTGCAACGACTCAAAGAGGTTTCCGCCGACCTGCTTGTGACCGACCTGACCATGCCCAACATGAACGGGATCGAACTGGTGAAACGTGTTTCCGCAAGCCCGCGACTTTCAGGCTTGCCCGTGCTTGTCGTGACCAGTGCCGGAAACGAAGAACAACGACGCCAGCTTTACGAATTCGGGGCGACACGCATTTTGTCGAAGCCGATCAGTCCGCCGATGCTCGTGGAAGCGATTAACTCCGTGTTCGGCGTCCAAGCGGAATAAATTTAAAGTTAAACTTGATGTACGCGATTCGAGGATTGTCATGTTAAAGAAACAATACGGTCAACTGCTTTTGGACGCGATTCGTGAAACACTGGAAACCATGGCCTTTGCCGAAGTGGTTCCCTATTCGATAAAAATCGGCGAAACGGAACTGATTGACCCTGATGAATTGCAAATAACGACA
>Ga0209629_10004560_pt1 | contig 10283 bp, 3 predicted proteins | sample TergutCu122P5_FD_187286 | JGI IMG/M metagenome (GOLD analysis project Ga0209629, IMG submission 187286) | Cubitermes ugandensis P5 segment gut microbial communities from Kakamega Forest, Kenya - Cu122 P5 (SPAdes) (version 2) | ecosystem: Host-associated > Arthropoda: Insects > Digestive system >... | reverse complement strand
ATAACCCTCAGCTCCACACCAGACCAGCTACTTGAAAAAACCACAGCACAAAATACCACACGCAGCAACCACTGTATAATACTCTTGAGCTCCTGATGATGGGCATAGTGATGCCCGAAACATGTTTAGCAAGCAATAAGATCTGCAATAAAAACCTCTGTTGCATCTAGTTGGCATTTTATTTCCACATATTAACGACGATGCACGGTCAAAATCACATCAAATTTACAAAGTGATCTTAATCTTTCTATGTTTATAGAACACTGTGTCTACAGAAATGTACTTACACAAATTAAGTTAGTTTGACACATAAAAAGTATTCCACTTTAAACAATTCGCTTCATAACTGCTGTTTAATCACTCTTATAATATCATTAACTGCCTGGGGGTTGCTAGCGTCATGTAGTAAATTCAGCTGTTCAGAATCATAATTCCTCTAGACAAGCTTATCAACTCTGTTTGTTTATGTCTGCCCGTGACAGAGACATGTTCTTATTGCGCCACGGCCCTTTGACCAGTAATAGTGCCACACGATTTCAATCACAAAAGAAGCAAATGCCAGTGCATATCCCAGCAGTAACAGAAAGAACACCGTCTGCAGGTGACTGATAGTAATTGTAGTGTACGTGTCAGCGAAAGTAGGAGCATTAAACAATGACACTGTTTTTTGTTCAAGGAAACCCCTTTTCATAATTTGCATAAAAATTCCTCCTTCGACCACATGACCTATGACATCATTTATAAGGTCCAAGAGACGTCTTTCTTTCCTAACGAGAAACACATGCACGTACGTTCTGACAACACCATCTTCCAGTTCACATAATAAAGGTCTGTTGTTTTCATCTGTCCAATTTCCACTTTCACGATAATTCTCTGTTTTAAAGTCGCTTAAAATTGTTGAAATGTTGTGATATACAGCTGCCCACACGAAACACGTATCCTCGTTAGTACAGTCTACTGCGTCTTTGACAATAGCTGAGTCAACAAATTCGGAAGTTTTGGGGAAAAACGACTTGTATCCTGTAGGGAAACCAAATTTTCTTTCCGATTTTAACATTTGTTCCACACTTTTGATAGGTTCCTCATATCCCGGTTCGAAAAGGAATGTAGTGAGGTACGCCTGGATCACTGTGCTGATCGCAACACTGTAGCACACCCAGCAGAAGAAGACCAGACGTAACGGTGTAGAGCGCGGCTGTGTGTTTACAGACACTGACAGTGAGACGGCTATAATATTGGTTGTGACACTGAAAATGTTGCTGCAAGACTTGGATTCGTGCAAATGTGATTTGTCTCCTTTGTTTGAAATGCAGCTGACTGTAATGACAGCAAAGACCAGTGACAAAGCAAAAAATATCCACAGTTCTATAGAAAATATTCTGAAGAAACGACTCCACCTCGCGTATTTTACAGCACACGGTGTGTGCCAGGCAAAGCGAATATTGGGGTAACTACGTGTAGCTTCAACTGTACTGTTTACCGCAACAGATGATAGAAAATAACCCCCCCCAGATATACACATGGGTGGCACATGTGATTTTCCATTAAGGTGCCCTCTTTGATATTCAGTGACATATTAAGTGCATTTCCAATTATTCTTAACAATTCAACTTCCCATCCATCCTCGTACACATTGCGAGAACCACTGTCTTTATACCAAATACGTTTAGGCGGATTCACAAAAGGGGATATTATATGTACATACACCCTTATTGGACATCCGTGAAAATTCTGAACGTAATATCCTTTAAATATATTGCTTCCCTTAATATAGCTAACATTTCGTACTGTGAACACCCTCACAGGTACAGTGCCTTCTATTGGATTGCATCTCTGTGAATTCTCAGAAGGATACCAAGTGTGCAGTTCCAAGTATGTGCCTTGTGTTGAATCAGCTGTTTTTTGTTGCAGAACGTTACCTGCGTGTTTATTTGACTTCTGGAAGAGGACAAAAGCATTGTTACCTTGATAAGTCCAAACGTATCTAAGAATGGATCGTGATATTTTGGTAGTTTCAAACTGAGTGCAATTCGACATTACGGGAACAAGTAATCTTGCACGCGGGTTCCATGATTTTCTTAGTTCACCTTCAGACAAAACCGAAAGCTGTTTCAAGAAACCGAAAGTGTTTTGTTCCCATTTCTTACAGGGTCCAGAAATGGGTATAATATAACCACCGTGTTGGTGTATTTCCTCGAACATATTTCCTTTCATCTCATAGCTGACATTATACACCATTACATGCCAGCGGCTAGATGTTTGTAATTTCTCTATCAGATACCCCAATTCCTTATTAGTTGAGTCTTCTTCTGCTAATGGCAGCACTAACACCAGTGGAAGTCCAGCAGTGAAGTATTCATCGCTTATGAGTTTAGTGTAGTGTATCAGGGGATATTCATGAGCAGTAATTTGCGGGGAACCGTTGACTGTACACAACATTACGTTAACAATAATACAGATAAAAACAATCACGGCTGGTTGTGTCATTAGAATCCCTGTCGATTGCATGAGGTTTTGTGTCAGTTTCTAAGATGTGTTCTGTACTAACAAAATATATCAGTTTAACAGTTTTCAAATATTCTATATCGGCATTTTCGTGTATCTTCAACTAATATCACACAATTTTCGTCTCCTTGCAAGCAGTCATCTTCGTATGATAAAGGAATATTCACTTCTGTAATAAAGCAGAAAGAATACTATATTACACACTACTTCAGCATGTAAGTAAAGATAATCTTTCCTCTCTTATACTATTTTTTCTCTTTCTTAAATAAATTAGTCTCAGGCACATGCACAGTTACTTCTACGTCTGTTGTGTATTAGTTACTATGTGTTCAAAAACACCACAGCGATTATCTATTTCAATGTCTGTTCCTATTTATTAAATTGTATTATTTTCTTGCAAGTACTTACATTCCAATTTCACCACAACAAATTTGCGTCTGTAGTTTCTGTGCCTGCAATAAGTTTCTTTTAATCTGCTTTTTGCAATGTCCACTATAAACATCGATACAATTTATAGCGCTTGATCACTTAGCTATTCAATCCCTTTATTGCTTTTATGTGAACTAGAAAAACTATAGGCTTGTAGTTTAAACTAGTGCTTATATTCTCATTCTTATTATACCAGTTCTTGTTCATGACGGTACTACGAATCTCTAGAGCTCACTGAACACACAGCGTTAATTATAAACTTGTCTATAAAATCTGATTTATACAAACATTTAACTCTTTCTACAATGTAGCACAACCTAATTTGAAAAATTTTAAATTTATAATAAAAAAAAAGAAACGGAAATTCTTGTATTCATATTCGTGTTTGTAATGGAATTATTTTAACAGTAACTTAGCTATATGGCTTTACACTCAAAAAGAGAACCGGTACGCATTTTACAGGAGCCTGGGTGGATCACTGGACCGTTCTGTAAGTTTTCTGAAAATTTCGCCTTAACAGGCATTCCTTTCACGGAGCGTGCAGCCTGAACCGAATCGCTAACATCTACGCTATCCCAGCTCACTGAGAGATGCGTGCCTTGGATAAATTAAACGTGATTAAATGTTCAGGTTTATTGCAAATTTCCACAGGTGACATTATTTGTAGAACCCATTTGTTAACTTTAATGTATTACTGTATTTGCTACTGCAATTCGGCTAACTATTTGTTGTATATTTTACACAATTCGTGTGAGAAGTTATAACTCCCGTCTTCAGATGCCAGTGCTACAGAACAGTTTAAATTTCGACTACTCACCATGTCTGTCCAACTGAACTGCCGTTAGGTCCTCTTCAGAAGAAATCAATGTGACATTGACAGCATATATCAGACTGTGGTTGGTTCCTTCTTACTGTGGGGAAATCCCAGATTATTTAAGCATTCACGTAGATGAGAATCTCGTGCCTGTCATTGGTATTTATTTAGAAATTTGTGGTTCTTTTTTTCGAGACTTAATTTCTTGTGGAAATTAAGCCTTAATTCCCTAGGAAATTTTGAATGCATGAAAATGTTTACTTTTTTCGAATTTCATGAAACGACGTTTCCTTTGACAGTTGCTGACAGTACAAATTTCAGCCTGAACCTCTCACCAACAATAAATGTATGTCTTGCTGTAACATTTCTTTCAAAGCAAAATTAATTTCAAGCCACACAACAGGGAGGTGCTTCATGTTTTTCCTACATTTGTCCTTCTACGCTTTTTCACTTTTTTCAGTCGGTATCCAACCTCCAACACTGACAGACAGCATTCACACTATTCAGACCGTTCAAACTCAGATTTCAGCTGCAATATTTTCGTCTTCCTTCAGCACAAACATCTGAGTTATATATGAAGCATGCAGCAATATTTATGTAATTTCATTTCCCTGATCGTTGCTTGTAAGGAGAATTGTCGAATACATAAATTTATGCTCTCATTACGGCAAGCTGCAGGTTTTAATTGAAAAAGCTTTGACCCTGCCTCAATTAACGGAAGCAACAAGAATCAAACGTCAGTATAGAAAGACCACTAACAAATGGACAGTAATATTTATGAGATACAGTTTATCAAACTGGGCTTATGATATACATCTTACCTAACCCTGGCCACTTTCTTATTTTTGCCTTCCATTTCCTTAGATTTTTGGTTGTGGATTTGTAATTCGTATAACAAATCAAAGTCCTTTCCTTCGCTTTGTACGATCTTCAAAAAAGAGTAACGTTTTGCACACCAATCTGCATATAAAATTTTATTGACTTAACTCTACTCTCAAGAATTCTGCATGTACTTACAGGGTGGCTGGGCTTCGTCTATAGCCACTGGAAGAGAACCATGGATCTGTTCTTTGGCTGGAGAGCGTTTGGTGTCTGTTCTTGTTTCATTTGTATCGAACTGCAAATGGCACTCTACAGTACCAATACAATTAGTAATAACAGCACACAATAAGTACACACTGTGGAGAGGGCAGGTGTGTGGTTCTTAGTGAGATCTGTTATACAGAACAGTATATGGGGAATATGGTGTCTGTCTAATGACAACAAATTACAGTTCGAGGTAAAAAATTACACAACACTTTTGAGTTGAAAGCTCACAATAATGGAGCCTAAATGACATATAAATTTCTCTACGTACCTCCATAAAAATTCTTTAGATTTCTACTCTTACTTCCTTTGAACTACATGTTTCCTTTCCGTGCAAAATTATTATATTAATTTTAACACTTCTTCTTTTTTCTCTTTAGACATTCTTCGTTAGGTTGTGAGTACTAATTTAGGGGTATGAGTTATTCTTCATAGTTAACGTATCTTGATGTTGGGATCTTAGCAGTATCATTTTCTAAAACCATTCTTTGAAAAACCATTTGAAAATTTTTATAACTGGAACCAGACTTAAATATAGCGCTGTGTTTTGTTGCACCTTCATTTTCGTTCAACGTCCAATATTTCAATAGCCACAGTGAATGCTTAACTGTTACCCCCTTTTATTTGTAATGTTGTATTCATCATCAAAATCGATCTGTGTAAGTGTGCACACATCAATCGATCTGTGTAAGTGTGCACACATCAATCGATCTGTGTAAGTGTGCACACATCAATCGATCTGCGTAAGTGTGCACACATCAATCGCAGCCTCTAACGAATTACGCGACTTCAGTGCAATCTGCTTTAACAAGCACCACATCCCGTGGCATAAATTTTTCGAACTGAAGTCTTACTTTCCCTTAAATAATTCTTAATGTAAAACTATCTTTTGTCAATCAGCAGCAAGTGCTCAGTAAAACCCAACAGCAAAGCCTTTAGCAATTTTGCGGGTGGTACTTGTTGTTCCCAGCTTTTTATTTTTATAGCTATTGGAAGTTACGTTTGCCTGCGATGGACCCGGTAAGCTTTATCGACAATAATACAGAAATGTGCTGCACATTGAAAGACAACAAACATTACTTTTATTACTTTTTAATGTAGTTCTTTCCGTGCCCATTGAGTTAAATTTCACACTCTATCAACACCAAAACTTTAACTACTCGTATTTGTTTGTGCTGATAGAGTTTGTAATTCATCACTTTTCTCCATTCCTAGGGGTCTGTTACCTTCTTCTATGGAATTACTTACTTATTGGACCTTAGCCTCTTCCAAAATTGACTTCCAATATTTTCTATTACTCAACCAAATTTCCCAAAACTCAGTCAAGTACAATTATTAGAAAAAAAATATTTTATTTATCCTCGTAATTGATCCATTCATAACACAAGGTTCCTATGAATGGACCACACCTTTCCCATCAATGGACCCTAAATGTACCATACGGAATTATACGTTTATACATGCAGTATGTATAATGATAAAAGAAATGTAAAGTTCAAAGGCCACGAAAGCCCAGAGGGGGAGAAGAAATATAGCTTTAGTCTTTCTTCAACTTTAGCACTAGATGGGGATGTGGTGGTTAACGCCACGCCCCGGCCGCTGTACCCCCGGGAGAGAGACCCAGTTCCCATTTTATACGAGACTGGGTGGGCACCAAGGCCGATCTGGACGGGTGTGGAAAATCTCTCCTCCACTGGGATTCGATCCCCGGACCATCGAGTCCATAGCAAGTCGCTATACCCACTGCGGTAACCCGGCCCGCAGTGTATATATTTTATAAAATTGTATTATTGAAGAGTTAGAATGGACGTCAAAGTAGGAGATTTTTATAAAATTTGTAAGAATATGGATAAATGTTTTTCGTTTTTCTGTAACAGATAACATACCAGTTCTGCATACTACTTAATAGTACATATATATTATGACATTATTCCCTTATACACTGCTGTACCACATCCCAGTACCAAATCTTCCGTAAGGTAATATGTTTCACACTATAACACTGTCAATTAGGATATCATCTCCGTGTCCATACACCTTACAGAACGTCTTCTTTTTTGTGGTCGATTTGAGTTGGGAAGTTTCCTGCTTTGTCAACTGACGAAGGAAACAGACCTTCCTTAATGACACTAAATACTTACAGTCAAAACAATTTAGTATCGGTGTCAGACGGTGTTCGGTGGCGATATTATGCACAGGCTGTACCGGTCATCTAAAGGCAACTAATGAGACGGAGTGTAGTAAAAACACAATTTGTTTAGAAAGGATATATTCTAAAAATGAAACTATATATTTCGGCCCTCATTACAACATTACATGTGCATAGTGTAACTCCAATTCATCCCTTAGGAGATGCACGGATACCAAGAAGCCGGACCCAGAGATATAGAGAAAACTACAAAACACATGTAAGTACAACCGCCACGTACATTCGTCAGCATTAGATCCAGCTTATTAACCCACCGCCCCCCCACTCGCCATTAAATTTAACACGCATCATTTCATACACCGAGGTTTTTCTCCCCACCCCCACAGAAAACGACCAAATCCACAAAGGTCACCGACACAAGAGGTCCCTCCAAAGAGAAAGAGGACGAATACGATAGCCAGACCCGGCCACAAGAGTTTATTCAGCCCCAGGACGAAAACCCCTATCTCCATACTTCCAATTGCCTAAAACTTTCCCGTTGTTTACATATAGAATTTGCACTAGAAACAGAGTGAACAGACGATTGATGCATAGAGATCTCTTTATCAACACGCCCTCCCACAGTTTATATAGACTCATCTTAATTATTGTGGAAACCTGATGATGGCCAATAAAGGCCGAAACATGTAGTTTCATTTTTAGAATATATTTTTTCTAAACAAATTGTGTTTTGACTACACTCCCTCTCATTAGTTACACACACAACGGGGATGACACACCTTAAAAATCTAAAGCTAACAGTTCTACAGTACCAGATCTCTTTGGATCACATACAGCGGGGGAGATATTTGCATAGCAGCTGCAGACAGAATACAAACTGCTGCGAGACTGTACTTGAATAAGCTTAATACCTCATTGTTTTTGCGTCTAAATTTGGTTTGATTATACTTGCAAATTTTATGTGTTCTAAAATTTTAATATTTTAATTATCACTGTGAGGACGAAGAGTAACTGGATTGGTGTGTTGGTCTGGTAATAGATTGTTTTAGTAGACTGTCTGTAGATGGCACTGAAGTGCGGAAATATGTGAGACATATTTATCAGGATTTGTAATATGCTATTTGGGTTTATTGTGTTTTGTTGAGTGGAATTGCTATTTCGTATACAGAATGAAAATACAGAATTTTTTATCAGAACAGCTCCACAATCGCCTTCACACAAATGGCTTGACTTGAGTGTTTTTGCCTATTATTTTGTAGGCAGCTAATGAAAAGGCTTGTATTTAAATTACACCTTTCTCTTCCTACTTCCATAATGGCTCTGTTCGATTCTACATTTTCTAAATTTCTTTGAAGTATTTTCTTGATACGCAATTGTATTAAGTACTTTGTCGCAGTTTTTCTTCCTCCGATTTCAGTTTTTCCTTCTGTACAATTGTTGTTATTCCTCTTTTCCGGGACTGAAAATGTTATGACCCATGTCTTTCAATATTTAGACAGCAACTAAACACGGCTTGCGCCTAACAACGTCACCAAGTTGAACAACTAAATTAGGCTCAAATAATTATGTGACATTCTGTTCTTTCCGAATAACAAATTCTTGCCTTGCGACAAGCAACATTTTTTCAGGTTTCACCATTTCACAGGCCACGAAGGCCCTTAGGGAGAGTAGAGGTATAGCTCTACTCTATTTTAGACCTCTGCACTAGAAGGGGTGAGGGGTCAGCGTCACGCCCCGGCAGCAACTTACCCCCGGGAAAGACCCGGTACCCATTGTACAGGAGGCTGGGTGGGCCTCACAGCCGGTCTGGACTGGTGCGGAAAATCTTGCTCCACCGGGATTCGATCTCCGGACCGTCCATTCCGTAGGCAGTCACTATACCGACTACGCTACCCGGCCCACGACAAACAACATTACTGAAATCAAACGTCCAGCTGCTGGGGGATAATTCGCATCCCCTCCAGCGGGTGGTTATTTTGGATACCGACAGTGAATTGACGGAGCTGTAGTGTGGGAATTTTGCCAGTTTTGTTTCCAAGACTGTTCATTTAAATTTCTATGGAAATTATGGAATTGTTTTATGGTTAATAATGAACCAGTTTAATACTGATATATGTACAGATATGTTTCGCTTAACGACGTGGACACGTTCTGAGAAATTCGTCGTTAGGCGATTTCGTCGTTTTGCGAACGTGTACCTACACAAACCTAGAATGTATAACCTAATAAACACCTAGGCTATATGGTGTGGCTTACTGCTTCTAGGCTATAAACCTGTACAGTTAGGAACTCTACTGAATACTGCAGGCAAATGAAACACAATGGTAAGAATCATGATATTATATTATAATATGTGACCATCGTCGTATACGCGGTCCGCCGTTAAACGAAACGTCGTTATGCGGCGCGTAACTGTATTTAAATATGTCGTGTCTAGCACGAAGTAAATGCATTTACTTTTAGGATCTCGAAGGAAGATGAATGCTTCTTCGAGCAAAAGTTAATGTACAGTTGATCTTGTTAGATGCTTTTTAGGTGTTGAGACGTTTACTTCAAATTTACTTCAGGGATCTTTTCCTAATTTAGCGCGAGGTCCTTCTAGAGTACATTTTGTTACATCTGTATCGCTACTCATTCATCGTGTACGTTTCATCAAATGTGCTTAAGTGATAAAGGTAAAGGTCGCCCTAGATCAGACCATGAAGGATCAGAGGGTTATTAGAGGTATAGCTATACTTTTCCCTTAATCCTGGCAATCTAAAGTGCTAGGAGTTACGGTCATGACATGGCGGCTTCACTCTCAGCACAGAGACATGTTACAAATTGTACGTGGGACTGGGGGAAGGGGGGGGGGGGGTCCCAGACCACATCTGGACACGAGCGGAAGCTCTCGCCCGCACCTACATTCGATTCCCGGATTATGGAGCACGTACCTAATCGCTATGCCGACTAGGCTATCCCTGCCCACACAAGTACCGAAGCGTTCTCGTGTGTAAAGCGCTCGGGGAGTACCTTTGATCACGCACCCCCATTTAGCGCCGATGTTAGACAAAATCTACTTCCAATCTAGATATTCATATCCTATTCTAGGGCGAACTTTACCTTTGCTTTACATGAAACTTACTTTGCTCTCTTTCTACTCCGCCAGTAATTCAATATTTATGGCTGTTACAGCTACACCACTAACAAATAAACATTAAGATAGACTTTTCAAAATACCAACTTAGTGCACAATTCTTTTAATATTCAACAATATATATGTTACATTACACTCCTCAATATGTTTCGAGCAGCACGCTG
>Ga0209629_10004559_pt1 | contig 10285 bp, 7 predicted proteins | sample TergutCu122P5_FD_187286 | JGI IMG/M metagenome (GOLD analysis project Ga0209629, IMG submission 187286) | Cubitermes ugandensis P5 segment gut microbial communities from Kakamega Forest, Kenya - Cu122 P5 (SPAdes) (version 2) | ecosystem: Host-associated > Arthropoda: Insects > Digestive system >... | reverse complement strand
CCGAATGTTACAGATTCCTCGAAAGAGGCTTGAAGAGACGACACACCTCAGGTCTAATCGAAAGTTACAGATTCCTCGAAAGAAGCTTGAAGAGACGACACACCTCAGGTCTAAGCGAATGTTAGAGATTCCTCGAAAGAGGCTTGAAGAGACGACACACAGCAGGTCTAACCGAATGTTACAGATTCCTCGAAAGAGCCTTGAAGAGACGACACACCTCAGGTCTAACCGAATGTTACAGATTCCTTGAAAGAAGCTTGAAGAGACGACACACCTCAGGTCTAACCGAATGTTACAGATTCCTCGAAAGAGGCTTGAAGAGACGACACACCTCAGGTCTAACCGAATGTTACAGATTCCTCTAAAGAGGCTTGAAGAGACGACACACCTCAGGTCTAACCGAATGTTACAGATTTCTCTAAAGAGGCTTGAAGAGACGACACACCTCAGGACTAACCGAATGTTACAGATTCCTCTAAAGAGGCTTGAAGAGACGACACACCTCAGGTCTAACCGAATGTTACAGATTCCTCTAAAGAGGATTGAAGAGATGACACACCTCAGGTCTAACCGAATGTTAGAGATTCCTCGAAAGAGGCTTGAAGAGACGACACACCTCAGGTTTAACCCAATGTTACAGATTCCTCGAAATAGGCTTGAAGAGACGACACACATCAGGTCTAACTCCAGTTTCAGTGTAAGAAACACAAAGAAATTGGTAGCTGAAGCTAAATAATTAAGATCAGTTATTTATAACAAAGATCTTAATTTCAAGTGTGAACTACTTACCGCAAGGGAAACAGTTCAAATCCAAGTGTGAACTACTTACCATAAGGGAAACAGTTCAAAACAAAAGATGGATGCATTGTTTAAAGAGGCTTTTGGCTCGATTATTGCAGAAGAAGACATCATACCAATCTCAGAAGACGAGATATACCAGCAACATGTTATGTCCTTATATTCAAGGATTAAGCGCATTGAGGGTAGGTCTCGAGTAGAGATGAGTGAAGAAATTCTTCAAAGTAGTGATCAAAGAGACAAGCAAACTCTTCTAGATACATCTCCATCTAAGAACTCATCACCAGAGCTCGTGTTTGATATCTCACAAATAAAAGAATTTGTGAAAATAGATACAGAATATGGTACTTACACCGTGCCAATTCCAAAACACGAATTCCTACAACAGTGGGATGCAGTGCTCACGACTCATGAAAATTTTATTGAGTCAAAGGTGCAAAATATAGAAGAGTTCGAACAACATCAATATAATATCATCCAAGTAATACGTGATCATGTTAGTACAATACCTTTAACATGTAAGAACAAACAAAGAGTCAAAATATTACGAAGATGCATTGCAACACTAATAGCAGAGGATTTGCTGTATCGAAAGTTAGATCAGGTGATAGAACACTTATCTACGGTATATGCTGGTCAAGATTCTGCATATGAAGGGTTGTGGTTATCAACTGATAATAGAGACTCACAACAGTTCTTGAACACGATAGGAACAAAGTTCGTTCCTGTGACTAGACGATATAAACTAGATGCTATTACAACAGCGCATCTAATACAACACACATTCACTCAAGACCACGAAATAAGGGCGAAAGCAAAACTATCTATGTCGTCTCGATTACCAAGTCAGACGTATAATGAGATAGTGCAAGATCCGTCCCGAGTATTGGAAATAGTAATTGCCGAAGCTTGTTTAACACCAGACGAAATAGTTGGCTTATTATTTCCTAAAAGTAAAAGTGGTAAAGACAGAGTTTGTGTACACTGTAAAACTACCGTCCATGTTAACGATTTAACGTATCATGGAAAATGTAAGGTAGTACAGTGGTTGGAGCAGCGAAGTCATTTTGAATATGACACAATCGAAAAAGCTTTTAAACGTCGCAAGAAGGTTTGGATCAATCCAAAACAACGAGCGCGTTTGATTGAAATACTTCGACTAAACGCTGCATTGAAAAGAGATATCGTCATACAAAATGACGAAGGCACTACTATCTGGCAAAGAGAAGAGGATGGAACTCTGAAAAGAGTTGCGGTTTCTACTCAAAGACCAGAGAACATAGTAGGAACATATGAATGGCGAAAAAGACATGGAATATCGAAATAGTCATTCAAAAGTATACATTTATGTGAGGTCAGTAACTTCTTGATGAAACGAGACTTCTCTATTTTGTATACATATATATGTGTATGTATGTGGTTCCAGAAATGCCAACCATAGCACGAGGAATGCATCTACTTATACATGTTTAAAATTATGTATTATATACATCAAAATTCCAAAAGCGAAGATATTCACAGTATTTATTCTACGGTCAGGTCTAACCGAATGTTACAGATTCCTCGAAAGAGGCTTGAAGAGACGACACACCTCAAGTCTAACCGAATGTTAGATTCCTCAAAAGAGGCTTGAAGAGACGACACACCTCAGGTCTAACTGAATGTCACAGATTCCTCGAAAGAGGCTTGAAGAGACGACACACCTCAGGTCTAACCGAATGTTAGATTCCTCGAAAGAGGCTTGAAGAGACGACATACCTCATGTCTAACCGAATGTTACAGATTCCTCGAAAGAGGCTTGAAGAGACGACACACCTCAGGTCTAACCGAATGTTACAGATTCCTCCAAAGAGGCTTGAAGAGACGACACACCTCAGGTCTAACCGAATGTTACAGATTCCTCGAAAGAGGCTTGAAGAAACGACACACCTCAGGTCTAACCGAAAGTTACAGATTCCTCGAAAGAGGCTTGAAGAGACGACACACCTCAGGTCTAACCGAATGTTACATATTCCTCAAAAGAGGCTTGAAGAGATGACACACCTCAGGTATAAGAGAATGTTACAGATTCCTCGAAAGAGGCTTGAAGAGACGACACACCTCAGGTCTAACCGAATGTTACAGATTCCTCGAAAGAGGATTGAAGAGGCGACACACCTCAGGTCTAACCGAATGTTAGAGATTCCTCGAAAGAGGCTTGAAGAGACGACACACAGCAGGTCTAACCGAATGTTACAGATTCCTCGAAAGAGGCTTGAAGAGACGACACACCTCAGGTCTAACCGAATGTTACAGATTCCTCGAAAGAGGCTTGAAGAGATGACACACCTCAAGTCTAACAGAATGGTACAGATTCCTCGAAAGAGGCTTGAAGAGACGACACACCTCAGGTCTAACCGAATGTTAGATTCCTCAAAAGAGGCTTGAAGAGGCGACACACATTGCAGTGTAATGGAAATACACATTAAACCCATAACCGTCCACAGTTTGGAGGAGATACGTGCGTATACACACGAACAATGTCACAGACTCCTCAAAAAGGGGTCCAAAGAAGACACGCCTCGACTGGAAATACAGCCAGGCAAGTCTAGCAGATGTAATTTGAAGTAATGGAAGATATCAAATTCACTGTATTTATTGTTGTAATAAATTCTTAACTTTCATATTTCCTTTACAAGCCACAACCCCTGTGTACTTTATCTCACATCCTTAAAAGCCCTCAAATCACTATTATTTCTTGCTGTAACCTTGTTACTTTCACAAACAACTAATAATCTTCTGATGATTGTGGTAGAGAGCCCAGAATTGTGTTTTGAGAAATCCTAAATTTTGTTAGTAATTGCCTGTTGCGGATTCTGTTGCGATCATAAACCCTCAGTAATTGTGTTAGTTCAAAATATGAATAATGTGCTTTGTAGTGGCCTGCATCTTGGAAGTGCTGCTGTTGTAATGAGATTGAGTTGTGCTAGTGATGTGTATTCAGTGTCATCAATTAAAATGACACAGGGACTGATAATGTCAATTTGTAAAGAAATGGTGACAGTGGGAAGGTATTAAAGCAATTAATATACAATGGTGGAATTGTGTTTTGAAAGCTGGCTGCAGCACTTCAGACTGTTTTTCCAGACAAACCTGACTCTTGCTGTGATCACAGGAGGATCAGTCACAGGGTTTGCTGATATGCTGAATTTATGAGTACCTGTCTTGAAAGTTGTTACTCCAGAATCATAAAATGCTCTATGCCTAAGTCATGTGCTTTCAGCAGTTTATCAATTTACCTTTTGATTTCTTTTTCTTTTCGTGTCAACAGCCTGTCACATACCATCCTCACCATCACAGTGAATATCTTCGAGGTCGCTGTTGATGGTGAGGAGTTCGTCAAAATGGGGAGACTCAAACTAGTAGATTTGGGTGCTGGCAAGAGTAATGAAGAAGCAAAAAGAACATTCGAGCAAGTAATGACAGCCATGTCAGAAAAGGCCCCATTTGTACCCTACAGGTATGTAGAACAGGGGTGTCCAATTGCCAGTGCACTGCTGGTGAATGTAGTTTAACTTGTGAGATCTGAGGTTCTTAAATGTTTCTCAAAGATGATTCTTGTTGTCTTGGATTTGACATTGTGTATTGTTTGTGTCAACAGCCTTTCGCATACTGTCTATTCAATCAATGTCCAGATCCTGGAAGACCTAGTGGATGGTGAGGTGGTTTTGAAAAATGGCGGAATAAATGTCGTTGATCTGGCTTGTAATGAGGTCCACAAAGAAGGAAGTACAGACCACTCTCTACTAACACTGGAGCGTGTTATACAGGCTCACTCAGAGAAGGCCACTAATGTACCCTACAGGTATGCAGAACAAGGGTGTCCAATTGCCAATGTACTGCCGGTTAATGTGGTTTAACTTGTGAGATCTGAGGTTTATAAATGTTTCTCAAAGATGAATCTTGTTGTCTTGGATTTCATATTGTGCTGATTGGTAGAAGGCTCCTGATATCTTTAGGGTCTATGAAGTTCAAGAAGAAGATGGAGAAAGCGTCTCCTTCCAAATGTTGATATTGTCATCTGATGAGGGCAATGTACCCTTTCAAGGTCTAGATAAGTACAGGTTTTTGAGTTGACATTGTGGTACAGCCTTGAAGACTTGTATCATTGTGAGCACCACTGTAAAGACATCATATCTCACAATTTTTACCAGTTAGCGTGGTGTCTGTCGTATCCCTGAAGACTTGAATACGAGGGGCGGTCAAAAAGTTCTCGGAAATCCTCTGCTGACGGAGAATGAGATAAGATAGCGCATGCAATGATGTGGTGGTGAGCTTAGCATGTCTGCTCGCAGTTGCAACAGGTTTGGTCAGGTTTCGGCGTGCAGTGTTGTTACTGTGCCATTTTAGTTAGACGTGAGTGTTAGTCATTCGGCGCAATGCACAGTTCGAACAGTGTGCAAACATCAAGTTCATTTGCAGATTGGGAAAATCTGCTTCAGAGACGCTATCGGCCCTGCAGCAAGTTTACGGTGATAAAGCACTAAAGAAATCCGCAGTTTACCACTGGTTTTCCCGGTTTAAGAATGGACAGGAGAAGTTGGAGTATGACCAGCGCAGCGGGAGGCCTTTGACATCCAGAACCGCATAAATGATTGAAAAAGTGCGACAACTGACTCAATGTGATCGAAGAATGACCATCGTGGAGTTGGAACAAGTTGGCATCTCTCACGGATCCATTCATACGATTCTCTCCGACGATTTGAAGATTAGACGTGTCAGTGCAAAGTTTATTCCGAGGCAGCTGACCACGGATCAGATGGAATGTCGCATGATGGTCGCTGGAGATCTTTTTGAGAAAAGTACGCAGGACCCGACGTTTCTCACAAAAAGTGTCACGGGTCATGAGTCATGGGTGTTCGCCTACGACCCAGATACGAAGGTGCATTCAGCAGAGTGGCACACATCGTCGTCTCCCCGACCAAAGAATTCACGCCTCGTAAAATCCAAGGAAATAGTGATGCTCATTGCATTTTTTTGACATCGACGGTGTGGTGCACCATGAGTTCGTACTGCCTGGACAGACTGTTAATGGTCATTTCTACGTGCAAGTTTTGCAGAGGTTGTGAGATGCAGTTCGGAGGAAACGGCACGACAAGTGGCGGGGAGAGTGGTTTCTGCATCACGATAATGCACAGAGCCACACATCGCTTGTGCAGCAATTCCTCGCCGAGAAAAGCACTCCTGTCATAACCCAACTACCGTACTCTCCGAATCTCGCTCCGAGTGACTTTTGGCTGTTCCCTACTCTGAAAATGGGCCTCAAGGGGGTGCGTTTCGCAACCATGGAGGACATCATATCGAATGCGACGGCCGAACTCCGGAGGATTCCAAAAGAAGCCTTCCACCGGTGCTTCCAACAATGGCAGGATCGATGGAGCAAGTGTGTGTGTGCGCAAGGGTCCTACTTTGAAGGTGATTAGGTAAGCGTTGTCATATGTCGTACCATTTCAGTGCTATACCACATTTCCGAGAAATCTTGACTGCCCTACGTATGATTCCATTTACTGATATTTGTGACAAATTATAAATCAAGTGATGTAAAGAGAATTTATCTTGTGGGTTTGCTACTTTTGTGTTGTGCAGTGTAGTCTACAAGTTGGCTTTCTGTGAAGACAAAATTTCTGACGGTAAATGAAAAGTGCTGTTAATTTGGAGACACTGGTGCTGGTTGAACTCATTTGCCACTTACACACAACAGCCACTTCAGTGATCATGACGTTTGTGTTGTCAGAGGCTGGAGTGTCTGACAGATGATGTTGAAACCTTCAGAAGTTTTAGAACAAATGTACTACCTTTGTCCGTAAAGTTCCAAGATTGATTTAATATCTCGACTTAGGAAAATATTGCGCAATTCCAGTTGCTACGTGCAAGTTCCTTGACATTTTATGACTCGCCTGAGGTATTTATGTTAGTTCGCTCGACCTCCGCTAGGTGGCAGGATGTGGCGGAAAACCCCATGTCCCTTGCCAGTGGCGATTTTTGCTGTTAGAAGAATGGACGTCCAATTTGAACAGCGAGTTAACATCAAATTCTGTGTGAAGTTGGGCAAGACAGCCACAGAGACATTGCAGCTTCTACGTGATGCCTACGGTGATGAAGCTTTATCTCGAGCGCGACTGTTCGAGTGGCACAGGCGATTCGTCTTGGGTAGGGTTTCGGTGGAGGATGACACAAGATCAGGCCGGCCTTCGAGTTTACAGAACGAAGACAACGTGGTTCGCATCAGAGACATGATAATGAAAGACCGTACTGTTACAGTGCGCATGTTGGCTGATGCCCTGCATATCAATAAGTCGACCTGCCACCAAATTCTGCAGGAGGACTTGGGTAAACGAAAACCCAATGCCAGGCTAGTCCCGCATGCACTCACCCATGATCAAAAGGATGTGCGAGCTTCAATTTGTGCTGATTTGTTACACGCGGCACAGAACGATGCCAAGTTTGTCAACAGTATCATTGCCGAGGATGAATCATGGTGTTTCCAGTACGACTCTCAGACCAAGAGGCAAAGCGCCAAATGGCGGTCAACGGGTACTCCACCGTCAAAGAAAGTAAGGCGGCAGACATCGACAACAAAGACGATGATAATCGTTTTTTTCGACACCAGGGGTATTGTTCATCACGAATTTGTCCTGCAAGGGCAAACAGTCAACCAAGAAGTTTACATCTCCGTACTCAGGCGCATGCGCGAGGCACTTCGACGTAGTCGTTCTGACCTGTGGGCATCTGGACAGTGGACTCTGTTGCACGACAATGCGAGACCACACACAGCTCTAAGTGTCTCAAGATTTCTCACTAAAAACAACGTTACTGTGCTTCCATGCCCCCCACTCTCCTGATCACTCTCCGTGTGATTTTTTTCTGTTTCCAAGACCGAAAAATAGACTAAAAGGACGGCGACATGAGAATTTCGAGGCTATTCAAGCGGCTGCGACGATGGAGATCACAGGCATTCCGAAAGAGGCATTCACCAGCTGCTTTCAGGACTTGCAGAAACGCTGGCAACAGTGTACTGACTGCGGAGGGAACTACTTCGAAGGGGACAGGAAGCATTAGTTGTGAGTTTGAATTTTGGATTTTTTACAGACTCAGTCTCGGAACTTTACGGACAAAGGCTGTAATAAAAAACAGAATTAGCAGACCTGCAATTTTCATTCTACTGTGAGAAATTTTGAAAGTTTCATTACACTCAAATGTTGATCATAAAACCGTATTATGTTACAGTTATTGAAATTTCAGGCTGTGTAAGTCCATTTATTTATAGTACAGTTTGTAGATAGGCAGAACAGTCTCATGGCTGCTAGATACAATTGTCAAGGATATTATATTTTTAAAATTCTGTTTCTTTGGTTCAAGGGAAACAACAATAACACATCTCTTGATGGATTCACTGAGTGGCAGCACTAACACTACAATTATAACAGCAATATCAACTGCAGAATGTAGTGTTAAAAGAACTCTGAGATCACTGGATATTGCTAAAAAAGCAAAAAAATAGAAATTCATCCAAAGATGAATCCAGAATATAGGAGGAAGGTAGGATAAAAGAGTACATTCCATATACGTGTTTGCTTATGGGCGCTGTTACATCAGGAGTGACTACAACACAGCTCCAGCGACATGCAGCTCCTTCATATCAATGGTGTGGCTGAAGTTGCCTCCTGAAGTGCAGCTCCCGAACCTGGTATATGCTTGCCCAGGAGGCTGACTTCAACTGATGAAACAAGTCACAAACACATGTATATGGACAAAACATTACTGTCTTGCCTTCAAATTCCATTGTGTTGACCCTTAAATTTTGGTGCCCTGAATTCATAAACAAAAACTTTCCATCATATTTTCAACAGGATTTACACTAACACTGAGGAGCTGAGGTAGTGTAGTTCACCCCTAAATTTTTGTGGTGTTGCTCCCAATCTTTAGGGAGAGATGCTTTATTAATATTTTGCTTGGCCTTTATTGTTTTGTCGTTTGGCGTGTTTAGACTGTAATTCGTTTTAAGGCCGCTTAGAAGCCGGGTTTTTTTGGAGTGGACAGGGTTTCGCATTATCAACCTGAGGTAAATGTAAATTAAAGGTAGCATAATATACACCTATTTAGTGCTGTGACAGTAACGAAGTTTGTACAGGCAAGGGTTTATTCTTAATTTTTCAGGTTATGAAGCATGCACAGCCATCTCTGGAAAAACAAAACCCAGTCCCAATCCCAGAGACTGATAATTCATACAGGGAAAGAAAGAAACCGATTGTTTTACTCAAAAAAGTTGAGCCATTCGCTGAAGGTTTGTCCACCAGCCCACAGTTGGCCTTTTATCTTGGTTTTTCTCCCTTTAACTGGAGAAGTATTTGTACCATGATCGTGCTGCTGTTGATATTTTAAGTGTCTTGGGGGGGGGAATGTGGAAATACAGTTTGCCCTCCTGCTTTTAATGAGAGAAGGAATATATCATTCTGTACTGATGAATGGTGTCTGGAATCACTTCAAAATTCAGTGAAACTGCAATAAAGATTTTTGTGTGTGTTAGTTTTGGTTATTAGCACATCTGAACACGATGTGTTCCTGTTATGTCTGTCGTCTTACACTGTGTTGTGCACAGAACACTTTTTATTTCATTTTTTCACTTAACAGCAGGCAACTGCACATCACATGCATAACCTTTGTTAATGCATTCATTGCTTTCCTTAGACATTGATGATGACTGGGTTTTGGATGTTGAAAGTTGCTGTGTATCACCAGTCATTGTGGTGATAATGTGTGGAAAGACAAAAGGCCTGTTGTGGAATTGTGACAATTTATTTAGTGCAGTTAGTTTCATAATGTGATTTATTTTGTGTGTGCTGCAGCTTACTATTCTTGTACCGTGATGTGAATATTACTTTTGTACTGATTTGTGGTCTGAATTCGAGAGATTTATTGCAGTGTCACTACATAAAATACCTATAAGTTTAAACATTTTTTGGTCATTTTGATGAAGGGCAATTTTATGCAGCCATGATATTCAGAAGTCCTGAGGAATCTGTTTGTAGTGTGGCCAGATAAAACATGAAGAAACTAATTGGGATGCTGCATTAATTTATCTTTCTTCACAGTTCATATCACTTATATTTGCACACTGTTGCTTAATGACAAATGGGAAAAAAATCTCTTGTTTGGCATGCGAAGGGTTTGTTCTGTAAAAGAGTTTAGCATAGATTAATCACATGATTGGACTTGTGGCTGATGAGCTCTGTTTAAAGTTAATTTGAAGAACAGTGTCTTGGGGGTGTGTTCTGTCACCGTCAGCAGCAGCATCCACATCATCATCATCATCAATCATAATCATCATCATCATTATGAGGCATTGTTTTTTGTTAGTATTCATACAGCTGATCACCTGAGAGCATTTCATTGGAATTTTTGTGATAGCTTCACAGCTGTCCTACAATTGGCTGTTGTTGCAACACTT
>Ga0209629_10004558_pt1 | contig 10285 bp, 8 predicted proteins | sample TergutCu122P5_FD_187286 | JGI IMG/M metagenome (GOLD analysis project Ga0209629, IMG submission 187286) | Cubitermes ugandensis P5 segment gut microbial communities from Kakamega Forest, Kenya - Cu122 P5 (SPAdes) (version 2) | ecosystem: Host-associated > Arthropoda: Insects > Digestive system >... | reverse complement strand
CCCACCAACAATTTTTTTAAGTTTGTGTATTCTGAAATCACTGGAGAGTCTGCCCGGTGGGTCCTGTTTAGGCCCCCTTGGTGTTGTTTGCTTCTCTGGCAATTGAAGGTCATCAGAATTGGACTGACTATGATTCTGGACTTCTGATATCCAGGACCTTCCTACCTTGTGCAGGAGGTTCTTGTACTTTACTTTTTTTTGTCTTTAGTGTCCTGTACACAAAAAATTGCATTGAAGAGAGCACAGTTCAGCAGATACAGTACCACTTTTTTTTGACCATTTTACAGTTTTCCTCAGAACTGAGTAAAAACTGAGGTACTGGTCTGCCCTGTCTACACCCTTCACAAATTTATTGTACTGGCCAACAGCATAAGGCTTCTTTATTTCCATGTTTGTTTTCCTGTCTTTCCTCCCTTTGTTTACAATTGTTGCGTCATTCGCACAAATCTTGTTGTTCCACACTTGCACCATTATGTCACCATTCCTCCGGAATGCTGACTTCCCCTATTTCAAGCGCTTGTCATCCCCTTCTAGGTCATGTGGAATGCCCCTGTTAGCCCTCCTAGTGCCGTAGACGCTCATGTTTCTCTTTAGCAATGTCTGAGCTAATCTCATACTGTTATAAAAAGTGTCTTGAAAGATGTGAGGAAAAATGGGTGTGGAAATTGTTGGGTCAGAGGACCAGTAGAAGATCACAATTGTTTATGTGAACTAGTTGTGGGGACGTCACTGTCACTGTCCAAACTTTCATTGTCACTATAATCAGAGACATCAGAACGTGCATCCGCATATAACTCACACAGAATATCTTCCTCTTGCAGAACATTTCTACGCAAAGCCATGATTGCAACTGAAGGAAAACAGAGAGAGTATCTGAATGAGTGGTCCCTTTGTTGCAGTCTAATGGTTCAAATAATAGGGGGTCATGACCGGTCTGTTTATTTGTAACTTCAGACCCAAGCATCCTGCATCAAGCTGTCAATAACCTTGAAGCAAAAAGTGAGCCAGACCAGCTGACAAACATATGTGCAGGACGTCATGTAAGAAAATGTATAAATCCATGACCCATCAGCAATGTACGGGATAGCAATCACATCATTCAGCGTGGCCCAACAGCAAGGTGTTACAGGGCCAATACTTGTCCTGAAGAGAGACATATCTGAGAACAGTGTTAACCACAGGAACAAACAACTGAATATAGGCCTTTTTAGTCACTACTGATAACGTGTGAAATGTATGCAATGTGTCCAATGGTTTGTCGCTGTTTGTCTATGAAACTCCCAATAACATGTGTAGCCAAGGTAATTCATGAACTGCCCATATGAAATAGACAATTCATCATGTAGGTACACACAAATCCAGTTTCATGTTCATAACCAATAGTTTTGGTACATAATCTCACAGACATTCTATGTTACAATCCTGCCTACAACAGTTCATTCATTAATTTTCTGAAGTCACAAAATTTTGGTACTGGCATTGCTATTTAAAATTTAAGTCAACAATGATCCTAAAAAAGTATATTTTATGGTCTACAGTCTTTTGAAAATCTACAATTATATTTTGAATAATTCTGTCTTTACTGTTTATGGTGCTGCTGGACTGGTGTTCTTTAACACACCAACATGCTTCACTCAAAATTTATCAACAGTATCATGCAAAAGCTAGGACTGACAGCAGCAAATAATACAGCCTTCTGCCACTAGGTGCCATAGTATCACTATCTTCTCAGGCAGTCTAGTGAGTTTTGCATCCATAACCCTCTGCGTTGCTTCTCAGTGGGAGCTTACTGTCCTGTGTGTTAAAAGTGATCCACATTTTTCTAATTACTGACTAGGAGGAAAACTGCATTTGCATTACATTGTACTTCAAGCTCAGGTATATTGAATCAGTAAGGCATGAAATGCTCAAAACAACTTTTGGTGTTAATGCCATGGGGTGCACAGACTCCACACTTGTTTCTCGATTCAAAAAATGTTGGGACCCTCTGGTTAAAAGACTGCAAGCATTCATGTTGTTCATCCCCAGTTCATGCAGAAAAGAACATGGAGAAAGATAGCAAAGTCATCAACAGAGACCAATGAAGTACATTTCAGAGATTACTGGTAGGTTAGACCTCTCATGTGGACCGAGCTGGTGAATCATAAGGCATGGCAGTTCTCCATGAAGTTTTTACCTTGGTTGCTCACTGAGAAGAGGCAATGGCAGAATGTGGCTGTTCAAAACGTGGCTGTGGTCCTCCATTCTCATTAGTCATCTAATGAGTTACACACAGACTCTCAGAAAATGTCCCAAAATATGCCCACCCCATTTGCATATGAGACTAAATAAGGACTGGAATTAATTTAAAATAATGCTCTTGGAGGAAAAATATCTTATAGAATTTTCATGAACTTGCAGATTCGACTCAAGAGCTTGCTATAACCGTGGCCAACCGTTCTGCTACTTTCTATCACTTGGAGAAGTATGAATTGGCACTGCAAGATATTGACTTGGTTCTGTCCCTTGATTATCCAGTAGAATTTCATTATAAAGTTCTTGACAGGTAAGTATCAATAAATTACTATACATGAATGGAAATAAATTTTAACAAGTAATATATGAGTGGATCTAAATATTTGTTGTTTTGCATGGGTGTAAAATTTGGTCTTTTATCCTAACTGAAAATACAGCTGTAGGCCATTCCATGGATCCACTGAAATCTATTTAGTTTCATATTAACAACATAATTTCCCTTAGAGTCTACACTGCAGCTTTTAACAGGTGCAAATTACAAGGATGACATAATGAATACTGGTCCATTCTAACTTATGTCTCCAACATGGAGAATGCTTTGAATTGCTTTATTTTCATTCCATATGTGTGTGTGGTCTTTCACTCCTAAGTAATACAAAGATGACAGACTTTACAAACTGCTGAAGGAAATATTTGTGTTGGAAGTAACAGACCAGTGGAGAATGTTACATAGTTAGTAACTGTATCATTTATACTATGTGTTCAAATCAAGAAGGCTGAAATAGATGGAAGATGTAACACAGAAAATGGACACAAAATGTTAATGGGAGGTAGTGGTACAATGGATGTAAGACTGTGAAACAGTTAACTGGATCAAGAGAGGGAGGGCTGTTGTAATGACAATAATGAATTCTCAAGTTCTTACAAAATATCTTAAATAGTGAAGTACTTATTTACTGCTTACAGATGTCAGCCATTTGGGCAGTGTAGGCGTTCAATGCATTTTGTTTTTTAAACCTAAGAGTCTTCATTGTCATGAAGAATATATGCCAACAGATTTAATGTCACTCTTAAGAGAAAGGAATGGAATAATGAAAATGTCTGCTTTTCTTCTTGCACTCTGAATAATACAAAATAAGTGGAAGTAACCTATTGTAATATTATAATGTGCATTGCCTGCCCTGAACTACAAGATCCTGTTGGTATTCTCTAGTACTCTACCAGCAGAAAAGAAAACTGTACGAACTTAACCTTTCATGTTCTGCACTAAGTGTCTTGCAACCAAATTTTCCTACATGAATTTATTACTATAAGATATAATCTTGTGCACAATGATAACTGAAAATGATTGATGACTGAAAATTATCCAATTTTTTTTTTTACATCAGGAAATCTCGCTGTCTTCTAGCAACAAAACAACTAAAAGATGCACTTCAAGCCTTCAGGTGCACTCTCAGAGCACTAGATTCAGCGAAACTCCCTGTGGAAAGGAAGCACAAATGGGAGATGGATGTGCAAATCATGCTTAAAATTTTAGCCCAGAACAAGTTTCTTGCTAATGGTACTCACGGTCTTATTTGTATGTGTTATATTTCAATGGACAGCCTGACTGGGTATGATTAACAATTTATGCATAATGATTAACAGAGAGTTTGTTACACATGAAAACCAATTTCAACTACAGTAACAATGAGATGACAATCAGTTGATATTTACAATAAAACCTCAATATGAAGAAATCTAAGGAAATTAACTTTCTAGACTGCTTTAATGGTATATACGAGTTTCATTCAAATTGACATTTATAGCATGTATAAATGTCATGAAAAAATATAGGATTTTGTGTTATTAGCAAATTGCTGTAATGGGGAAATTTGTAAAGTGCTATGGGTGGATGAAATACCATAGGCACAGTGACATAAATTAACAATATGGAGTTCACTGTCTAATAACTATCATGTTTATTAGCTTCTTAACAGCCTCAAATTTACTTGGCCCTGTCATATACTACTGAAGTACAAGAAAAATTTTTGAAGGGAAACATTTTCTTCTTCTATAATGGGGGGGGGGGGGAAGTTTTATGTTAAAATAGATTTCAATGCAATATTGTTACTGGGATTTCTGGATGAAATATGATCCCAAGTAGTGCTTTTGGACCAATCAGGGTTACCTCTTCATTTGAAAAGAAAATATTCCAGGAAACTGTCTGTGTTCCACATTCATGTGACTGAAACATATTACCTCTAAATTTGTGCAATTAAAATATTCCTGATGCAATGGGTCATATTTAATACAAGACTTTTCTCTTAAATTTCAGTTTCAGAAACTGGCACAGAATGAGGCTGTATTTTCACCTGAAAAATATAGAATTTAATCTTCCTCACACACACACACTCACACGCACGCACGCACACACACACAAAAGTCTTTCCAGAACATTTCAGACACAGGGTAGACCAGTAATTCATTCACACATATGTCACAAGACCTTAAACATAATGTAATTAGAAGTGATATTTTACAGGAAAGGCAATGGGAATTCTTTCCAGAGAGCAGTCAGTGTCTGCATTACTAAGCACTATGACAAGCCACACATTTCAAAAGACATTGGCCCTTCTGGTCATCATTGACTTTGGACATATACTCCTTTTTATTACCTACAGCTCTGACTGATAAGGCTCCACTATAAAGTGGACAAGCAATATTGAGGAACAAAGCTGAGTGACACTATAGTACGACATCAGTTAAGATTGATTTATTGTTGCACTTATACTATGTAAGAAACCCAACTGTTTCTTTCTCATTTGTTTAAGATAATATTTGTTTTATAACATGAGGAATTCATGAACATGCTTATTCATTCATTCCACTGGCATGTGCAGAATGCAATGTTTCCTTGCCAATCTCACAAGCTTCTTCCATTCCTCTCTGTAATGTATGGTTTCTTGCCACCCTTCTCCACCAACTATTCTTTCATCCTTTCTCACTTCATCTTGCCATCTATTTCTTGGTCTACCTCTCAATCTTGTTGTTCCCAAATTCATATATAATACTCCTTTGGGGATTCTGTTTTCTTCCATTCTCTGTACATGCCCAAATCAACGTAATCTACAGGGTGAGTATAAATTATCGGAGGATTTCGTTATGCCTGTTCACCAGACCTGACAGTGTGTGATTTCTTCCTGTGGGGTTTCGTCAAGGACAAAGTTTGCACCCCGCCACTTCTAAAGACACCACCAGAATTGCGAGAGTGCATCAACACCGCAATCAGGAACGTCACACAAGACATGCTTGGGAGGGTTTGGCGGCAATGGGAGTATCGCCTGGACATCTGCCATGTCACACGTGGGGCGCACATCGAATGCATTTAAGGTCACTATGAAACTGCAAACATTCCTCTTTCAAATGGTAGTAACATCATGTATTTCTGTTCAGTATTTGTGAAAATATGGCTTTGCAAAATCCTCCGGTAATTTATACGCACTCTGTATTTAACCTTATTATCTCTATTATAGTACGTTTTTTAACCCTTGCATAAATTTCTTTATTGGTTAATATCGTGCCAACTGGCACACTTTAGCTACCCTGACTGAGGTTTTTCCATGCTTTTTCCTCAGTTGTAAGGGAAATGCCAGGGTACAACTCACAAAGACGGGGCATGGTCCCCACTCTTCCCAATTAGATGATAATTTTTACGCGGTTAGTTCATCGTTAATTTTAGTTTGACCACTCTTGGTTCAAATCCCAGAAAGCCTTCAAACCAAGATGTTAATTGTGTTGTCGTATGTATTGTTTGTGAATAAATGTGTACTGTACTACTGCCACCAGGTGTCAACCCAATTGCACTTAACAAATATATCAGAACACAGCTTTCCATGTGATGCCATGTACTCTCATAGATGAGTACCAATGTTTCAAAGGAACATACTGCATTCATCTTGTTCCCTGAAAATGGAGGCAGCATGCCCCTGCAAACAACAGTACTGATCTACCACAGTATATACTGTTAAATATAGCATTAGCTGCCATGTGAACCTCAAATTTCAAATAATAATTATTCATCTACAGTAGTGTGTATTTATTTTTAACAGCTGAACAGGTAAAATGAATCATGTAATTATTTTACATTTTAATCAGAGCCCAGAAAACTGCCAGATGACATGATTTTACCTCCTGTGACTGGACAGCAGAATTCACGTTATGTATCAGCAAATTCTGCAGTAAAGATAGAAGAGAGCAAGGAAATGGGACGATTTGCAGTGGCAGGGAAAGACGTGAAAATAGGGGACACTCTGATAGTTGAACCAGCGTTTGTTGCAGTCCTGTTAGCTGAACATGCTGCCACACATTGCTTCCACTGTTTCAGAAGGTATGGTATATATGGAAAGTGAATGTTCACATCATGGCTTTCCTAGTGTTCCTAGGTTAGTCTTCATTTATAACATGTAGTTTAATAACATGAAATATGCATACAAAATTTTGGTAAGGAAGCCTTAAGGAAAGAGAGTATATGATGAAAGGGTAATATTATGACAAAGCTGAAGGAGAGATAAAGGGATTGTAAAATGGATTGAGACAGTTCGGATTAGAGTCCCTTATCATGTTGTTATGAATAATGAAATAAACCCTCAGATTCCATAAAACTTGAATAGCTGAGCAGCTATTACTGGATTAAACAGGACACCATTCAAGATTGAGTTATCTGAAAACTGACAAACCATCAGTGACAATATGTTTTAAAGTCACTGAGTAACTGAGCCCAATAATGAACCACAATGTGATTACTCTGATTAGTGACTTCAACAAAGAATATAAAAAATTAGGAATTACCTTAAAATAATTTAGAATTTGGAATTTGTACATTCAATTGAAGTACATATGTAATTACGAGTTTGCTGAGCTGAACAGATCAACAGCTGCATGTCCAACTCACATTCATATGTCCTGGCCTTAATACTCACAACAAAACAAAATAAAAAGTAAATGGAAAATAAATTTTCTAATTTATGGTCTCTTAAAGCAAGAGCTACTACCGATTCCTTTGAATTTTTCTATAATCATCATCTACTCTATTTTTTATTTAAAAATAACAGTTCTAATGTTATTATTCCTACTTGCGTTATCAGAGGTTCTGTATGATGTTAGGTTGGAAGCTGCTGTCCCATGCAACCGATGCAGTAGAGTAGCATTCTGCAGTGTTGCATGTCAGACAGAGGCCCTCACAACACATCATGTGGTTGAATGCCCTATACTTGAAACCCTCTGGTCCTCAGGAGCTTCCATCACATGCCTCATGGCTCTCCGAATGTTATCACAGCGAGGCCTCAAATATTTCCTTGACATGAAAGACTTTTTGAAAAAGGTATGTGTATAATGATGTACACTGTTAAAATAGCACTAAAACCCTAAAGGTGCCCAAAGGCAAGAAAATATGGCAATGGAGTAAATTACCAACCTAATCAGCAAAACAACTAGGTATGGACAAACAGAAATGTCTCAGATTTGTTGGGTTAACTCTGATGTACATTAATTTATCTTATATCTATAAGAGGAAGGGTTGTGTATAAAGGCCATAAATAAGTAGACTAATGATTCTAAGAAATAGTGTCCTTCTTGAGAAGCTGAAAATCACTTATCTGGTCAAGAAATTCCCTGTCTCTCAAGGAACACAGAGGTTCATTACTGTGTTATTAGTCCTCACTGTAAGTCAGTTACTCTAGTCCATACCTTCGCATTCCATCTTCTTATTTGCATCTTAAAATTTTTCTCTCATCTAAACCTAGGCTCACAAGGTGTATCTCCTTTCTAACCAAATTCTATATGTACATCTCATCATTCCCATACATGCAACATACTCTGCTTATCTAACAAATTGTAACAAATTACAGACATGGTAAGAAAACATTTTCATTCAGATTACCATTTCTGACTTCAACTATGGGACAAAAATAAATTTTGAATTCAACGAGATTAACGGAAAAGTCAAACATTTTTGTTCGATCAGAAAATGATGTTTTTCCACTGTTCTCTCTGGTAACAATGTAACAGCCTAAAAGTAACTATCGGTGTGCAAAGACAAATTCACAGATGGAATCTGTCAATTTGCTTCAGACAAAACTTTTGTTTAAAAATACAGTTACTAAGCTGGAAATCACAATCGTAACTTTAGTCTTTAATGTGGTCCCACTATTGCTCTAATGTTACTGTCATTACTGTTAAACTTTTGTGTCACTGGTGCAAAACTACAAGTGAATATGCTTTGTATGGATGTGATAACTGGTATCCCATCATATTGGAATAATATACATTGAGCACAGTTTTATATTAGACTGTGCAATGATATAAACACTCTGTTTTTAGAATAAAAGGGTTAACATGGACAACTAAACTTCCGAATGTTAATATCCATGTTCTGGTGAAACTATCACAAGTTGCCTTTCAATAAAACATGATATGATAGTAACAATAGTATAACCTGGATTAGAATTCCTGTCTCTGGATTCAATTAGGCATAATAATTTATTACATCATGTCATTGGGTGATTTTCTCGTGAAGAACTAGATGAGATGGAACAGTATTAATAACTGTACATTACCCTCACATTTTGACTCAAAATGGTGGAGGGCACTGACTTACCGTTTACTTCAATTTAAACTACTCATATATGTATATTATGACCTCTGAAGCACATGTCATAAGCTATACCTTAAACTGAAGACACCTGGAATGATACTGTAAATTACATACATATTATTAGAAAATATATTAAATACAGAGTAATTATCAAGATGGAATTTGAAAACAAATGTTTACATCTGAAGGTCTACTTTTTAGGACTGTGATGTCATAAAAACCTCTCACAAATATTGCCCTACAGACTACCGGACAGTGTATAATCTTGTGGGCCATCAAGAAATGCAAGCAGCATTAGACTACTTAGTCAGAACAGACACAGCCATTTTACTGTTCCGATGTCTCAAAGTGGCAGGTTTTTTCAACATGCAGCCCCCTGAATCAGGTATGTATGTGTGTGTGTTTATACACATTTACCCAAAGACACTCTTTTTAGAATCATAACTGAAGTACTGTTAATTTTAGCACTCACTATACACATAAAAAAGATATATTAAACAGTGCATCCACTTACAAGTTAAATTCCATTGTCAATTCCCAGCTCCTGGCAGAAAATGCATGAACTCAGTGTCAGGTGCTACAAGATTTTCCCAATATCAGTCATGTACTACTGCGTGAGAATAAAATAAATGTATAAATACTGTCTCTGCACATGTTTCCACATTCACTATACTGCTTACAAAGACTGAAATTCACCAAAAAAATTTTCCTCAGGTTATGATAAAATTTCCCTTCTGTTTTCCTTCAAATCTTCTTCCATGTGATGGTTCAACTGGTTGACTGTCGTTCAAAAAAACCTCATCAATAAATGTCACATAGTGTAAAAACAGGTCAATGTGCTGACCACTAATCTTTAACCTACATGTATCCAATATTTTAGATGCAAATGTGGTGACAACACTAGCAATTTATTTTATATATTTAGGCAAAAAGGATATTTTCCGCATTTTTCAGGCAAGCTACACAATCGCTATTGTAGTCCCCACAAATTTCAGTTTATTTAATATTTTGTTTTTTTAGTTCAAATAATATTCGTATTTAACATAATGAAAGTTCTAATATTTAAATACCGGTTCATAGTTTACAGGTTGCCACCAACCACCTATTCCAGAGCTGTCTAAACTGTCTGTGGCATGGTTAGAAGTGACCCAGTAGAAATTCCTGAATACGTGAATAAAGGGTTGTTTTCGGACCATGAAGGATTAACTTTAAAATCAATGGGTCTGGTAGAATTGAGACTATTGTGCAGACAATACAATTCAGAAATTCCTTTCACGGAAAATAAAGACAGGCTAGGATGAATATATGTACAATCTGTGGCACAGTTCTTTGGCGAGATGAGTCACTCTCATCATATTTAAGAGTTCTAGCATCAGAACACTACATAAAATATTAAATCACTGCCCACAGCAAAGT
>Ga0209629_10004557_pt1 | contig 10285 bp, 6 predicted proteins | sample TergutCu122P5_FD_187286 | JGI IMG/M metagenome (GOLD analysis project Ga0209629, IMG submission 187286) | Cubitermes ugandensis P5 segment gut microbial communities from Kakamega Forest, Kenya - Cu122 P5 (SPAdes) (version 2) | ecosystem: Host-associated > Arthropoda: Insects > Digestive system >... | reverse complement strand
AAAACATTTGTTATTTCTACATCTCGCGGTACCCCTAGGAAGTGTTCGCGGTACCCCAGGGTACCGCGGAACCCCGGTTGGGAATCACTGCTCTAGGGTCTTTCATTACAAAAATAACAAACTTTAGTTAAAGAAATCGATTGATCCTTAACAGTTTTCCAGATTTTCTTCTCTTTAATAAGCATAAATGACAAAACTTATACAAATCAAACTGTTTATATTCTGTGGTCGGCTATCAGTACTTTCCTGCTGTAATGCAAAATTATCTGCTCTGTACAGGAATGCACCGAAAATCGCTAGAAGCTGCAGAACAGTTGAAAGAAGATGGATGCAGCTCAGACAAAGATGACCAACACGAAACTTCTTCCATGACGACAGACAAGAGCGACAACAGCACAAACAATTCCTCGACACAACAGCAACAACAGCAACAACAACAGCAACAGCAACAACAGTCACAGATTAATCACAATGCCATCGAGAACAGCAAGGAAATTCATCAACATCAGCTTCGACTACAGGAGCTTCAACATCAAATAGATCATCAGAATCACCAATCAGCAGGCCTCCAGCTCGCTCACACAACAGACCCGGAAGAATTTCGTAATAACAGCATCGCGTGTTTGCGCGCCAAAGCGCAGGAACACAGTGCAAAGATTCTGAGTCTCAGTGCAGACGCCGTGATGCTGGTGAACAGAACCACTGCCGCGGTTAACAGCGGCACCACGACGACATCGGCGAGTTCTCACTGCGACGCAAATGCGAATAGTCTAACGGGTCGTCAGCATCAAGGGGATGTTATCCTCACATCGTCAGATACGTCATCGTCAATGTTCTGACAGCAATCTGCAGAAGACTGAGGAGCGCGTAAAACTCTTTAGAATTATTGTCTTTGTGTATTTTTGTACCTACACAATCTAAACAATGAAACACAGTTCTGTAATACTAAGTAAATACAGCGAACAAATTATGCAACAAATTTATTGATATGAAGCAGTCGCTGAAACTCCGTGTCACGGTTGTATTTTGAGTTACGGCTCTCATACAAGACTTGTTTTATGTAGAAAAATATTACACGTAGCCAGAATTAGAATTTAAAACAATCAAAGTCTATGTGCGGTAGGTACAAATATTTCTAAATTTTTCCTTTTCAGTTGTTCAGTATTAAACATATAAAATGCTGTACTGCTCATCCAGTAAGTTCATTTATAAAGAAAACGCTTTTAGAATAAATAGTGGCTAAACGCCAGAATATAAGATACCTTAAGTCGGAAAATTACGATTTTGATAGGCTTATTTATTTCTTTCATTAAGTGAAATATACCTTCGTGCAATGTTCTTTAAATAACACCCACTATTGCCTTTATGTCACCGCACAGAAAGTGTGTTCTGTTTGATAAACGAACGTAATTTAAATGTTCCTCAAGTCGCATCTTCTGACACATGACACAACATAATCCTGATCCCCAGTTGTGTTACACTCCGCACTGAATTACTTAATTCCACGAAAGTGTTTAGCGTGCAAGACGGACATTACATACACATAAAGTCGTAGCTAATGCAGTCTGTTACGCTCAGTTCCAAACACATGTAATTTTGCTTGCAGAACACAGTCAGAACAGACCCAAGGCAAAGTCTAGAAAGGGCGATGTACGGATGTCGTTAAACATGTAGCATCCACGTATGTAGAGGGGTGACAGCTCTGCGGCAGGAGGCATGTTGCGCACAGAATAAAGATGAAACTTTTTAAATGTGTTTACATAAAAGAGGACGAACAGAGGCATGAGGATAAAGACGGGACTTGGCAAAGAACAAGGCACAAGAAAGTGAAGTAAATGGAAGTACGAAAGAAGCAAAGGAAAGGACATAGGAATGGAAGGATTTCCCGTTGAATTCCAATGGCCCTGTTAAGTAGAATGCCAATGAAATGTTGTAAATCTCTGGAAGGCACGGAGAATATTAAAACAAATGCTAATAAATTTTTATCTGACAAAATGCGTCGAATGTGCTAGTGACTGAACTGGCAACAAATTAAACGATTCCAACTTTGTGTGTGTGCCGATTATTATTCGAGCTAAAAATCGGCCATGTAGTCAGGTCTTAAAAATTGATATGCGTAAAAATGGAGAAGAGGGCCGAGAATCATAAGTATCTTTGTAATGCATTATTACATGCACTTTATAGTGCTTGATGGTGGTTTTCTATAAAAGCTGAAACATGTCGCAATGTAACATTCAGTAATGTATTACAAATACAGTTGTAATTGACTGCGCTTTTCTCCATTAGTTTTTATTTAAAATACGTCTATAGATTTTAATCTCTGCAAGATGGAAGAAAATATTTCAGAAAAGATACTGGAAGGTTTTATTGTGTCCAAAATTGTATGGCCTTTGTAGTTAATCCCTTAAAAAAGGATTACATGAGAATTACGACATGTTCGTTTTTTATTCCAACAGTGCGACGCATTCATTTAAGGAATAGTCCAATAACACGAACCATAGTGTAAACTTCACGTGTCAAATGCTAATGTACATTTAAGGAGTATACAGTTCTATACACTCGTGGCCAACAAAAACAATAGATATGACATATGAACACAGGTTTACTAGTTATTTACAATAGAGTGATTATTATGCAGACTTGTGGCACCCACTTTAACATCCGAACCTCGGCAAATTGATCGTAAATACGTTTATTGGTTTGGTATCCTCAGAATAAATAGGTATTACCCGTACATAGCATTAGACGATTGGTTTTTGTAATGGTAACATGTTCATTTTCCGTGATTTAACAACTGAATTTTTACACGTTAATTGGATTAAAATTCTACTTCATAGGCGTAAAGTTTCAGAGGGCTCTTCTGTAGGCTCAAAATGAAAAGTTCATTTTAAAATAGGCGTATCTAAAAGCCTTCGTTACGACAATTCCCAATGCAGATCTTAAAAACGATGAGCTTACAATCAACTGAAAATGCTCAAGCGATTTCTCCCTGAAGCAAACACAATCTTATCGAAACGTAAAATCGAAACAAAACAAACCGTCATTTCTGGGTCATTGCTAAAGCTAACGCTATGCTAAATAGTTCTCACAATATTTCAGGACAAAAAATCGGAGTAATACAGAAATGGAATGGGGATTCATGAGGTTCAAAGCGACAACGCACATAGTAATACGCACCCTGCAGAGTCTCACAGTGTTCGGTCACAGTACTTCTCTTGTCCTCACAGTTCGGTCATAGCACTTCTCTTGTCCTCACAATTCGATCACAGCAATTCTCTTTTCCTCACAATTCGGTCATAGCACTTCTCCTGTCCTCACAATTCAGTCACGGCACTTCTCTTGTCTTCACAATTCGATCACAGAACTTCTCTTGTCCTCACAATTCGGTCACAGCAATTCTCTTTTCCTCACAATTCGGTCATAGCACTTCGCTAGTCCTCACAATTCGGTCATAGCACTTCGCTTGTCCTCACAGTTCGGTCACAGCAACTCTCTTGTCCTCACAATTCGGTCACAGCACTTCTCTTGGCCTCACAGTTCGGTCACAGCACTTCTCTTGTACTCAAAATACGGTCATAACACATCTCTTGGCCTCAAAAGTCGGTCACAGCACTTCTCTTGTCCTCACAATTCGGTCATAGCACTTCTCTTGTACTCACAGTTCGGTCACAGCACTTCTCTTGTCCTCACAATTCAGTCACGTCACTTCTCTTGTCTTCACAATTCGATCACAGAACTCCTCTTGTCCTCACAATTCGGCCACAGCAGTTCTCTTTTCCTCACAATTCGGTCACAGCACTTCACTTGTCCTCACATTTCGGTCACAGCAATTCTCTTGTCCTCACAATTCGGTCACAGCACTTCTCTTGTCCTCACAGTTCGGTCACAGCACTTCTCTTGTCCTCACAGTTCGGTCACAGCACTTCTCTTGTCCTCACAGTTCGGTTACAGCACTTCTCTTGTCCTCAAAATTCGGTCACAGCACTCCTCTTGTCCTTACAATTCGATCATAGTACTTCTCTTTGTCCTTACAATACGGTCACAGCACTTCTCTTTGTCCTTACATTTCGGTCACAGCACTTTTCTTTGTCCTCACAATTCGATCACAGCAATTCTCTTTTCCTCACAATTCGGTCATAACACTTCTCCTGTCCTCACAATTAGGTCACAGCACATCTCTTTTCCTCACAATTAACACTACTACTGCGGAAAAGATTATAACTAAGCTGCTTTCAATCACCCCTGTATTTCACATTTGGTGTTTTGTTTATCATTCCTAGTTTTATGTGAAGTGCCACAAGGCGTGCACAGATTGGAATAATATGTTCACAAAGAACCTTGTCTCGAGTCACATTCTGCCTTCTACAAATTGAATGTGTACTGACATTTCAGAGATTACAACAACAAAGGAAAAAAAGGAGTTTTAAGATATTGTTTTAAAACAACAGTAAGTTCGCACTGAGATCACTGGCCAAAAAAATATAAACTTCATTATTATGATTTAGAGCACTGTATTTACGGGGAGATAAATATTGCGAACGTCTTGACATTGTCAAATATACTTGTATAATTTAGTTCTTACTTTTTTTACAATTACAGATTTTCCAGGCTCCTGGATTTAAAAGTATGTAGATAGACTACTTCCCGGGCTACGTTATTATTTCAGTATACCCCATTTTTATACTGTAGGTTCTCACGGTATGGAATATTATAACCTGTGTTTCTACGATGTGACTTTATGTACCGCTGTTGGTACGTCTGGGATTAACGTGCTGCTTACTACTACAGGTTACAGAAAATGTCAGTCTAAATAGCTGATACCTCTCTACAGACCTACACGATACTATTGCGCCTGCGTGTAATAATTAGCATCAATATTTATTTTTGTGTCGAAATTTTGTTTCACCTATTTCACCGAACGACAAAAAGAATTTTCGCTTCCAACATTGTTCTCAATTCCAGATCTTACATTAAGAGATATTTCCAGCAGTTTTAATTTGTTCCTCAGTTTCTCCTTTCGACTTCCTTCCCATTTTTTTTTTAATTTTAATTGTTGTCTGTATTTCTTATTTGTCTTGCAATAATTCCGTCAGCGCCAGAAAACAAGAAAATGCGCCTTGTTATCTACCAGTTCAAGTACCAATATTACAAACCTCATGTCTCCTCGACATATTTCCTAACTATTCCGTACGATTTATCGTGAAGTATTCTTTAATATTACACGGATTTTTTTTAGAAGTATGTGGGTGACAATTGACCATTTCGGGTTTGTAACAAATTAACGCCACAGAATTTTAAAATCATACCCCTCATTGCTGACTTACACATCAAAGCTGAGCATCAAATATAAGAGATGTTCAGAAATATGTGTACAACTCATTGGGGGTTAAAATGTTTAGTAATAAATCTGACAAATATACTCTTACTGTTTCTTTTCTCAACAAAGTGTGGGAAAGTATGTGGACGTGTTCGAGTGCAGTTAAACAGGTACACACACTAACATGGAGTTTACTGTATCATCGACAGCAAAGACAAATGCTGCTTGTTGTGTATGTGACATAACTACTTAGGATTCACCCAGAGGCAAATATACATGATATAATTTTATGTTTTTCTGACCGTGCATCATAGTATAAATTTTTCAAATTACCAACTTAATGCACAATTCCTTTATTCTTCAACAATATGTATATTACAGTACGAACCTCAACATGTTTCGAGCAGCACGCTGCTCATCCTCAGGAGGACAATTGTATCACCACAGTCTCTGGTATCGTCACCCTCTGTAAACAGCCGTACTTAATGCATGTTGAGAGCGGACTGCAGTCCGCTCTCCACCTGCATACTGTACGGCTGTTTACAGAGGGTGACGATACCAGAGGCTGTGGTGATACTATTGTCCTCCTGAGGATGAGCAGCGTGCTGCTCGAAACTTGTTGAGGTTCGTAGTGTAATATACATATTGTTGAAGAATAAAGGAATTGTGCATTAAGTTGGTAATTTGAAAAGGTCTATACATGATATAGGCATTATTTCTGTGAACATAACTATGTTTCTAACTTCAGCGTAATATTTGATTTTGATTTTAAACTCTGACGTCACAACCTCTTCCGTAGTTCGGACGAGAAGTGATATACGATTATTTTATTTCTTCTACATTTAAAGGATAAACAAAACAGTAACAAATCCGAGCACTATATTACGTAACACAAGGCAATATAAACGTAAACACAATGTTCCTTTCAGCATAGGTAACTGAACTTCATAAACGAATCACATTTTCATTTAGTTTTCTTCAGCAGATAGTGATCAATTTGAATTACGTACTAAGTTGCGGAACTGTGATTAAGAATTATAGTAATGCAACTGACACACAATTACTGAACTAGAATATGTATCTATATAAATAAGCACAAAATACTTTCTACGTGTTAATTAAATTTTATTTTGGAGTTTTGAGGAAGATGTCATGTGCAAATGCGTGCAATCTTATTATATGTATATAATTATTATGTTTGGGGCATACTCTTAAACTGTATTCTCGATGTACAGTATATTATAGTGAGTGACCTCATGCTGGTTATTCAGTATTGGTGTCCATGGGGTGCAGAGTGGAGTGTTGATTACGAGGGCGTATCGCTTGGCTCTCGCGTCGTGGGTCGTAAGTTTTTTTTAAAAAAAAAAGTACTGTATTGTTTACACAACAATAACAACAACGATGTGCTAATATGTCAGTGAGAGCTCAAAATAAATATCTAAATTTCTTTTGAATAAAATATTTCAATAAAAATACATTTGTAGAATTAACATTTTATACACATCCCAGAAAACACAGAATTTTTCAGATTTCTTTAAAATAGATTTTTTAACGGATCTGTTTCCTGGAAGATAATTAATTAACCGATAAATTTTGTATTTTTAACACGAGGCTTTAAAAGCCAATAGAAATTAGTCCTATAATCTTGAAGTAATATTCAGGTGCAGCTACTACAAAGAGAAATTTTGTATTGGCATATTTTTATCTGCAGGAAATTGACCATTTCAGAACTGTGTAATATTCACAGCTAAATTTAAATTCCTACAACAAAATCAAATGGATTATACATACATAAATAAAATCTGTGATAAACGGCACTGAAAATACCGCAGATCAAAAGACAGATGTCAGAAAAAAAGGCATAAAACAATTTATCAGTAAAACCACAATACAGAAGCAATGGAGTTGTCAAACCTTCACATAAAAATATTACACTGCGTAACGTGTCACAACGTACGATTGTAAAATGAGAAAAACTGCGTTTTGCTTACAGAATGCATTCATACGATTTTCAGCGTTTCCAGAATAAACAGCGATTATTAACAAATTGGTATTTGTAAGAAGCTGTGTTTTTTTTCATGCTTTCGATACCAAGAGATTAATTTTGTATTTTGATATAATGATTTTAATAACAGAATATTCATAATTTATAGATTAAAGTGTAGTTCCAACACAATTTTATATTTGAGTTTCCGTCCATCACAAGTCTATAATATATAATAAACCAACAAGATGCAACTTGTATTATTCCATGGCCGCCATGGCGGCCATGGAATAATACAGTGCACACCGAACTTGACATCTATACAGGATTTATTCCAACCCAACTCATGACAAACACCAGTGGCTGCTGTTACAGTTTATAGTGCTCCTGATGATGGACGCAAAGGACGTCCGAAACATGTAGAGCATACTTGTAGTTTTTAATAAACATAATACTGCCAGAGTTGCATCTTGTTGGTTTATTATATATTATAGTTGCAACACAATTATAAACCAAACTAAAATCTCGAAATTTGACAAAAATTAAATTACGAGGTAGAAAGATAAAGTAGGCGTTTTGAATAGCGGTCGTATTGCTTCTATACCCCATTCTCAGACTGAACTATTTTTCACCACGCAGCAAGTCCCTTTCAGGAATCTAATTCTTATTACGTCACCGCAAAATAACGAAAGAGTTGTCTAGGCCGATATATCTTCTGTTCATTCTCACTCATACAGTTTGAAACGTGTGCTGCAGTGAACATGATAGTTGTAGGAATCAAAACGTTACTAAGGGCACAAAAACTTCAAAGAAATTCATTAATGAACAATAAATGCAAAGATAAATCAATCTAGATTACATACACTTAAATAAAGAAAACAACAATATAACTCTAATATGTTTGTAGTAATGAACAAGATGTAATAAGAAGTATCTACTGAAATAGTCATAGATACGTAAACCGATAGCTCTCCTATATCAGATACGCGCAATTATGGAAGACGGCCTTGGAATGACGAATTAGTCATTTTGAATAGCTCATTTGTTTAGATTTTTAGTTACTGCTAACACAAACCTGTGGTTGAAAATGAATGCATAGCCCAAGTGTAAACTATTCATTGGTGTTTCTTTAAAATATTCATTACATTGGAAAATGTTTAAGAAAAAATTTTCCGACCTCAAAGCAGTCTTCAACTCATGCACAGATATCAGTCTGTTCTAGTGTTAGTACTCGTTTAATAAGCAAATTCATTGAAATAAATTTCACTTTTACACTAATTCAGGTATATATTGGACCTTAATAGCCTACAATAAAATTAAATTCTGCTGAAGATCCTTAAGTAGGCTATCAATACTAAATTTAACAGAAACACACTGAACATTTTCAGTGCAGAGTCACGATTAAGAATACGGACAAACACAACCCCATCACGCTTTCTTTTTATATATTTTATGCAAAAGACCACATAAGCTAAGATTGCAGATTCTTAGTTGCACACTGCAGAAATACTGCGAAGCCTATTAGAGACAGCATTGGGTTGCGATGATCCTACGTGCAGAAAACTGAATAGCAGTTTGCGAGTTTAGACAGGAATATCTACATCTGCCCTGCTGTGCTTATGGCTGTCAGTTCGCCTGTCTGCTTCTTGTGTTCATGAGAAATAACCACGGCATACTAGTGTTGAAGCAAGCCAAGTCTTACATGGATGATCGGGTGATAGAGATTTGACTGCATGAAGCAAAGTAACTTTATTGCCAACTCTTTCGTAACATTCAGCCGAATGTATGCACATTTATTTACAACATTTTCTAGATGTAGTTTTGAAACAAAACGAGCTGTTTATTGGTACTGTCGCTAACAGTGCGTTCTGTTACGCTCTGCAAGCCATTCGGCACAATTAGACACTTTCAAATGAGAGTACATCCAGATTAACAAATCTAAAGTAGAAGCACTCATGTCAGTCTCAACAGGTATGTGTATTGCACTGTGTAGTCTCAACATGAGGTGGTTTACATGAATTAATGGAGCACAAAGTAACCGTAAAACAGTTTCGTTTGAGAGAACAATATGTTCTAATGATCAGTGGCACAACCGTTACATCATCATCATCATCATAGTCAACAGTGTGTCATATTTCGAAACATTTGTGTGGAGAAGAAATTGTTTTCTTTCACAAATCCGCAGGTCTCTGAAATTCTGCGTGTCCTATTTGCAACTTACATATAAAGCAGCAGCTAATCCTCACGATTCTGTACTATGGCCTCTCTAATACGATGTTGTTTTCTAAACATCCAGCCCCTCTCATAACAAACTGTTGTGTTAACAAGGGGTTCATACAAGTGGTGACGACAGAATCTCATCTTAAGTTCTGCAGAGTAGAGAAACCTGTATTCTTTCTGTGCAAACTTTCAGACGCCTTTGCGTGCTATATGTGTGGAGCGAAAGGCAAGTAGAGCAAGACAAGACGCAAACGGCAGACATTATAAGAGTGGTTGTAAAAATCCATGACATTTTAATAAGCAGAACGCAATTAACCGTATATTAAAAGCAAATACAGTAAATAATAAAAAAGTAGGGAACTGTTGTTACTTTTCGGAGTAAGAGTGGGCCAAGAACTATAATTTCGAATCAGTCATACCAACAGACACTTCGGCTAAACTGTAAATGAGCCTCTTGAAAAACAAGACACCTTCAAAGCGTGGATACTGACTTCTGCCGTCATTGAACAGCACTTCATCAGAGCTTGTCCAAAAAGATATGAAATAAAAATATTAGGTTTCAGATGTTTCAGTGATACGGCATTTTAAAACTGCGGTCCATATTTCATTTTCCCTAGGCATTACTTTTCTTTCACGATCTTATCAGTTATCACGATACAAAATATGTCAATATGTGATCACAGTTTAGACCGTTTATGACTTGTGGCATTCACGTTGCAGTCTTCGTGGTTTGGCACCCCTCTAGCCTACTTTGTGTGTATCAA
>Ga0209629_10004556_pt1 | contig 10287 bp, 6 predicted proteins | sample TergutCu122P5_FD_187286 | JGI IMG/M metagenome (GOLD analysis project Ga0209629, IMG submission 187286) | Cubitermes ugandensis P5 segment gut microbial communities from Kakamega Forest, Kenya - Cu122 P5 (SPAdes) (version 2) | ecosystem: Host-associated > Arthropoda: Insects > Digestive system >... | reverse complement strand
TCTGCATTGATTCAGTGTTGAAACATTGTGCAGCAAATAGAAAGAGACTGTTTCAGCGTTGCCAAACGTAGGTCCATATATATACGACGTTAGCATTTCTGGCTTTACTAGGAGCTCCATATATATACGAAATTAGTAGCCTAAGGGTTAATATTATTAAATGGCAAGTGAAATTTAATCCGGTAGCCTAAGGGTTAAAACATGTTGCAGCAACTAAGAAATTGCATAACAGGCGGGTAATTTCTTTAAAAGCTGAGTAATAATTGCCTTCTCAAATATGGCCCTGTTTAATGGAGTTTGTATGAAATTTTATATCTTTAGGCGCGTTCGAAAAATTTGCGAAAAACAACTATTAGTTTTGTCACGTCTGTCCGCCTGTATGTCTGTCTGTCTGTCTGTAAGTCTGTCGGAACTGTATATCTGTTCATCCGTATTTCCTTCCTTCCTTACTTCCGCCCACATCGAACCACGCAGCTCCCTCTGGACAGATTTTCATGCAATTGTTTATTTTTCGAAAATCTGCCAAGAAAATTAAGTTTCATTAAAATCTGACAAGAATAACGGGTACTTGACATGAAGACCAATATACAAATTTGATCATATCTTGCTCAATTCTTCTTAAAATGAGAAACCCTTCGGACAAATCTGTAGAGACAATTGAAACGCTCATTTTATGTTCAATAAATATTTGTTCGAAAATCTTGCCGTTTACGAGATAATGTGGAAAAATACTGTAGAGCCGCGCAGGCCACAGATGACAATTTGGCGCATGCGCATTGCATACTGTAAACCTATGGCTACAAATAAACAATCAGAATATGTAATACTTGTTGCTCTTCCACTGCAAAAATGGTTTCGCCAACGCGCCTCAATACTGTGTTATAAGTAAATTGCCTGTCTTGTTTACAATACCGATAACCGAGGAACTTGCACTGCCTTATTTGTTCTAGATTTCGGCCCGCATCTCTATGGAGTTTATCCACATTGCAAGTACGTAGCTCTTTTGTTGATGTTACCCGATCAAGCCGCATGGTTATGTGGCGAGATACGGTATCATTCACTCAACAGAACGCGCGGTTGTACGATTCCACCATCCGATCTACACGTATTCAAATACGGCACACTCAAAAGCTAGATAACCACTGCCTTTGGTTGGGATATACCAAACAGTGGGTCTGGAGAGGGTTTATGGTAAATAGCAAAGGATAAGGGTTCATATTTATTCACTCACGGCAGAATCGCTTTTCCAACCCACGGAAACAATAATTTGTGAAGCAAAATTGCAACATATTGTGGGCCGGCACACAGTGCTACGCATTTTCTGTAACTTCTTTTTATCTAGACCCCTAAATTTCTTTCTCCGCACATGCATACAAAACTCGATTTCCAAAACACCTGAGTTTTAATACGCGTATTTATCTTCCATTCTCTCTTACAATTCTCTTTTCTTTTCGGCGCGTTCGTAAAGAAAACTTGCCGAATTGCCCATATTCCCTTAACAAGTCTGCCTGCCTGTCTCACTATACATCCGCCTTTGCTACTCTAGGGGTGTAGCAAACAGCTCAATTTGTTTGAATTTTGAACCCTAAAAATAAATGCAGCAAGAAAGTAACTATATACCAATCTACAGAGTGTAGATTGGTATGTAGTATGAATAATGATATTGATACTAAACATTAACAGAAATGTTAAAAATCTCTAAGAGAACAAATGAGAAGATTTCAGGTACAGAATGAAAATACCACGTGGGCAAAGTTGGTTACTCGGCAGTATAATTTTGCCCTTCGTGGTTTTTCGCCGCGGTAAGCCAGACCGTTGGATGTTTATGTCCAGTAACCGATGTATTCGGTTTACGGATACATTACGCTGAAGCTTAGTCGTGCTTTGTGAAGGAAAGTTAGTTTTATTATGCGAAAGACAGGATTTTCTATTGTTGTCTGTCTTTATATAGCTGTGAATAAATTTGACTCTAGGCTTGCTGCAAATTGAACACCTAACAAATTGCGAAGAGCAGAATGGGTTAAGAGACTTACGCTCTTGACAGGAGTTGTATGTTTTCTCCGCAAGCTTTGCCTGGAGATATAGAACCCCACCTTCGCTCTAAGGCCAAAGCTGTACTGCTGAGTAAAGTGTAATAATTAGTCTAGAAGGGTAATGATGGTACTTGTAAATGTCGTTTAGAATTCGTCTTTTCCAAAAAGACAACTGAAAGGATTTTGTACAGGTTTGCTGGTGTTACGGGGTACACGTTGGGGCAGTTGGTTGGGGCACTGCACTAAAAACCCTAAGGACACGGGTTCGATTCCCATTGGTGTCATTGACAATCCTTCCGGCCGTACTAACGCTCTGGTGTCGAATCGGCCTTTAACCAAAATGAGTACCAGGAATATTTCCTGGGGGTAAAGCTTGACAACCGTACGACCTACATTTGCAGACTGCCTTGAAATCTGGGAGCCTCAACCTCCTGGAACCCTCTACAGGCATAGCTTAACCCTTACTTTTGCTTGGCTGGCGTTACTGGCGAGGTAACCAAAACCAGCCAGCCAAAAAAAAACTAGGCTGAAGTCAGCGCCCCTTAGCCTATTTAGCCGACGCTAAGGGATTTTCCGCCTTGGCTGCAGGCATCTACTTGGTCTTATTAGATTCTTGTAGAATAAGTGTTAATGTGACAGTATGTCCTATGGCGGAGGGGAAAGGGTTTGGTAGGATGAATGTCAGGGTTTCGAACCCAAAGCGACTCGGTCGCGTAAGCAGAAGGCTGTTGCGACCTGGGAGAAAATGCGTTGGCTGCGAGAGTCTGTGATTTTGGGGTGTGGAGATGCGTACCGTGTTCCGTCTTTCAGTTACACCGTGACATTTGCCTAGTAACTCTGAAAATCCCGGAAAGTGTCAGACCACTCGAAAAACGCTAGGCACCGTTCGCGTTGTCGGCTTGGCCACCTTTTATGTGCATCTTCGATCGGTCTGCTTCACTGCAGTCGCTTTCGCCTAAGACCTCAGGTGATTTTGGTCAGCCCTCGGTCGGCACAAGCAGTCTACCGTAAGTTGCCGAGCTAGGAGGTTCCCCGCACTAGCTAACTTTCGAAACTCACTGTTAGCGCTCTGATGTGGTCAGCGAAAAACAGAATCTCCAAATCCTCCGTAAATCTGTTTGTAGCTAACGGACAAGGTGAGTCAGTTGCAGTGCATTGGATTGTTCCACTTACAGGCTCCTGATGTGGGTGCAGGCAGTGGACCTCCTGGTGGGGCAAGCACAGTTCGTCCTAGGACAGATGAGCTTCTTATAATGCAGGACACCGTCTCTTGTGGACAGGGCATTTCTCCTATTAAGGTGAGGTGGCGGTGTCGCTCAGTCAGAAATTCCCGCAATTAAGGAATATCCAAGCGACGGTGAATTAAACCACCAGATTGGCGGTGCTGGTCTTCAGATGCTCCTGAGACGTCCAGTGGAAATGTGATCAAGCATTATTCGCTAGTAACTGACACCAAATTTTGGAAAAGTAACTTGGTGTCCGAGATGTTAAGGAGAAGAACTAACGAATCATGTACTCCGCCATGAGAACCTCAATCACGAAATGTAACAACAGAAACTCTTTCTAATATTTGTTGACAATTTGCAGTTTCATTTACAATAGTAAAATAATGAACACTTTGAATGAAGATGAAGACCTAATCTGGACAAGTCCCGTGCAGCTGGCTAAATGTTTACTACAGTGCAAAATATTTCGAACTTCATTTAAGAGAGACACAAACCAGACACTCTGTGTCCAATACACGATATTCATATTTCTTACGGTTTTGCATAATTAAACTGCAGAAGCAACCATATCGTATTTATTACAATTTACATAAACTCCATAAATTTATTTCATCTTCTCTTCACTTCTCTTTCCTTTTTGCCTCTATTTTTCTTTCCGTTTTATTTTTTATTTGTAAATTATTTACTTCCTCCTACAGTTCAATCCATACGATTTCTTACTACATTTTCTTTCTTCTTTTTCCAATGCATATATTGGGTTAGGTCAAGATTTGTTGCAACTCATGGTCGCAGGAATCTCATCGTCCGCCTACTTGTTAGTATTGATGCCCAACCTAGAGTATTCTAGAACTGAACATTCACAAATAAATTCAACAGAAGCAAGATTGAATCCAAATAAAACTGACCTGGTTATAAGCAGTTTTTAAGTCAAACATTATCATAATAGTATCCAAAAACCGAAAATGATCATCCTGCATATAGATATCTCTTTAAGCACAGGAATTTCATCCAGTGGAATATCTTAAAACATCATACAGCAGAATTTAGCAAAATGACGTGTTCAAGAAACAGGTTCACCGCTGAACGCCAGATAACTAATTGACTGGTAAAAGAATAGAGGCTTAAGACACAGAGTTTCTTGGACTACCGGTTATGTATCATAGACTGGGGAAAAAGAAATATAGGGCTGACAAAATGTGTTGATTAAAAACGTTGATATGAAATACATCCATCGTCACAATCTAATAAAAACGCCACTTTTAGGAAGTTTAGTTTACTTCCTTCCTCACGTTTCACGATGAGGCATAAAACGTGTTCTGCTGATTTTTTGTTAGATCTGAGGTTTAAGAACAACTCTGCCGAGGGACTGGATACAACGGGTTTTCTTTCTCATCTTTCCACCAGACGATCCTCCTCCCTCCCGACGGAAGTAGCATAAAATCCCAAAACGTGGGTGCCTTGGTATACTGTGACAATCCCGAAATAACTAGCTTAATCAATGTGTCACATCGTGATAACAAAAACTCTAAACTCAGCTTAAACAGAATTAGTTTCTGTGTCTTTCGAAAGCAAACATTAGACAGAGAAAGATTGAAAAATGACAAGAATATACAGTGTAAGGTTTGAAGTTGCCACGCAGTCAGGGTCACGGTTATGTCCGTTTGGGATGTAATTCTGCGTAGTGTGATACAAACATTCTACAGAAGGCAGACTACTCCGAAACAGGTTCGCCGACAGGCAAACCAAGTGGCTGTAATGCACCCACCACAAATCTGGATGCACTCACCACGATTTTGCAAAATACTAATGAAAAAACATGCTGATCAGCCCACTACAAACAGTGCCACATTCTACCGCATCCACGTGTTGCCTTTGTTGAATGCCGTGTTTTGAAACAACTCATCTTCCAAAATGTATGTATTGCACATGCAAAATGTTTTGTGCAATGTAATGGAGCTCATTCTCTAATGAAAAGTATTTATTTTGTAGTCCTGACAAAGGCGCTTTCTACTTTTATGAGTACATGATATATATATATATATGTGTGTGTGTATATATATATGTGTGTGTGTGTATATATATATACACCCACACACACAGTGTATGTATAATAGAGCATAGCGTACTTGTATACAGTATGTAATGTATATGTTACTTGCATTGGTAGCCGCTGCGCCCGTTGTGTTCAGGGTCTCTTTACAGGCCTTTTTCAAAACGTCGGCATCTATCTGCCATAACATTCAGGATCAAATATAAGGTCGTAATCTGAATGTTAAGATAAACATTTGGGAATTAATCTATGAGGACACAAGACTGACGTATCATGATCATGGTTAATGACTCAATTTGGCATCTGCAGTATTGAGTTTTGAGGTTACGGTGTTTCAATTATTAATTTGTTAATTTATCGTCATTTCATATTGACCGGTTATGACAAAACTGGATAAAATGTTCTTTGATGTTACAGATACGATCTTCGTTGGGACATTGAACTCAACACCATGTCTCAAACACGTTCCCCTTATTTTCTGACCCTTACATAGGGGAGACAGTAGGCGTGACTGTATTTTAATTTTATGCATTCCGTTCTATTGGAGATATAAATAAGTAAATCTGATAACCATCAAAACACAACTTTGTAAAACAATGACTCACTCAGCTACATGTTTCTTCTCCCTAGGGTTCATCATCAGGCTGATATCCAAAATATATTAAGAAAGTGTACGTATCGTATGTGCCGGTCCCAGTGGCCGCGCAGTCTAAGGCGTAGGTCTTCGGCCGCTCGCCTGCTGAGATTGTGGGTTTGAATCCCACGGGGGGGCATGGATGTTTGTCTGTTGTGAGTGTTGTGTGTTGTCAGGTAGAGGTCTCTGCGACGTATTGATGACTCGTCCAGAGGAGTCCTACCGACTGTGGCGCGTCGTTATGTGTGATCTAGAAACCTCGAACGCGAGGAGGCTAAAGCCCGCTACTGGGCTGTTAAAATACAACCACAATGTGTTGTAACGCCAAAAAAGCAAACAAACAAATATATCGTATGTGGAAGACATATTTCACTTCTTATAAATTATGTCAAGTTCCGTCCAGATTAATCTTGAAACTGAATGTACAAAGACTGAACTTTAACATATTGTGTAAGAAATGAGATCTCTCTTCCATATACGATGTGTAAACTTCCTTAATATGTTTTGGATATCAGCCTGATGATGACCCCTTAGAGGGTCGAAACATGTAGCTGAGTGAGCTATTGTTTCATAAAGTTTTGTTTTGATGGTTATCAGTTTTACTTCCCCTTTAGAAACGTCACTCCGATTAGATACCCGTCTCTTGACATCCACATGTGTATGTGCCAAACACTTTCAATAAAGAAGGAGGGTTCATGGAATGACAGAGAACTGATCGGAAAGCGTCGTAAAATTGTCGATCAACATAAAAGTGTCCTTTTACACTTTGCCGTTAGGAGAAAAGAGACCGTAAAGTTTTCGTAATGGACAAACTTAAAAACACGCAAAAATTGAAACGAGAGATAAAATAAATCGGCAATAGAGATGCGAATAACAAAAATTTCTACAAAGTAAGACGGAGTTCAGAAGCGTTTCTATCCTGCACTTTAGTACCGCGTTAAAACTTCACATTATATGAAGATTCCTGTCTTCTGGAATATAATTCTTCGTCACGGGATAAACGGCATTTCCCAAAAAATAAAGTATGGTCTTCATGTGCAAAATTTGATTATCCAGTAATGCAGCGACATATCCCAAGAGAAGGAATTCTTACCCACACCACTATGAATATCTCAAAACTCACATCAAATCATTTCGTTGTGGCTTGTGCAGCATACAACACAAAACACGTTATTTCGTGCTCGAAATTCATCCACACAATATACAAAAATTCATTTCCTACGACACAGACAATAAACCGAGACTCCACAACTATGACTTGCTATAAAATGCTGAAGGAAAAAAATTGTTGTTTGCTCTACTGTTCAGAAAAAGATATAACTAAGTTGTGAGACGGAAGAAGGGATTTTGTATATTTAAGCACGTACAGCATGTGGTAATCATTGTTGAACTAGACACTTGATTGTCGTCTTGAATTTAATAACGTCGCTACATGATTCATTCAAACGTAACAGTATTATCACATGTATACATCGTATGTTGCTACGAGAAATACGCTGCATGTTTCAGACACCGCTGTCTGGGGATTTACTGCATCATTAAACATAAACACTAAAGAGAAATTTCCCACAATACAAATGATCCTGACAACCGAGTGACGTATGTGAAGCGGTCTTTCAAGACTAATATACTATATCGTGAATGCAAACGAAGCCGATATTCGAAGACCTACATATTTATCTGTATTTTCATTGTAACATTTTCAAGTCTTACAAAACGGTAATAGATGGGCAATATAGCAAATATATATATACATATATTATATATGTATATATATTATATATATACACTACTACACATACCACTACTCTTACCAACTTTATTGAAATTTCATAATATCCCTCAGGAGTTTAAATGTTCAACTTTAATAAAGAATATTATAGCACGAATAATATTTTAAATTAATACACAGCCTAAAGACAGTACGTCGGTACCGAAACACGTAGTAACACATAAAATTAATTTTATTTCCAAATCACTACACTAGTTAAAATATTCGGGTAACTCCTACATTTTTCGGCCATCCTTTTTTGTCATCTTTAGCGCGTACATGTCACCCACAGGTCATATACGGAGTAAACATAGAGCAACGTATTTGGTAAAAGGTAAAATACAGATTTAATAATAAGACATACGTGGACTGGCAATAAAGTTCGCGAACTCATCGCGGTAAACGTGTTACAGACCATGTTATAGGTACTATATACCAAGCCCACAGTGGAATCATGTACGTATTTTATGATATATGATATATACATGTAACATAACATATACCACTGTATTAGGACTAGTGAAGTAAGTTGGAAATGAGCTTTCTTATATATGTACATTGCAAAGAAGTAATTAAATACGTAACGACATAATACTGTTGAACTTGACCGACGCCTACAGCAATATGAAACAACCGTGCCCTAGTGGTTTAAGGAATGATTATAAAATGTTCGTAACTTTTCCGTACATTTATGGACGCGGTTTCTTTGAAAATAATCTGAGTAAACTACAAAGTTGAAAGTCTTTCTATACGTTAATTCAGTGTCCGTCTTTCGGTAGCGTAATAGTCACGAACGGTTTCAAATAATGCATCCCATGTTGTGGAACTCAGCATGAAGTTAGCGACATAATTCGTATCCGAAGGATCGAAAATATTTTCTGATAAGAGCAATTGACAATTTCAACAAAATTAAGTTATCTATAAACAAGCACTACTTCATTTAAGATTAAGCTGTCCTCGGATATAACACCTTGTAACCGTGTAATGTACTGCTTTCAACTTCAGGGCAGGAACCTGGATAACATCTAAAGGAATTTCGCCATAGTGTTGTTTTGTTTTGCAACAAACAGCACGTCGCTACACGTAACACGGAGAGATTAGTACTTCAGAAGTTTTCATTAAAACCGTACATAGGGAAACCTGTCTCTGGAGCCGAAAATCAGTTGCAAAAATGGTGACTGTTGTGGTTCTTGTCCCTGGTCCAGTGCCTTTCCACCCACACCCTGACCCAACACGAATTTCCGACTGCCAAGGGCATCAGCATAAAAAAGGATATGAAAGAAATGTGGCTATGGGTTTGGGGTGAGAGAAAAGTATCCAGAAGGGACGTTTTTATTTTTTTTAAATGAACAGAGCACTTTACTTCATGTTATTTACGTACCAACAACATCGGAGCGAGCTTATTTCCCAAACTCTTGTTAAAGCACTTCACATAAAACAAAAAAAAATTATCCTGAACTGATATTCTAATGTGGTTGCAACTACGTTGCCCTCATTTTCCCTGGAACAGTCGCAGCTCAATAACTACACTGTGTGAACATAGATGGGTCTGATCATTCTATACAACCTATGTTATTTTGGTACAGGCGTATTCTTCAGACACCGAAATGCGCACTTCTACTGGCTATCAACGTATCTGCCTTACTAAATAATCTCGGGGAATGGGGTCTTTCAGAAGTTTACAGTCACTTAACTGGAGATTAAATTTTAATATTTTCCATTTCCGTTCATTAATCAGGTCCATAATATAAAAATAACCAACAAAATGCATTTGAATGTTTATCATATAGTTTAATAACGCTTATCTCACCAACATGTTTCGGCCAATATGCGGCCGAAACATGTTGGTCAGAAAAGTGTGATTAAAATATATCATAAATATTTAGGTGGATTTTGTTTGTTATTTGTATAATATACAATATAGAAGAAATATTCATTTTTTTACAGAATACAAAGTTTCGTTATGGTGGTCACAACACCACACCACGGTCCATATTTGAACCAGCCCTCCCCAGTCCCGACCTCATAACTAATTCCGTGAAGAATTCTTGTAATAGTAAATTTCCTTTAGGGTAATTCCCGGGTGTCTGGTTTATAATTGCCGACGTTTCGGAACCTTCTATCGGTTCCATCTTCATAGGCTGAAGTGTGAAGCCTATGAAGATGGAACCGATAGAAGGTTCCGAAACGTCGGCAATTATAAACCAGACGCCGGGGAATTACCCTAAAGGAAACTTACTAAATAAAGCATGTACTTTTAGGTCAGGGAACTGCAACATGCATGATTGTAACACACACACGTGCACGCACGCACACACACACAACTGTTTGTGTGAGAAGAATAAGAACATTTTAAGTGGTTTAAAATTAAATGTGTAGAATTTGTATTTATCTCTGTTTGATTTTTGTTTGACCGTGCATCATCAATTAGGTAAAGTAATACAGAAGAACCAACTAGATGCAACAATGATTTATTGATCTATAAGATCAGCTCAACATGTTTCGGGCAATATTTTGCCCATCATCAGGAGCGTGAGACTGAGATATTTACAGCATATGGTATCCTGTTGTTG
>Ga0209629_10004555_pt1 | contig 10287 bp, 5 predicted proteins | sample TergutCu122P5_FD_187286 | JGI IMG/M metagenome (GOLD analysis project Ga0209629, IMG submission 187286) | Cubitermes ugandensis P5 segment gut microbial communities from Kakamega Forest, Kenya - Cu122 P5 (SPAdes) (version 2) | ecosystem: Host-associated > Arthropoda: Insects > Digestive system >... | reverse complement strand
CGAAACATGTCGGAGTACCATTAAATATTTTATGTATTTTAATAAAATCAACACGCTAGACTAATATAGTGTTGAGTAAAAAGTGCATGTGTTGGTGTTTTATCCATTATTGAATTGAAAAATGCATGGTGAAACAATGGGATATATGAAAATCAAAACCTTCTGTCGCTGTAGCTTGTTTTCTTCCTGGTCAGGCTAATGACTTATCAGCACCCTGGTATGTACTGTTCAAATTAAATGCTCATCATCTGTGGGGAGATCAAAACCAGAGCAAGAGATAATATAAGCAATATCAGGAAATATCTACAAAGTGTCTCCTGACAGAGCATATATTTGAATTCAAATTTACCACTACCTTTTCTTTTGCTGAGTTCAGTGAATATCTACCAGATGTCACTAACCTACAAAATAATATTAGCAGAAAGCTTACACACATTAGATGGCAGTTTGTTCAGAATTCACTAACTCACAACCACTGACTGTAAAAAATATTTTTAAAATAATCTGCTCAAAAGACATTAAAATGTAAATTCAAAATTTTCTCAGTTGACCTTGCTCTTTAAAACCCATCAGTTATGACAAGACAATTGAGTTTTTTGAACACTGATCCAAACTTAACAGTACATTCATAATACTAACTCAGTACAGTCCTTCTTGAGAAGCTACCAGTTCCACAGCAGTTGAGAAATTCCCCAAATTTTATGGAACCCAATGGTTCGGTAGCATATTCGCAACAGCACACCACATGCCCAATTCTAAGCCATATCAATTTTGTCCAAGCCCTCCCATTCCATTTCTTTAAGATCCAGTTTAATATCATCTCCCAGCTATGCCTACATCTTCCAAGTTGTCACTTGTCTTCAGGCATACAAATGCAATTGTGTATTCATTTCTCTTCTCTCATGTGTGATATTTTGCAAATGTGAAATTGAAATGAAATATCGTCTACTAGTGTTATAATTTGTACAAAAGGCTGAAATGTAACTTTAACCTTATTGAAGTATTGCACAGTGACTGCATGCCAGTTTCCGTCGCTCACTCTATGAGGCAGAGTTGCCACCGTAGTAGTGATATTGGAGCCAAGCGAGAATGAGAAGCGTATCGCACCATCCACTATCTCGAGTGCAATAAAGTCATGTTTCTCATTGTAACGGCCATTGTAAAGTAGCAGTCCAGAGTCAGATTGGGTGGCAAACCTGAAAAAATTGCAATATTTGAAGTTGTCATAGTGATGTTGATACGAATTCAGGCCTTCTGGATGTGAACCTGTGCTGTTGGGTCAGAGGCTCTCCATGTTTTGATGGACCATAGTGCCTCTATCTTCAGGGTCTCCTTGGACTGCTTGACCCTGAAGATGAAAAACAGGATTTCTTCAAAAACTGAAAACTACTCATCCAAACACAGCAACAAATTCCAAGAGGCCTGTAACTTGAATATTCCATGACATGAAGTTCCACACTGGTTTCTCAAGATATGTTGCAAACTGTAACAGTTACTCTAGTAACTGAGTTGGATGTGTAAGCAGTGCTGCTCTCTCAAGGATATGTTGCAAACATTAGTACCTGAGTCGCATGTGTAAGCGATGCTGCTCCCTCAAGGATATGTTTCAGACTGTAACAGTTACTCTAGTACCTGAGTCAAATGTGTGAGCCATGCTGCTGTCTCAAGGATATGTTGCAGACTGTAACAGTTACTGTAGTACCTGAGTAAGATGTGTAAGCCATGCTGCTGTCTCAAGGATATGCTGCAGACTGCAAGAGTGACTGTAGTACCTCAGTCAGATGTGTCAGTGATGCCACTGCCTCAAGGATATGTTGCAAACTGTAACAGTTACTGTAGTACCTGAGTCTGATGTTGCAGACTGTAATAGTTGCTGTAGTACCTGACTCGGATGTGTAAGCTATGCTGCTGCCTCAAGGATATGTTGCAGACTGTAACAGTTACTGTAGTACCTGAGTCGGATGTGTAAGCGATGCCGCTGCCTCAAGGACGGGAAAGTCAAAAATGAAGCTTTGGAAAAACTTCTGCTTCGAAGTTCACAGAGTTTTGTGTAGTGCTCAGCCCCACCATTAGGAGAACAACTTTCACAGAGGAATCCTCCCTTCACCAGTGGAGAACACGTGGAATGAGAACGACATATTCCAGGTTGACAGGTGTCCAGGTTCATATCTATCTCACAGTTCCGCCCTATAAGAGGACAGAAACATTCAGCTATATAGCACACATAAAAACAGAATTATTTCTTACTGCAGCACATGTTTACCGTCCAGCTGGTTGCCAGAAAACTCACTCTGCTGTCCCTCCCTAACCTTCCACAAACATTAATGGCGTTCCAAGCAGGGCAGAATACATTAACACAGTTACAAGCATTTCAAGCACCATAAAGAATTGAGATTTTGTAGTGCTAACCGCTATTCAACATTTTTATGAGACGATATTGATGAATACACCACAGCTGAGAAAGGACAAGTTTCCTGTTTCCTTTCCCATCAACAGAGACCAAAGACTGTGGGCCAGGAGAGCATAGTTGGTGTAGCAACTCGCTACAGGCTGCACAGTCTGGAGATCAAATCCTGGTGGAGGCAAGATTTTCCACACCCAACCAGACTGGCCCGGGCCCCACCCAGCTTCCTGAATGATGGGTACCAGGTCTCTTTCCCAAGGGTAAAGTCGCCAGGGAATGTTTTGTCCATCCACCCCCATCTATTGCTGAGATAAAGAAAAAGTTAGAGCTATACCTCTACTCTCCCTCTGGCCCTTCATGGCCTTTACCTTCACCTTTAGTGCCCGAAGAAATCACCTTACATTTAAACAAACACTAACACTGCAGATCTCATGCCATTTTGTGGGAACGAACTGTAGCCACTTCCCATCAGCTCAAGTTACGAACACAAGAGATGAGTCAAAAGAAAGTTCTAGCTCAATCAGTTCATCAGAAGCAGTCCTAAATGTAACATATGTTTTTCTTTGCTGTCATGGAGCAGCAGCAGCAAATATCAAGATTTGTTTCAAACTCGTAAAAAATACATACAGAAACATACAAAAGGTCTTGAACTCTTTCATGAAGCTCTCTCCTGTACATGTGCTTTCAAATAACTTAGGCTCCAGGGCTGAACATTTAAACTTTAGCACACCCTTCAAGTAAAACGTGAATATATTATGAGCCAAAATAGCAAACATCATGAAATACATGGCACTGTCTGGAAAACAAATAAAGAATGTGCAGCATGTCTCAAAAAATCTGTACATACATTTGTTGAAAAGTATATGAAATATAGTCAAAGGGTGGTAGCGGTACTTGCACCTTACATTCAGAATGGTCAGTGGCTAAAGGTTAATTTATACACAAAAACAATATAAATGTGTTGTCAGTGAAAATATTTTATTTTATATTTTTCCAGAGACATAGCCACATCATAATTTAATGACACATATATTAATTACGGAATTAGTTACCTGTAAAACCTGGTTTGCACACGCAGGAGTAACCGCCCTCTTTCCGCTGACATCTGCCCTGGTTTCCACAAGGACTTGAATAACACAGATTGACCTCCGTGTCACACAGATAATGCTCTCTGCTCCCTGCAGAATAACAGGTGTTTCATCAATACTGCACATCTTTTCTGCAGTTTGGGCTGTTCTGCTATGATCCTTAGTGTCAATTTGGTTAGTCACTAATTAGTCACGCATTTAAATCATTCAGGTTGTCCACAACTTTCTCCTCACTCAAAATATTGCCTGTGGATGCCAAACTTGTATATGAAAGAATATCTAAAAATTTTAAATTCTGTGGACACACACTCCCATAAGCAGTATAGTAGAAAAGTCACCAACACATGCAGTAAGTACTTTGATATCCGTAAAGCTGTAAATACTGAAATACAATATAAATTGTTTTATGAAGTGCCTTGAAGTGGCAAAAGAAAAACATAAATACATACAGCATATTATATGCTGTCACCAGCAGACAAACGTGAAGCACTCATGAAGGTATAATTGCACCAAAAGCTAGAACAAAGGCTGTTTACTAAGCTATGCTATTAGATATTGAATACTAGCACAGACACTTGACTAGGGACAGATCCAGACAGGTCCCCAGCACTTACAGACACAAGCAACACACAACAGACAGACAGTTAGTATGGCCTCTTGAAGTCAGTGTCAAAGGATTTAACATGGTGAGTAAAACACATGTGAACTGCAGTACAGTTAAATACAACAAATCAACCCTGATGCACAGCACAATGGAAAATCAGTAATAAGCACACTGCTGTCTGCCATCACATGAAGTGGTCCAAATGAAACAGTGGTGCATGCTGTCAGATAAATAATGTCCCTGCATATTATCATACTTTTTAATCAAGCAACTAACCTGTGAAACCCCTTGGGCATCTGCAAGCAAATGTTGTGACAGGATATATTGGTCGAAACAGGACTGTATCACTGGAAATAAAACCTGATGCATTGCCAAACTTCAGAACTGTGAGACACTCTTCGTAGTTGAGACATGGTTCTCGAACACACAGGTTGTCGTCAAATGGTAAGACCTGCATACAAGGAGGTTCATGTACAATATACAGGTCTGCTGGTATGTTGAACTGTATGTACAGCATCACACAAATGGCACAACATGGGCACTGGCTGGCAGTCATCAGTACAGGTGTCATCTGTATTAACGTTGTGTGGCCACTGCATACCTCAATAATTCACAAAGCAAAAACTGGGTTCTAACAGTGGTTTTGCTGAGGACTCAGGTCTTCTGGGATGTTACTCTGTTTCAGTACATTAGCATTCCCAGCACTTTGGAGACACACAGTCTCCAACCACACAACCCCTGAAGATGGATGTAGTATGTTCATGCAATATGTCAGGAAATATTATTCCAGTTTTGTGGCACCACATACTAGAAGACCCAAACTCTCAACATACAATTTTGGTGTAAAATACATTTGTGCTGTACTTCATTTCTGCCCCATATACAGCAGTAGCCCTACAAACACTTAGAAAGTCTTCTCAAAGAAGAGAGAATTCAGTGAATAAGCCTTCAAAAATGTCATTATATGAAGAAGGATGCTACTGTTGTTCTTTGTTACTTATGGGTGATACACAATGGCTGTCTTTGGTTCTGGCGTACACACAGATACGTAATTGGTGCATAACTGACAGTACATATGTAACACACCACTAAGTTTCTTTTTATGTTATTTAACGAAAATGTTTATTCCAAAGATTATACAGCATCAGTGCTACATGAACAAATGGATAAATATGAATGAATGAGTGAATGGAGTAAATGAATATGCAGCACTGATGGAACAATAATGGCATAGAAAAACTGAAGCTTTCACTGAAAAACCTGTCACAGTGCCACTTTTCTGCCACAAATCCCATTGGGGCTGACCTGGGAGTGCACACAGGCCTCCACAGTGAGAGGTCTGAGCCATGGCAGTCTGTATGTGTATGTATGTATATACATGTGCAAACACACAATTCACTGCAGTATATGTCTAAACTATTCCAGTTCAAGTAAAAAATTGTATTGCAGCACAATGCAAAATTATAATGTTAATTAAACAAAAATAAATGTACACTTCACCACCTGTTGCATATTGGCAGATCTGACATTCTCACAACTGATGTGCTGCAGATTCACTGCACTGCTGGGTACGCAGTTCCACACATTTCAGAGGGTCATACTGTCATCCATCTTCAGAGTCACGCAGTCCAAGAAGAGTAGTCACAAGAGATAGACAAGGTGTAATAGTGGTGTTGTCAAGCTAAAGTAACTGTGGGTGGCAAGCCACTAAGGTTGATTGTGATATGCACCATATGGGGCGACGATGGGTGTATGGTTAAGACAGGCATGGTGAAGGCATGTGGAAGTTCAAGGAGATGGACGAAGAGTTACTGAGATTATGAATGTCATGATTGTGTGCTGCTGACAGGGATGTCAAGGACTGTGCTGCCTGCTGGAAGTATTTAGTGGTGGGGAATTAATGGTGTAAACACATGGCAAGAATAAACTAAAGTAAAATAAAATAAAATAACACTGATAGAGTAAACTGCCCAAGCTAAATGTTTTGTGTGCTTCTCCTTAAAAGCCATAGCTTGACACCAAAGTGCTGATCTTGTTCATCAAATTGAAGCCATTTCCATTTTAACAACTTCCTGTTAGATAATTTATAATGTTCTGAGGAACCAAACTGAACTACCTCAGAACACTTCTCCATCACAAACCACTTAACAAATGTTACTGTCCAAAGAGAGTTAAGTCACTTAAATTAAAAACTGAAGCTTCTGTTTAACTTTCCATCACACAGCCCTTTTTCCGTTTTGTTAACAAGTGGCAATATATTGCATTTATTGTTAGTACTGCCATCCAGTTTCAGTAACAAAATTAACCCTTTGCCACTCCTATTTAAAGCGCTACTGCATGGGTAGAAAGACTGCGTTTTTTTCAGCAGGCATTTAAACTTACGTACTACACCAGAAACAGGTCTCCCCTCCAGGGAAAAAAAAATCATAACAATTAAACTAAAAAAGACAGCATGATAACTCTTTTTTTTGTCTTATTCCTAATAAATTTAAGCATGTAATAACTTAATCGCCTAATTTTGCACCTCCACATTTCACTGCTCGTGGCATTCCAAAAAACACCCCACACGGCACAATGGAAGGTCACACTGCTTACGTTTATATGTTGCCTGTTTACCCCTTCTGGATGGAGCTTTTTTCTTTTTCTCTATACACAATGCACACACTTTTGCGCGGCCTGATATTTTTCGTAAAGTATAGAAAAGGAAGAGAAGTTTGCCCATCCGAACTGCATTAGGGAATGCGGTTCCGATGGGCAAACTTCTCTTCCTGCCTGTACGCTTGCGAGACGTGAATGTACCAATCAGCTGACGCACCAACTTTCGTCTGGTCAGTTGCGTGTTTCCGTGTGCTGTAGAGGGGGCCGCTAGTACGAGTGCCTCCATCTTCATTTGTTTCAGAATTGTCATCAAATTGTCCATCTTTGTCACTGTCAGGTTCATTACCATCTTCATCGTCCTCAGATGAAAATATTGTGACATCACTATCTGTACTTTCTTCTAACACTTGGAAAATTTCTGCGTCTGCTACTCTTTTATGTGAGGCACGAGATGTAGATGCCATTATTTCAACCTCGACTGAGCCCTCAGGAAGCGACTAGCATTTGAACTTGAATCTCCATGACCTGTTTCGATGTTTATGCTTGGATCATGTTTATAAACGTGCAGACATGCACGTCAGGCAACAGAGAGCTCCTGTTTCATTCACACAACGCAAAAGATTTACAAAGAGGACAACAAGAGCGCTTTAGAGCGTTTAGGCCGGCACGGCACATTTAAATCCCGAGCGCTTTGGAGCATTAGGGACGGCAAAGGGTTAAAGAGTGAATAAAGAAAACAAATCAAAGTAAGGATCAATTTACCTGCACAGTTGACAGCCTTGCTAGAATTGCTCTGTTAAGGTATACCCTCTCTTGTAGAAACTGTGGAGAATAAAATTCTTCTCCATTCAAATCTGGCCTTCGAGCAGAGAAACTCACATTCAGGATCTTGGCATTGACATCAGTGTCATCCTACAATAACAAAATGATAATGCATGACTGTAAGTTATCATATTGGTGTTGTTGCAGATTCATGTCTTCTGAGATACACTGCTTGATCCTGAAGATTAGGCACTATGACACTTCAAAACATCAGGAACTGATCATCCCCTAGCAAAGTATCAGATCCCAAGACTTTAAACTTCAGAAAAAATAAGCATGTCAAAATGATGCAAGGTACACACCCTCAGACTACAGAAGCTAAAGAACACGTCATACTAATTCACAATCTCCCACATAACATTCTGAAAAAAATACAGTGAAACTTGCTCAATGTGCCCTCACTTAAAAAGTTTTCCCGCCAAAGACATCAGGATAAAAAAAGCATCAAAACTCTCTCTCACTCAATAAACAGACACATTGTTGTTCTTTTAATACATCTACAGGTGAGAAAATTTCGCACCTAAGCACTAAAAGTTCATGACACAAATTTCCTTAATGAAACCTTAAACAATTTCCCCAACTCTCCATTCTTTCAGTCTGTTCCCAGTATACACTGTTCAATATTATATATTAGTTAATCTCCCAAGTTAATCCAGCACAAGTTTCACACGGCAGAATGATGCGACCTCAGGGCATGTGCATTTTGTACACCTTCCACGACACACACAGAGACTGCAATCATTTGGTCCCCACAACTTGGCCTCCCCCACTCTTCCACCACCACAGTTGCCACAGTAGTCATTTTGACATTAGCAACAAACATGTCTGGAAAGTCTGTCTGCTCACATCATGCCAACGTTACAGTTTACTGTTGAAGGACAAGTCTTTACATGGCCCAGGCAACAACGTAGTGCTACCAACTGAAAATTAACTTGGAGCAAGTTACATTCTACATGTAACATGTTTAAATGATGTTATGGGTGTGAAAACATGAAGCAGACAGACCATGTAGCAAACAAAATGCCTGAGGCACTCCCATTTGCAATCAGCCAAGCCACTGCCCATAACAGACTTTTCTACAAGCATTGTGATCCTAGCTTGCAGTGACCTCTGATTGCAGACAACGAGAAGTTCTTACAGCCACTAGTAGTGTTGTTGAACTCCCACTCCATTCCTGCCTGTTACACTTTCTCTCACAGACGTTGCAAAAGACTGATTTGCATTGTCCTGTAACAGCGCACATTGCAACTGAAACTGTATTATACTTTAATTTCAATAATTTGGAGTACTCTGTGCACAGAATTTTTATACTCCTATGTTTTGTATTCACTTCACATTGTACATGTGTACATGTTTTTGTCCTGTAGACCAATTACTTGCTGAACACATAATATCATGGCTACTATTGCTCATAAATTACCTGTGTCATACTAGCAAAACATTATCAAAATCTGTGTTTAACATCAGTTGCCGGAAACACAGACTATCAAACTCTATGGACACATCCCATAAGGTGTGGGGAAAATTACATGACAGAGCGGGTTGGTTTTTAATCCGGGACTTGTGGCAATTGTTACATTTCAGTGCTAAGAGTGGACTGAAAGTTGCAATGAATTGAGTTTAGAGTGGAATTAACCTTGTCATTGAATTTTCTCATTGATTTAATAAAACACCCGTTTGAACATTGCCATGTGAAGAACCTGCAAGCGTGCTGCTGCTCTCAATATCTGAACATCTGAACACAATAAACAAAGTTGCTGTTGCTCTAAATATCCCTCACACCAAAATCACAAAAGAACTAGCAATTCCTGTGAGAAAGGTTACTGACAAAATGCTGGACAGACAGATACAGGTGAGAATGTGTTAAGACTACTGTAAATTATACAAATTCAACATACATATTTATCATATATGTCAAATTCAACATACATATTTATCATATATGTCAAATTCAACATACATATTTATCATAAATGTCAAATTCAACACACATATTTATCATATATGTCAAATTCAACATACATACACAACAAGTTCTCAAAAAATGAAATAAAAAATCTAACTTTTCAATCAGACCCTTTCAAGAGGTTTTCTCCTTCATTAGTAAGAGTTTTTGGGGATTTTTCAAAAATGTCTTAAGAGAGCTTCACTATAAATAACATGACACCTGTGTGTCTCTGTGTGTCTCCGAAATTAAATGTCAGATACAGTAGAAATTCTGATGCCTGGGTATCTCCAAATCACAGTTGCAAGACTGAATGAATGTACAGTGTAATTCAAAAAGAAGGTACCAGTGCCAGCTATTTATAACAAAGTAAAGGTGAGCCTTCAGTGATTGATATGTATTGACATGTATTGATATGTATTGATATGCATTGATATGTATTGATATATATTGACATGTACTGACATATATTGATATGTATTGATATGCATTGATATATATTGAAATGTATTGATATATATTGACATGTACTGACATGTATTGATATGTATTGATATGCATTGATATGTATTGACATGTATTGACATGTATTGATATGTATTGACATGTATTGACATGTATTGATATGTATCACTTGTTACAAAAACTCTCACAGTGTTACACAAATGGGCGCGCGGTAGCCTAGTGGTTAAGGCACTACACTACAAACCGGCAGGTTGCGGGTTCGATTCCCGATGGTGCCACTGGAATTTTTCAGTGACATAATCCTTCCGGTCGCACTATGGCCCTGGGGTCGACTCAGCCTCTAACAGAAATGAGTACCAGG
>Ga0209629_10004554_pt1 | contig 10287 bp, 6 predicted proteins | sample TergutCu122P5_FD_187286 | JGI IMG/M metagenome (GOLD analysis project Ga0209629, IMG submission 187286) | Cubitermes ugandensis P5 segment gut microbial communities from Kakamega Forest, Kenya - Cu122 P5 (SPAdes) (version 2) | ecosystem: Host-associated > Arthropoda: Insects > Digestive system >... | reverse complement strand
AGCACAGCGCCACCCCGAGCAGCGCGGCCAGCAGCAAGGGAACGGTCCAGCGGCTCATGGCGCAAGATGATGGCGCGCCGCTTCCAGCTCGCGCACCAGGTCCCAGCTCCACGGCCCCGGACAGTGCCAGCGCCAGACGGCGCTGACCAGCCAGCCGCTGGCGGGCACCGCGCGCCGCATCACTGGATGCTGGGCAAAGCGATTGGCCAGCGCGGGGCTGTCCGGCGCGGCCCACAGCACGGCATCGGGCGGATCGGCGGCGATGCGCTCCAGGTCCAGCGGCGCGTGGCCGGGCGTTTGCAGGTAGTTGCGCCAGCCCGCGCGGGTCAGGATGTCGCTTTCCAGCGTGTCCACGCCGGTGCCGATGCCGTTGGCGCCGAGCAGCAGCAGGCGCGGCCCTGACGCGGATGGCGCGGGCGGCGCGGGTGCATCCGCCGGTGCAACGGGCAAACCCAGCAGCGCCAGCAAGCGCTGTTCGTAGGGCGCGATATCGGCCAGCCGCTCGGGCTGCGGCAGCACCTCGACGCGCACGCCCAATTGGGTCAACCGCTGACGCAGCAGCAGCCCGTTGTACGGGCCGGTCAGCGCCAGATCGGGATGCAGCGCCAGCACCTGTTCAAGCGAACCGTCGTGCGCCGGCCAACGGGTCAAGCCGAAGCCATCGCCCTGCCCCACGCCGTTTTGGCGCGACAGCGGCGACAGCGCGGCGATCCGGGACTTCAGCCCCGGCGCGCGCGCGGCGTAGTACGCCAGCATTTCGTCGGTGCACAGGTCGAGCGAGATCACGCGCTGGGGCTGCGCGGATGCGTTGAACCCGGCAGCCAGCGCCAGCACGATCCCGCAGAGTTGAGCGCTGGGCGTTGGGCGTGTTGCGCGTTGAGCGTTGCGCGTTGGGCGTTGGGCGTCAAGCGTCAAGCGTCCGGCGCCAATACAGTTCAGATAACCGCGCAGTCCCATGATTTTTTCGTCATTCCCGCGAAAGCGGGAATCCAGGAGAAGTCTCCTCGAAACCACCATTTCTGGATTCCCGCTTTCGCGGGAATGACGGCCTTGACTGAACCGCATGGGTTCCAAGCGTCAAGCGCCCGGCGCGCCAAGCGCTATTTCCAAAAGAGACTTTCATGCCAAACATCACGCCAAACGCCAAACGCACAACGCCAAACCTCCCCATCACCGCGGCGCATAGCGCGCCCCAACAAACACCGCAAAGCCCGGCGTGTTGTAGCCCCGCGCCAGTTCGTAGCGTTTGTTGAACAGGTTATCGATCCGCCCTTCGATCGCCACGGCTGGGTTGACGGCGTAGCGCAGCGTCAGGTTGACCAGACTGTAGCCGCCCAGCCGCACGGTGTTGGCATGGTTGTCGTAGCGCGGGCCAACGGCCAGCCCCTCCACGCCCGCCGTCCACGGCCCCCATTGGCGGGTCAGCGCCAGCGTCGCCTTGTTGCGCGGGCGGCGGCCCAGCAGCAGGCCGGTGTTTTCGTCCACGGCTTGCAGCCAGTCGTAGGCGGCATGTACGCCCCATGCGCCGAAACGCCCGTCGTAAGTCAGCGTCACCCCTTGCAGCCGGGCGCGGTTGACGTTTTCGTACACCAGGGTCGCGGGCGACCAGTCGATCATGTGGTTGATGCGGTTCAAATACCACGTGGCCGATGCGCTCTGGCTGCCGCGCTCCCAGGTCAAGCCGATTTCGCGGTTGGTCGACGTTTCCGGCCCCAGGGCCGCGTTGCCGTAATACGGCGCGTAAAGCTGGTAAAGCGTGGGCGCCTTGAACGCCGTGCCGAAGCTGGCCCGCGCCCGCCATTCCGGGGCGATCCGGTAGCCGTAAGCCATCGCGTAAACGGTCTTGCCGCCGTAAACCGAGTTGTCGTCGTAGCGCGCGTTCAATTGCCAACTGTGCGCGCCCAGGCTGCCGTTCCAGCCGGCCAGCACGGAATTGTTGGCCACGCGGCCGCCGCCCTCCAGCCCGTCGCTGCTGCTGCCGCGCTGCTGCTGGCGTTCCAGCGCCACCAGCAAACGCCCCCAGCGCGCGGGCAAATCGAAATCGTTTTGCCAGCCCAGTTGCGTTATCGTCACCCCCAGCCGGCTGCCGTCGGGCGACCAGTCGCCAAAGCTGGTTTCCGTGCCGCGGCTTTGGCCGTAACGCAGCGTGCTGTTCCAAAAAGGCGTGATGCGGTCCCTGGCGTACACCTGCCACACCGAATTGCGGTAGGACATGCGGTTGTCGAACGTGCTGTCGGGCGGCACGTTGCCGCTGCCGTAGTGCGTCAGGCCGGCGTTTTCCCGGTACGAAACCCCCAGCTCATGCCCCGCCGCGGGCAGATACGCGAACGACACCGAGCCGCCGTCGTTGCGGTACGGATCGTCCCAGGCGTCGCGGTTAGCGCCGCCCATTTGCGCCGGAAAGCCGTTGGACGCCGTGTAAAAGCCATCCACCCGCAAGCGCCACCGCTCGCCGCCGGCCGACAGCCCAGCGCTGCCCTCCCGCGTGGCGTGCGTGCCGTAGCCCGCGAAAGCGTCCACGCGCACGCCCGGCGCGCCTTTCTTGGTGAATATCTGGATCACCCCGCCAATGGCGTTGGCGCCGTAGAGCGTCGAAGCCGGCCCGCGCACGATTTCGATGTGCTCCACATCGGCCAGCGACATCTCCGGCAGCGCCGAACCGGCGGGACTGAGCGAGGTCACCGGCATGCCATCGACCAGCACCAGCGTCTGGTCGGAATTGGCCCCGCGCACGTAAATGCCGGTGGCCGTGAACGGCCCGCCGGTGCGCGAGACTTGCAGGCCCGGCTGGCGCATCAGCAGCTCGGCCACCGTGCCGCCGAGGTTGCGCTGGATTTCGTCCTGATCGATCACCGTCACGTCGGAAAGCAGCGCATCGGCCCGCTCGGCCTGGCGCGTCGCGGTCACCACCACGGGCGCCAGCGCGCCTGGCGGCGGCTCACCGGGTGCGCCGGGGGCCATCTGGGCGTAAAGGGGAAAGGCAAACAACACAGCAGGCGGCATGGCCGCCCAGGGTCGGATATGGAAACGCATGGGTTCCTCTTGTCAAGCCCGCGTCCCCGCAGGCCGTGAAACAGCTCAAGAACCTGCGGGCCGGTATCCGGGCTTGCGAGCTTTCAGTGTTACCTTGACGCGCCGCCTTCCCGGAGTGACCCAGTGGCGTTGACGTGGCGCGCCCGTGCTCGCTTACCGTTGCGGGGGCAGCAGCGGCTTTGCTTGGCGCCGAATGGGCACCAAGCGCACCGCTTTCCCGTTTAACCGCGGCCGGAGAACCCGGCGCGCGGCACCTCGCAGGAGGGGGCGGAACCGCCGCCTTGCGATCAGCGGTTCCGGGAGCGATGGTAACGCATGAAGCAGATGCTTAAGAGCCTGTTCAAGATCTTTTCGGGACCGCGCAGGCCCATGATTTCGTCATTCCCGCGAAAGCGGGAATCCAGGCGGCGTATCCATCTTCCGGTGATAACCCAGGCCCACTGGATTCCCGCTTTCGCGGGAATGACGACTTGAAATTAACTGAACAGCATTGAGCGTAGCTTGGATCAGCCGCGCAGCGGCGCAATCCGACAGGGCTGCCGCCGGCACTCACCCCAACGCGAAGCATCACCGTCATTGGCGATGCTGCGCATCGGGATGGACAAACGCCGAATTGCGCCGCTGCGCGGCTTGTCCAACCTACTGGTAGAACAGCGTGAACGTTGCCACGGCGTTGACCGCTCCGGGCGTGACGGGGCCAGTCGAAACGTATTGCACCGTCAGCGGAATGTTGAAGTTGGTTGCCGCGGAAGACGCGAGCGGGCCGACTGTCCATTGGCCGGGATTGTTAAGCACCGCCAGGTCGGGACCGAAAGTGATGGGGTTGGCGATGCCTTTTCTCAGGATTTGCAGACTGACGCCGCTTGCGCTGCCTGTGGCGTTGGCCAGCGTCAACAGACTCGTCGTATTGCTCGGGGTTGTGGCGTCGGTCAGGTTGATATAGACATTTTTGAACGCAGTGCCATTGCACTGAAGGTCGATCTGGAAGTTGGTGTCGCCGCCCGTCGCGCCAACCGGGCTGAGGTTGGACACGTTCAGGGTCGGCAGGGTGACGGAAATCTTGGGCGTCGTCACCGTGCAGGTAGACGCGACAAAGGTCGGGCCGCCGAATGTCTGAGCCATAAAACCGTTGGCGTCAGCGGAGTTCGTGGAATTCACAGCCGTCAGCCCTATGATGTATCCTCCCGATAGGGAGCCGGAGAGTGGGGTATTGGTGAGTTTGACCAGTTCAAATTTCAGGGTGACGCTGAAAGCCGTGCCGGTCTGGTCCGGGGCAAAGGTGCATTGGTTGGCGATAGCTAGGAGTTGTGATATGTTCGCCACGGCGCCGCAAGGCTTTGAAGCATTCCCTGTCAAAACCATGCCGTTGGCGATATTGGTCACCCGGACGCCAATGCCTGCGATGCCGGGGGTGGCTGTTGTCACCCACACGTCCTGTGGCAGGGGAGCAGCCCCCAAAGTCCCCCAAGTCCCCGTCGTGAATAGCATTTTGCGAGAAGTAGCGGGCGTGCACGAAGAAAAGGTGTAGGTCTGGATGGCGGTTGCGATCGTCTCGCCGATCTGGGCGGAAGCGTGGTTGCTCGCCTGGCCGAACTGGATGGGCTGGGATTGGGGATTGAGTAGGCAGCCCGCCGCGTGCGCGTTATCCGCCCCGGCCAGCGCCATGAAGACGATGGCGGCGGACACGATGACGTTCCGGGCGAAGGCGGCAAGGCCCAGGGCCATCATCTGGGTCCAGGGTTTACGGTACGGGTTCATTTGCTGCCTCCTGTGGTGTCGGGCGCGCTCGCCGCGCCCCTACCCGCTCCCATAGTGGTGTCCGTCATTCGGGGCTGCCGTCAGCCCCCTTCGGGATCGCTGCGCCGCGCAGCCAAGGCGGCGGATGAACGGCCCCGCTATTGATAGTACAATGTGAATGTGGCCACCGCGTTGACCGTGCCCGGCGTGACTGGCCCGGTCGAAACGTACTGCACTGTCAGCGGAATGCTGAGGTTGTTGCCGCTGGTCCCGCTGGCGCCGGAACTCCCGACCAGCCATTGGCCCGGATTGCCGGAAATCGCCGTGTCGGGGCCAAAATTGACAAGGGTGTTGCCGGATCTGAGGATTTGCAGTTTGACGCCGCCCGCGGTCGAGCCGCTGGCCAAGGTCAACTGGTTCGTGGTGTTGCCCGGATTGGTCGCGTCGGTCAGGGTGACGTAGACCGTTTTCCCCCCACCGCACGAAAGGTCGATCTGGAAGTTGGTGTTGCCGCCCGTCTTGCTGGGGGGGCTGAGGTCGGACACGTTCAGGGTCGGCAGGGTGACGGCAATGTTGGGCGTCGTCACCGTGCAGGTGGATGGGAGCATCGAATTGGCGCCGAAAGACAGGTTAGTCAAACTATTGGAAAGAGCGTTCACCCCGCCTAGTATGTCGTAACTTCTGAATGTAAGAAGCGGCCCCCCCGCTAGGGTGCCCATGGTGATATTTCCGGTTTTCACCAGTTCCACCAGAAAGGTTATCTGGAAGGAGGTTGCGTCCGGCGTCACGGTGAGGCCGCTCGGGACGAACAGACAGGTAGTGTTTCCGGCGACAGTGCACGGCGCTCCAGCCAGAACCATGTTGCTGTGGGTGATGTTGGTGAATCGCACGCCGATGCCTTTGGTCGGACTCGGTATTTCCCATGCGGTCGGCACACTCGTCGAAAGCTTGTATGTAGAAGCTATGCTATAGAGCAAGTAATAGCCGTAGCTGGTGTTGTTGAAATTGCTGTTGGCCGGGCAACTGATTTGCAGCGTTGTCGTCGTTGCCGCCAGAGTCGCGCCGACGGCGGCGTCGGGCGGGATGCTGATCTGGTTGAACGTGGCCCATATGGGATTGGAGGATGTCGTACTACAGTAGGTCGCCGCGTGCGCGTTATCCGCCCCGGCCAGCGCCGTCAGGACGATGGCGGCGGACACGATGACGTTCCGGGCGAAGGCGGCAAGGGGCAAGGTCATCATCTGGGGCCAGAGTGTGCGGTACGGGTTCATTTGCTGCCACCTGTGGTGTCGGGCCGCAAGCAGGGGACGGGCGCTTACTGGTAACTCATCGTGAAGGTGGCCGTCGCCTGTACGGCCCCTGCCTTCACGGGTGTGCCGGTCCGATAGTAATAAGCCGTCAAAGGAACCTGGATGAGCTGCCCATCAAAGGTGGCCGTGAGCCCGCTGTTGACCATGCTGCCGAGCGGCACCGGGGCCATCGCGCTGTTTTGAATCTGAATGCCCACGCCCGTGGCCTGCCCGGCGCCCCCGGCGATGGCCAGAACGCCGTTGCCGGCGACGGTTCCCGGGGCCGCCGTGCCGTCGATCTGATATCCGACGGTCACGCCGCTATCGCACATGACGCTCAGATTGAACCCTGTTGCTCCGGCGGTGGCGCCGACATTGGGCAGGGATGTTATCGGCAGGGTGGGAAGGTCAACCACGATGGCGTTGTCTTTCACATCGCATGTCCCGACATTGAACTGTATGTTCCCCCCCGCAAAGGACACCCGGTTGGTGATGAGGCCGTGATACGCCGTCTCCGCCATCGGGGAAGAAAAAGTGCCGCTCTGACCCAGGGGGCCGGTCACGAGCAGTTGAACGCGAAAGATGCCGGTGGGCGTAAACGTCTGATTGGTCCCGGTCCCGGTCTGCACAAGCTGCTTTGGCGGCGACGCCACCAGCCACGCCCCGCTGTTACCCACCGCATCAATGTTGGATGGGTGATATGCGGTATTCGCCGTGTTCGACCAAGCGGCCTTGATCCCGATCCCAGGAACCCCGGTCTCGTAGACATTGGGCATTCCCGCCACCGCGGTCAGCGCCGGGTTGAAACCGAGCGTGACCCAGTCGACGCCACTGCACGAAATACCCGTGCTCACGCCGTAGCCCTGCCAATTGGAGTCGTAAACCACCGTGCCGACCGGGGTGTTGCGCGGGATCGTGAGGCTCGGCAAGGTCACTATGGTGGAAGTCACGGTTTTTCCGGTCTGAAAGTTACAAACCGCAAGCGCCTCGCCGGCATGTAGCGCGAGCATTGCAATGGCCAGAAAAATCAGCCCCCGCGCGCGCGGGCAAGGCGCGCACAACCGCATCGGCGTCAACAATCGCGGCAACACCGCTTTGAAGAACTGTCTCATTGCGTGACTCCTGTTTCGCCATGCGCGCTCGCCGCGCCGGGCACGCAGGCTAAGTGCAGACGCTCGATGCCGGCTGCCGGGTCGGCGCGGCGCTGGGCCGGCGGCAGCGCCACCTGCATCGCGCACTGTTCATGCTTCGCCCGGCCCCAGCGCACCGTCAGGCTCGCCTCGTCGCCGGGCAGCCGTGCGTAGATGCGGCCGGCCTGGCCGACCGAGCCCACCACGTTGCCCTCGCCATCCGTCACATCCGCGCCAAAGGGCAGGGTCTGGCCATTGGGCAGGCTGGCGTCGATCAGCACGGCGCGTCCGGGCACGGTCGCAAAGGGCAGGATCACGATCGAGCCGGCGCGCGGCGCGACCCGCTGGCTGGTGGTCTTCAGTTCGACATCGGGCGGAATGCCGTTGGGATCGATCGCCACCTCATTCATGCGGTATGGCGTCAGGTGGGGCAGCACCGCCTGGCCGCCCGAATCGAGGACAATGTTCGGATAGCCGAGCACGCGCGCCCCGGCCGCCTCGGGCGCGGCGGCGATGACCGCCACCGTGTCGCTGTGGTAGGGAGACAGGGTAACGCCCAGGGGGTGCACGACGATCGAGCCGGACAGCCCGGCCGAGAGGTTGCTGTAGCTGTGCCCGGCGCCGTAGCCGGCCGTCACCGTTGTCTTGGTGCCGATGTACTGACCGTTCACCGTGCCGGCGACGGCGTCGTCGCCCGGTCCCACCGAGGCGGAGGCGCCGTAACTGAACTGGTTGTTTTGGCCCGCCGTGCCGGTGACTATGGTCTGGGCGGCGGTGCCGGCCGCGTCATGGGTCAGGTTGGTGGAAAGGCGCGGCGCGTTCGCGGCGCTGCCCAGCGGGAACGACAGGCTGAGCATCACCCGGTTGTCGATGCCGCCGAACGGGTCGTTCGTCCGGGCAAGGGAGATGGAGTAGGACAGCCAGCGGAACTGGTTGCTGTAACCGGCCTGGAGTTGGGTGTCCTTCGGCCGGTCGGTCCAGTAATCCTGGGTGAAACCGCTCAGATAGATCTGCCCCCAGCCCTCGGCCAAGGGCTGGCTGAACGACAGAGACAGCCGGTTGCGCGGCCGCCAGTTGAGGTCGCCGGTCAATCCGCGTTCGATGTTGTCCACCGCGCGCATGGCGTCCGCCATCTCGAGAAAGCCGCTGCTCCAATAGTGGTGGGCCGAGAGGTTGATATTGCTGCCCGTGTGCTCGAATACCTTGCTGTACCCCACCCGGCTGCTGAAGCCGGACAGGGTGCTGTCGCCGCCAAGAGCGCCTTCAGGCAACTGGGTGCGCGCGCCGGTGAGATCGAAGGACAAAGCGCCCAGCGGCGTGCCGAGCGCCACCCCGCCGATTGCGGCCAGATAGCGGTCGTTTCCCTGGATGCCGCCGTAGCCCGTCAACCCGTTGGTCAGGCCGCGCTGGTAGGTGGCCTCGAACAGGGTGGGGGTGAAGGCCAGCCCGGTGTTGCGCAGGGTGCCGGCGGTGAGGCTGTAGCGTTGCGAGCCGGCCCGCAGCAGTTGCGGCACCGCGGCAAAGGGCACGGAGAAGGTGCGCACCCGGCCGTCGCCCTCGGTGATCGTCACGTCCAGATCGCCGCCGTAGCCGGTGGGATACAGATCGTCGATTACAAAGGGGCCGGGCGGCACCGGCGTGTCATACAAAACAATGCCGCGCTGGCGGATGGTGACGCGGGCGTTGGTTTCGGCAATGCCGCGCACCACCGGCGCGTAGCCGCGCTGCGAGTCGGGCAGCATGCGGTCGTCGGAGGCCAGTTGCACGCCCCGAAACGACTGGGTGTTGAACAGGCTGCCCGAGGTGTTGCCGTCGCCCAGGATCAGACGGCCCAGGATCGAAGGCAGTTCGCGTTCGACCGAGGTGTTGATGTCCTGGTAGAAGCCCGACGAGCCCGCCTTGTCGGTGGACTGCCAACTGCCCGCGCCGCTGTGCCGGACCCGCCACCTGCCGAGGTTGAACCCGGCGTTCATGCCGAAGAAGGCGGCACTGGTCGTCGAGCCGGCCGCATCGTTGCGGTAGCCGTTCACCGTGTAGCTGAGCAGCCCGCTGGTAACGCCGGAATCCCACAGCTCGGGGCTGACGTAGCCGCGCGCCGTGCGGCGCAGGGCCATCTGCGGCAGAGAGAGGTTCAGGCGCAACTCGCCGGTATCGAACTCGGCCCGGCCGCCGGGCGTCAGTTCCTCCAGCACCGGACAGGCCGCCGGGTCTTCCAGCGCCTTCAGCGCCGCCGGAGCGAGCCGGTTCCAGTTCAGGCCCACCTGGTCGAGCAGGGACCGGGTCATGCACACCCGCCCACGGTCCGGGTCGGCGCCCGGCTTGACCGTGATGCCGGCGCGGCCCAGAACGCGGCCGTTCAAGACAAGCTCGACGCGATACTCGCCCGGCAGCACGGGGTTGCCCCGCTCGAACCGGGACAGGTCGATGCCGGCGCGGGTGTGCGGCGAGAGAAAATCGGTGTTGAATTCGACTCTGGCAGGCGAGGCGGGCGCGGGTGCATCCTGGGCTTGGCTGGCTTGGGTCTGAGCGGAATCAGGGCTGGTATCGGCGGGGTCGGTTGGGTCGGCGGGAGATGCCATCGTCTCGGGCGGACGAATGGCGACGGTCGCGTCCTCCGCTGCCTGACCGACGGCGCAGAATGCGACCAGGGTGACAAGGCACAGGCCCAGGCCGGTAAGGCGGCTTGCCGGTGAAACGATGGCCTGATGCCGTTTCCAATTCAATCGCATAGGGTATGGGCGCTCAACACGGGAGGAAACGTCATATTAGAATAAAAACATTCCGCGCGGAGCAGCAGGATGCGGAATCCGTTCATTGCCAAGGCGACACCGATTATGATCGTTCCCACGCTCCTGCGTGGGAACGGCCACTCTCACCACTGCTGTACTGCTTATGATCGTTCCCACGCTCCTGCGTGGGAACGCAACCCTCGCAGGCGTCCCGCCTGCATGCTCTCTGTCATTTCGAGGCGCGAAGCGCCGAGAAATCTGGATTTCTCCCTGCGGTCGAAATGACAAAGAACGTAGGCTGGGATGGAACGAAGTTGAATCCCAGCACTCCCGGCAACCGCACTCATCACTTTCCACTCACCACTTGCC
>Ga0209629_10004553_pt1 | contig 10288 bp, 11 predicted proteins | sample TergutCu122P5_FD_187286 | JGI IMG/M metagenome (GOLD analysis project Ga0209629, IMG submission 187286) | Cubitermes ugandensis P5 segment gut microbial communities from Kakamega Forest, Kenya - Cu122 P5 (SPAdes) (version 2) | ecosystem: Host-associated > Arthropoda: Insects > Digestive system... | reverse complement strand
TTTCTAATCTGATTTTTATTTTATGGATTTAGATACGGCGAACACGTTTTAGCCCGAATTTCCGCTGCATTGCTCGGAAATAAACCTTCCCGTTTCTAGATATGGATATAGCGAAATACGCCCTTATTCAACAAAAATGCTACACATTTGTTACACGGAATGCTACATATCTGTTACCCAGAATCCAGTTGCGTGGATGACCTATAAATGCACGATTTCCGTGCCTGGGAAGTGCGCCGCCATGTATTCCGCCACCAGTCGCCGATGACATTTGTCGGCGGTCTTTTCGCTACATAAAAGACACATTCCGTCCCACTCATTCGACGCGAACAATTTTTCGCTCGCTTCGCTGCGCGCAAATTTGTAGCTATTCGCACTTCGCTTATCGCTTGTGCTCATAAACAAATTTTCAACCCGACGTTCACGCAGTAGATTATTGAATATCTTTTCATATCCCGCCCAGTCAACCATGCCGCCCTTATAGGCGGCCAGCAATTCTTTCGTTGGTGCAAGTTCCGGGATATAACGATATCGAATATCGCCCAGCACGACGGTCAAATTCGCGCCGCTTGCCCATGGCACAAACCGCGCCACCCGCCACAGACGAATATCAATCAGTTTTTTAACACCGACCGCATCCAGCACTTCCATAAACTGATCTTTTGTCTTGCCACTAAAACCAATGGTATATATCTTTGGCATTATTATTTAACAGATTTTTCTCTCAATTTATTTTTAACATTAAACCTATATACAGAACTGGTTCGAATTTGTATTTGAATTTTATCTAATGGGTTTTTACTAAATACTTTTCGGTCGATTATATAATAAATTTTGCCTTTCGGAGTAATCGCGAGATTATCGCCCTGGGATACAAACAAATGTTTCAGATTATTTTCTTTTTTCTCACCAACCCACCACACGGCATAATCTTCGCCATAATCACTTATCGAATAGTTATCACTTCCCAAGTAAATTGTATGGTTTGTTTTATTTTCTATTGTCAGCCAAATCTGTTTGTTCTTTCTAAAACTGACTTCCGCATCTAGATTGTCCCTGGGTTCATACGGAAACACAGTAAGAATCGTCACGCCGCAAGTCCCAATCGCGGCCAGCGCGGTGACTATGAATATACCTATACTATCCTTGTTGGCATAATGAAAATGAAAGTATGCGGCGATTGCAACCAACGCAATTAAAACAATGAAAAAGATGTATAGCGCCTTATTTCTCACGCGAGCCACCGGAATTTAATCTGGCGTGCCCGGCAGGACTCGAACCTGCAATCTACTGCTTAGAAGGCAGTTGCTTTATCCATTAAGCCACGGGCACGTGTTTGCCATTTTAATGTAAATTTGCCAAAAATCAACGGAATTATGTCTTGATAATTTCCCACTGTCCGCCTTTGTCCGGGCCGACGCGACGGATGATGCCTTTGGATTTCATGCGCCCAAGATGATCGCGTATGGTATCCGGCGACATCCCCAGTTCCGCGCCCATTTCCACAGCGGACATTCCCGGCCGTTCGGAAATCAATGTCAAAATTTTATCGCGCGTCTTTTCGGATTTTGGTGCGGGTGGCGCCCCGTGCCAGCCGATCTGCAAATCGCTGTTTTTCAGAATGTTCTTTTCGCCCAGCAATAAATTACCGAAAAACTTGTTCAGATATTCCGTCGCGTATGGCACGTCTTTTTCAAGGTTTTGATAGTTCGCGCGAACCAGCGCATTGCGGAAATACTTTGAATTTTCTTCAAACAATTCGTTGCCGACTTCGCTGAATCCCATTGCCCGCAGATACTTTATAGCGAATACCGCAATGGTGCGCGTGTTGCCTTCGCCGAACGGATGTGTCTGCCAAATGCCGGATATAAACTTTGCGATATGTTCGGCTTTTTCACGGCGGGTCAGCCCGCTGTAATCAAATGAGCGTTCGTTATCAAAATCATATTTCAAGGTATCCGCTATGGTTGCATCCGTGCCATATCGTACCGTATCGCCGTTCAAGACATCCTCGTCTTTGGTTATATTGTATTTTCGGACTTTTCCCGCGATATCTGGATATACGTCGTTGAATAACTTGTCGTGTATCGTAAACAGCATTGTCGGCGCGAATGTAAAAGATTGGTCGGCAAGTATTTCGGAAATGTGCGCGGACACGCGGTCTGCTTCGTGCTTGTCCGCCCCCAGCGCCTTGCCCGCATCCGTTTTATAGTACGCATCCAGGCGCTTGTAAACTTCGCCTATGGTAATCTTGCCTTCGATATTTGCACGTGCGGCCTCAATCAAGTATTTTGACGGGGTCAATCCGTCCACCGCCTGCAGACCGATGGCAATCCCCCAATTCTTGGCTTTTTCGCGCGTATCAGGTGCAGTCATTTTCTTGTATTCGGAAAAATCGTTCATGGGGTATTTCCTTTGGGTATTTGATAAATTATACCCCAAGAAAACCAATAAATCTAGTTTTTTCTTGGGGTGTTTATGGGGTTTTCTGGGGGCTATTCGTTAGTGGTCATACCAACAATCGCCCCGGCGACGTTATTCGCCGTGCGGCGTGCGGCACTGGTGCTAGTATGCGCGTATATTTCCGTCGTTGTAATCTTGGTATGCCCAAGAACGTCTTTCGGCGTGCGTATGTCTTCGCCGATTGCCGTCGCCATGGTCGCGAAAGAATGCCGCAAGTCGTGTATCCGCATGCGCGGCAGCCCGGCGTGGCTTAGCGCCCACCAGAACGCCCGCCGCAAATCGACAATGGGCTTGTTATGATCTATGGACGAATGAAACACATACCGACGACTTTTACAGATTTTCAAGGCTTGCCGGATCACATCGATCGCCGGTTCGCCCAGCGGCACGTCGAAAAAGTCCGTTTTGCGCTTTTTCAGATGCAAGTATCCGTTTTCTAAATCCAATTCGTCGCGTTCCAGATCGGTAATCTCACTGAGCCGGCACCCGGTCAGCATCAGGGCTTTCAGAGCCAGTATCGCCTGGGGCGCATAGGTGCCGTCCACCAGCGCGTCATCCAGCGCAGACAGCAGTTTATGGTATCCCTCGGGATTCAGCAGGGTTGGCTTGAATTTCGCGATTTTCGCCTTTTGTACGCGGCCGCACGGATTGCTGTTGATCGGGCGATGATTGTATTTTTCACACCAAGTCAGAAAGGACGACAGCGCGCGAATCAAATGGTCGCCGATCGATGCCGTGCTGGTGTTCTTTACCCGGTTATAGAAATCTTGGACCATGCCCAGGTCAATGTCTTCGATATGCTGATTGCCCAGCATCGGTTCTATATAGTTTCGGAAATACCCTTCGTTCATGGTCAGGGTCGTTCGCCGGTTGTTTTCTTTGCAATGCTTATCCAGGAATATCGGGAACAGGTCTTTGACCTTTACGCGCCGCGCTTCGCGTTCGGCGGCAATTTTGGCACGTTCGCGCCGTGCCAGATGCGGGTCTTCGCCGTTGGCGATATCCCGACGCAATTCGATTGCCATGGCGCGAATGTCCGATAATGTGAACTCAATCAAACTGCCGATGCGAATATGCCGCTGGGTCGGCGTGCCGCGCACCCGATACCACAGGTAAAAGACCTTGTGCCCCGTCCGCGCCGAATACCGGAATTGCAACCCCGGTAGTGCCGCATCTGTGATCTGCAGATCGTGAATAGATTGCAGATTGGACAGAAATCCCGCCGTCAAGGCCTGTTTGCTGCATTTAAGCGTTCGTATGGGTTTCTTCATGTTTCGTTATGCCAAACATTACCGTTAAAGCCCGTCAAGTCCAGCGAATAAGAACTTTCCGGGTGCGAACCCGGTGCGCACAGCCGGTTCGCACTTAACACTTTGTATTTACTGGTGAAACCCCTAAAAGTGCGCACCTGCGAACCTTTTTATTTTTTCTGTGCGTGGCATGGTGCCGGGGTCGCCTTTACCCGCGACCGGAATGGCCGCCACAGAACCTTTTTATATTCTGCTGCTGTTCTTGAAATTTCCTTCGTTCTCTATCCATCCGACGATTTGCTTTATTGTCCATTCTTTTCCCCAGCATTTTTCCCGCAAGGATTCTTCACCAGCCATAACCTTATCTGATGGAATATGCTTAAAAATTTCACTCAATCCAGGGGTGTGTTCAATGATATTTGTAATGGAAAAATCCTGATCGATAAGAAATTTGACCGGCCTATTTGGATTAAAGTTCCCAGCGAATTTATCAATCAGGGCATCCATTGCTCTTGTTTTATTGTTTTGATTATGCTCTATGCTGCTTGCTATTGCGCCTGACTTCATATTGATATCAGATGGCCTCTGTCTGAAATCTGTTGAGTTCTGATTGATATCTGATGGCGTCTGACCCGTCCATCGCACCGTTCTGTTCGCCGCCAGCCGATCGCATTTGATGCGGTACTTTTCTTCGTCTTCATCCAGTTCCGATTTAATATAAGGCCAAGCCGAATGATCACAGTCAATATTTGGATAATGCAGAACCGCCCAAAACACATCGCCGCGTTCTTCGCGTGTTGATTTTTCCAACAACAAGGCCCATTTCGGATTCATCAGGCGTTTCATTGCGGCCACCTATGCCTTTTTGTTTGTGCCCTGGAAAACGTTATCACGTTCGAATTCTGCAATGTCGTATTTGCGATATACAATGCGTCCGACACGCTTTACGAATTTCGGGCCGACGCCCGCGCTGCGCCACTTTTGCAAAGTATTGCGTTTGACATCCCATAACTCCGCCAGCGCCCGTTCGGTCAAGTATTCGTCTTTGGGTAAAATCTCCGTCATCGTATATTCCTTTCTTATATATTTCTTTTTGGTTTTTTATTGTTCCGAATCAGTTTTTGATACTAGTTGTAAGGTTCGGCCGCCCCGATTCAGTTTTTGCACCACGACATAAAGAAATATATAGAAAAAATAACCCCGCGCAAGGCAAGGTTTCTTAGCACTTTTGCGTGTTTGTCGGTGCGTGTCTATCCGTATCGTTCCGCACACAGAAATTGGTGAATTTTATGATATATGTCGTTCTGTGTTGGTTTTCAATAGTTTTCTCCTTTTGCACCGGTATTTGCCAAAGGATGCGAACTTTGGCTTGATAAGCAAAGAGGAACAATTTAAAATAGAAGCAGATTGAGATAACAATGAAAATCATAAAACAAAGGAGACAAAATGGCGCTCATTAAAAACCTGACAGTAAGTCATGCCGCCGAAGAAAAATCTATACGTAGCGAGACAGAGGCGACTTATACAACATTTCTTGATAAATCAAATAAAAGATTCGCGCAAATAACCACCACGGGTTCAGCACGCAGAAGGTTTAGCGGAGTTATTAACCAAAATATTCAAGTTGATGAAAAAATTGCCCAGAAACTCGTTGATGCATTAAAGAAAACATTCCCTGGAATAAAATAACACTTTATTCTGTCATTTTAAACAAACGTCTAATTCCAATGGAAAACTTTTGGAAGACCCGGTGTTTTGTTTTAGGCACAAGTGGATCAAGCTTTTTTAGCAATAGTCCTTCATTTTTTCTTTTCAATTCACATTCCCAGATGCGTATGACATGCCAGCCTTTGTCTTTAAGAGTTTTGGAAACTTCTTCATCCCGTTGCCTATTGCGAGTTATTTTCGAGAGCCAAAAATCTTCATTGGTTTTAGGCATCCGTTTTTGACATTCGTGCCCATGCCAAAAGCATCCATCTACAAATACCGTCGTTTTTAGTTTTTGAAATATGAAATCGGGTTTGCCGGTCATTTTGCTGCCACGTCGCCAACCCGTTATTCCAAATTCTTTGAATGATGAGATTAAGGCCAGTTCGGTGGTCTTGTTTTTCGAAGCACGAATCTGGCTCATGACCTGGGAACGTTTTTCTTTGTTGAATATGTCCACCATGTTTGCACCGTTATTCCAATATATCAAAACACTTTAACACGAATTCGCCCATGCTTTTTGCACTGGGAACTGTTACGGCATTTCCGAACAACTTGTATTTGGCCAGATCAGCAACGCCGTCTGGGAATGTGAATTTGTCTCTGCCGTTCTTTTTGAATGCATAATCAACGAAACCTTGCAGTTTTCCCCATTCGTTCGGAGTCATGGTTCTGATGCACTTGGCATTGACGGGGGATTTTTTGAACTGCACATCCTTTCCAGCGTATTTTTTTCCGTTAATTTTATCATAAATCAAATTTCGTTCACGTCCGGATCCGCCAGTGGCCAACAAGGTGTTGGCGACGGGCTGCTTTATTCCTGGTGCGTTCACTATCTTATATCCAAAACCGTTACCTTTGTTCCTTTCGCGCACTGCATGCTTTTCCAGCGTTGCCAGGTAACCGGATGACAAGAAATATTTTGCATCCACATCTTTGTCCAATAAGTCCGTCAATGAATTGTAAAGTGTTGCGTTGCTTTTTTCAGGTGTGGTCAATGGCAACTGATTCACCTTGTTCCCATAGCGCTTTTTGTCGAATGCAATTATGAAAATGCGCGGACGGTTTTGCGGAACCCCGAAGTTTTTGGAATTGCGCAGGAAGTTTCTGGAAAGGAATTCCAGCTTTCCGCATTTGCTTTTTTCCGCACCGATAACATGATAGTTCAGTTCTTCAACCAAGGTCTTCATAACAACTTCAAAAGTCCTCCCTTTGTCGTGTGTCAGCAGATTGTCGACATTTTCAAGCACCAGGCATTTTGGACGGTGTTCCCCCATGGATTTTATTATGTCGCATATTGAGAAAAATATGATGCCTTTGTTTTCATCTTCAAATCCGGCTTTCTTTCCGGCACGACTGAACGTCTGGCACGGGAATCCCGCCATCAGGATGTCGCAATCGGTCTTTTTCATCTTCTTTTTGAATTCGGGCGAAGTCAGGTCATTCTGTGGATTTTCGCCATACAGATGTTCGTATACTTTGCATGCGGTCGGATCTATTTCTGCGGACAGAACGTTATGGAACGGTCCTGCCATTTCAAAGCCGCGACGGATACCGCCGATGCCAGCGCACAAATCAACCATTGAAAATGATGTTTTTTTCTTTCCCATGCCCTTGTTACAATTTTACATCATGCTGCTGTGCAAGGCAATACAATTCTTTGAGAACTACGGATTGCCTGTCCGACGGAAGCCTGATTTTTCCCATTGCCATCGATGAAAGCACCCCATATTCCGTCGTTCCAGTCAATATACGGTTTTTAGTATAGAATTCCAAAAGTGTTGTCCAAACGGTTTTCGGCTGATTGACCACGAATATCTGCGCATCTATCCCGGTATCCATCTTGGCTTCTTTGACCGCATATCTTTTCTCTGTCTTTTCCTTTTCGGCATCCACCGATATATCTTCCAATAGATCTTCGGGCAGATTAAGATCCAACTTTGACGCTTCTTCCCACAGACCTTTTATTTTGAATTTTTCACGCCAGTCCGCAGGATCGGGATTTTTTGCGATCATAAACGCTTTTACGGCATCTATTGCGATTTTCACTGCTTTCTCGAATGGTTCCGGCATGCTTTGCAGATTCCACACGGATTCAAAATCCAAGAAACGCTGTTTATTCAACACATAACTGTTCAATAGTGCCAGCGCAAATGCTTTGAATTCTGATTTGACCGAGCGGTTCGCCTGATACCAATCCGTGGCTACTACTATGGAATCCGTCTTTTTAGCCAATATTACCTTTGCGATCAGTTCTTTGAAATAATTATCATTGATGGATTCTTCATTCTTTTCAATTTTCTTTTCTATTGTTTCGGCAAAATATGCAAATGCCTGTTGCTGACGGTTGGACATGTAAGGCGCGCCACCGAATATGGCTTCGGTCTTTGCAAGAACGATTTTGTCGATCATCTGATCCTTTGGATAAATATGCAGGAAATCATTTTCCTCTTTCTTACTCTTTCCGGAATATTCCGACAGATACTGTCCACGGGTGCGCTCGTAATACCATCTGGTTTTGTTCTGGCGCCCATCAACCGCCGGCGCCCATAGACGTTGTGATATGTCTTTGAATTTTTTATGGAATGCACTGTTGGAAAAGAAGTCAGATTCCTTTACCGGATTCTGCGTATTGGCATAACGTGCGACTTTTTCAACAAAGTCGGAGTATTTTTCGCGATCAGCAATTACCGATAGTTTCATCTGCACGGATACGCGCGACAGATCCTTTTTGTTTTTGTGTGCGGAGTATATTACATTGGTTGTCTGGCCACCGTTCACTATTTGGAATCCCCTCGCGGATTTTAAGTACAGAGTGTCGCCAACGGTATCAAAATCAGGTTCTGCGGCTGTACATGTCAATCCATTGTTATACGCAAAGAATCGCTCAGGCGCCTCGTCTATGGTGATGGACATGCCTTTATTAACTTTCGGCCTGAATTGCAGGAATGTGCGCACATTCTGTTCCAAAAGCTTTTGCCCGAACTCTTCGTATATTTTTGCCAGGGTTTCAGCGGGCATGACCGCAAGGTACGACTTGTAATCAGTGCCATCTTCATTTACAGCGGACAAGCATTTAATGCCAAGATCATCGTTACCTTTTTCAACAAAGTCTATCTCCATGTCTTCAAACGAGGCATCGGATGTCCGTAGTTGGTAGATTCGGTTGATGTCGAAAACCTTGAACGCGTACTTTTCTGCGTCCATGTCCGCTAAAGTGATCTTGGCATCAGCCTTTGTAAGGGCTCTTGTTTTTTGACCATTCGTTATCAAAATAAACTCTACATTGCGTGCAGTCCGGAAATTGTCAAATACTATACGAGCAACTTCGGACGCAGGGTCGGTTGCCGCCATGTTGGCATACAGCGGATTTTTCGGATCCGTTGCCAGTGTCACGAAATTACGAAGCGCCTTGAACTTGCGTTCATACAGTTCCTTTGTAACGGTCTGTATTTCATCATCATTAAAAAATTCGCATCCTATCAGTGTCAGAAGCTTGCGGTCGTCATCCCAAGCGCATCCGGATATTTCGACGTTCTTTCCTGACGCCTTGGTTTCCCAGAACCCGTACAAAGGATCAGTTATTTCCGCATCCTGCGCCAAATATTTGGAGATTTCATCCAGGAACGTTTCCTGTTGGCTTTGTGCGCCTGCGGTAAAATTGCCGCGCACGGTTTCCAGAATGTCACGGTATAAATCTTCCAGTCTGATGTTGCCCATGATGTGCCTTTATTTTAATACGGATGGATCGAAAGATGTTGCGAACTCGGATATGGCATCCAGGTTCAATTTGTATTTCACGCCAAGAACTCCGACTGGCAACGTCGATGCTACCAGTTTCGGAAATTTATCCGTAATGGAATAATGTTTCATGCCAATGGATTCAAAGCGCATCAGATTGTCGTATGATTCCATTATGTTAAAATTCAAGGACAGCAATTTGCGTTCAAAAATGGCGCGCAGGTCCGCATCATCGGTCATATGGGCCGCAATCATTTCGGTCGCCGCTTCAGCTATTGTTTTTCCTGTTGCAGATTCTGCCAGTTCGAATACGGATAGACCAAGATTTCCAACTCCTGCGGCGTCCAACTGTCCTTCACTGGATATCGTGACAGTTTTGTCTTCTGGCATTTTAGCTTTTACTTCGTTTGCATAACCGGCAAATACAAAGTCATGCGCATTACCATCCGGACCACGCCAACATTTCAATGCATCATTCAACGAAAACCCGTTTGACATCAATGTTTTCAAAAATTCCAATTCACCGAATAATCCCATCTGCGTTTTCAGCATTATTTCATTTCGCCGAGACTTGGAAAGGAAATGAACCCATTGTTCCAATCTTAATGAAATGTCATCCGCATACTTTTGATCCGCGCCGGTTTTCTTTACATCGGAAAGATCCTGGCAAAGGCGCACAAATATGCCCGATTCGGAAACATTCTTAAGCGTAAGAACGAATTGAATAAGCCCCATGCGATTACGTTCGGATATTGTCACGCCATTCAACTTCAGGCTTTTGGCTACGAATTTTATCTGTGGCGGCATTTCAATTACAAAGGACATCTCTCCGGATTCATTTTTTTCAATAAGCAGCGGCAGGCTTTCGTTAACTCTGCGATATGTTCCTGGATGTATAGTGTCAAAGTTTATCATTTATGCCTACTGTAGACCTTGGGTGTCTTCGTCGTTTTCCTGTTCAAAATCCATCTGCATCTGTCGTTTGACTATGTCGTTCCACACCAAACCGAACAACGGTTTTGTTTTCGGGTTTTCAAAGCCGCCTGGGAATGTTACCGTTATCATCGGAACGCTTTCCATGCTTAACTCTTCATCACGCGTATACACATCGGCAATGTTTATTATCA
>Ga0209629_10004550_pt1 | contig 10290 bp, 7 predicted proteins | sample TergutCu122P5_FD_187286 | JGI IMG/M metagenome (GOLD analysis project Ga0209629, IMG submission 187286) | Cubitermes ugandensis P5 segment gut microbial communities from Kakamega Forest, Kenya - Cu122 P5 (SPAdes) (version 2) | ecosystem: Host-associated > Arthropoda: Insects > Digestive system >... | reverse complement strand
GGCCATGACGGTCCGACTAATTTTATTCTTCAATTCCACTCGTCACTTATCAAACGTCCTCTGGACACTGCAGTATCTGAACTGTTGGCAGTTTCTACAGTACTTTAATTGTCAGTCAATAAACACAACAAATATCATAAAAATGACAATATTTAGATGTTAACAGGGCGACATGTTTCGGCTATTTTGTAGCCATTTTCAAGCCCAATAAGAAGCCACAATTCAGGTATTGTTGGAAGTTTTGTTACACAAAACACCAATCAGTACATCCATATGTACATTCACCATCGCCCAAAACACTAACACAATTTAAACAACGCTGTTCAGTTGATACCGTGAGCCAACCGTGGCAACAAAATTCCATTGAAATCTTTATTGGTAATGCATATTATTTTGTGTCATGTAACTGAAAACAAATTTGATTTATTAGCTAATGTCGCAACAATCTTCTAAATAAAATAAGATGGTACGAGATAGTACAGTCGAAACCCAACTAATAATGTGGTGTAGTATTTATTACTAAGACAACGTGTTTCGGCCCTTGCACTGAGCCATCATCAGGTCTCGAACTGTGCCTCAGAGGAGACTATAAAGTGTAGTATTGGCAACGAGATTTCGTTGGTAGCGTGACCATTGACAATTGTCAGGAGAAGCATGTATTATAATCAAGATCATGAACTATATCAGGTACGAGTATTCTGTAAGTAAAGTGGTTGTGGTTATGGACCGGCGGGGTGGTCCATAACCACAACCACTTTACTTACAGAATACTCATACCCGATATAGTTCATGATCTTGATTGTAATACTAGCTTCTCCTGAAAATTGTCAATGGTCAAGCTACCAACGAGATCTTTTTGCGAATACTACACTGTATAGTCTTCTCTGAGGCACAATTTGAGACCTGATGATGGCCCACTGCAAGGGCCGAAACACGTTGTCTTAGTAATAAATACTACACCATCATATTAGTTGTTTCGGTCTACTTCCTGTACCATCTTATTGTATATAACACAATGAGGGTGTTGCAACTTAAAGATTATCTAAATATACCTAACAATATAACAAATTTTACGCCTTTTTATAAACCGACGCTGATGACGTAACGAGAGGCGCCATATCATTTGTATTGCATTAGTAGTAATAATATTAATACTAATAGTAATGGAGTTAGTAGTAGTAGTAGTAGTAGTAGTAGTAGTAACAGTAGCAGTATTAGCAGTCTCCTGACTGACTGACCTTAACTCACACACACACCGGTCTATTCTTACTGTGCACCAAGCAGTTATGAACCACACAAGCTGTATGTGTGGTAACAACATGTATTGTGACAATTATGTACAATAAATATTTTTCCTTATAACAATTTCACTCTAAATTTCTCCAATTCCAGCCGCACTGTCAGTGTGCCAATATCACTGGACTGTGCTGTACATTCATCTCATAATCTCCCTTATTGCAACACACGATATCACATTACCAATTTGTGCCCTATAAAACAGTGCTGTCTGTTTATCGCAATGTGCACCAAAAGGCTGCTGCTAACTGTACCGTACTGTACAGCCACGTGCAGCACACAGATGCTCAGTACCGCACATTACAACAGCTGCAACACAGCAGCACTTTTTTCTTGTAAAACAGTTCTTTATTGACTTACAGGCATAGGGCATACAGTACAAACCTGAAACATTCAATGTAAATACCGGACCATTGTGCATAGTCCACAGAATCGTAATGTCAATACAATTCAAGACACAGCCTACTGAAAACGTTCTCTGTCATCCACTGTCCATATCACTCACCATTCGTGCCTCTGCGTAATTCCAGTAAAGTGACATATGCCATTCAGTATTACAAGCAGGGTACATACATTATAGGGGCCGGAAGACGGCATGGTATTCTCAGTAAACAGAAGACTGGTTCTAAAAGGTCAATATCATATGTGTAACGACACAAAATTATTCTGAAGAGGATGGTGTTCCGATCGAGCGCGAAGCAGTCTTCCATCGCGCTCGACGCATGAAGTCCATGTAATCCGACAGGGATATACGTCGCTGTCCTTGTATATGATACGTCACGAGCTGTGCTAACCACCACACGTCAGCCTTATTACACTAGGGATGCCGCAGTTGGAAGTCAGGACGCAATGCCCATTCTTCCGGTACATTCAGAGGAGTCTTACCGATGATTGCGGCGATTCTCTCCCGCGTCCAGCACCATATCAATTTGCTCCCCCACATTGTGTCAGACGGTGTTCCAGGGTGTCCTCTTCCCCGCAGGTGTTACACCGGTTCGTATGAGAGAGGTGGATGACAGCCAGTCGGTGTTTTGTAGGGATGAGGTCATGGATGACCATGAACCATGTAGATTTTTGGTCATCCGAGATGCCAGCTGTGTGGAGGTTGGCCCACAGGCGTTTCCAATTGGCTTGTGGAAATTGTCATCACTCCTTTCCGCATTAGTGTCCATCGTTCGGATGGTCTCGTATATCCGGAGCCTAAACTTGTGCCGGGGCTCATTGGCATGCGTGGGCGCTATATAGGCCATGTCCAATGCATAATGGCGTAAATGGGCGAGTTTTCGCGGTAATCGTCCTACATTAGGCGGATTGTCCACTATGCCATTTAGGTCCCACGTATGTAGGAGGGTCGCTGTTACAGAGGACTTGTCCGCGGCTAGTGTCTTCATTCTGACAAGGAGGAGCGCCCGACATTTCGCGGCGACGTCGGGAAGCGCCCATCCACCTTCAGCTGTTGGTCGCTGGAGGGTCGTCGTAGGAACACGAAAGATGGCGCCTCTCCATATTAACCATGTACATGCTGTCGTAATTTGTTGGACGTAACGTGCCGGCGGTGGTAATACTTGTGCTAGGTACCAGATTTTCGATAGAAGGTAAGTTGTCACATATTTCACCCTGTGAGCAAGACATACGTGGCGAGCGTATTATAACCGTGCCTGCACCCGTACAGCAGTGGCCACTGCGGTCCAACTCTCCTGCATTGTCGCTTCCACAATAGATCCAAAAGTCACTCCAAGTATTTTGACCTGTGGCAGCAGGGCAATTCCCAGAGGTGTGATCGGTGTCTACCATTCCCCATCAGCCAACGCCTGGGATTTTGTGGGGTTGAGGTGTGCCCCTGTTGCCCGTTCCTATATTCGTATTGCTGTGTTCACTATTTCAATCTCTTCACGGCGTGTGATGAAGATTGTGATGTCATCCGCATAAGCCAAAACCAAGATTTTCTGCCCTCGCGTGCCGATAGTAATCCCCGTCAGACGTTCTTCGAGCGTTCGCAGGAGGGGGTGTACGCAAAGGGCGTGTAAGGCCATACTAAGGGGGCATCCTTGCCGTACAGCACATCGAATAGGAATAGGCCCTGCCAGCCTGCCATTTATCTGTACGGATGAAGTGGCCTGTTCGAATATGGAATGGACGCGGTCTATAAACCACTCGCTTAGTCCATAACCAGCCAAGATTGTAAAAAGGTAGTGGTGCGAAACTCGGTCGAAGGCATTTCTGAAGTCCAGGGAGAGAACGCAGACGTGTGTACGTGTGAGCTCCGCGTGCGCAACGACATCGCGTATTACCGACACGGCCTCAAGTATCGATCGGCCCGGTACAGAGCAGTATTGGCCAGAAGTGAGGTGTTCCTCCAGCACCGAGGTTAGGCGTCGCGCCATTATCCTTGCCAAGAGCTTGTAGTCGGTATTCATTAATGATATCGAACGGTATCCCGCGGGTGTGAAGTCGCCATTATTCTTAGGTAGAGTGAATATTATTCCGTGTTGTTGGCGACGTGTCGTCGACTTATTGAGGTTCATGTGGTTCAGAACCTGCAGCATGTCATCTCGTATGGTATCCCATAAGTGTAGGAAAAATTCTCGTCCAATCCCATCGGACCGTGGTGACTTGTTGGGGCCCCCGGACATGATGGCAGTGTAAAGTTCCTCAGCTCTAATGGACTGTTCTAAGTATGCCACGCAGGAGGGTTGTGTGTGAGAACGTATTACATTGACCATCTCTGTTATGCAATTGTCAGCTACATCTACGGAACCGTATTTGTCCGTCAGGTATGTCACAAAGATGTGTTCTATCTCTTTAGGGTCGTTCGTGATTCTGCCTCCCCGATCTTGCATCCGTCGTATCGTTCTCGCCTCCCGGCGTTTGGAAGATTTGAACAAGTGGTATAAAGACTTTTCTTCCCCATCCATCACGTCGCGCTCGTTTGCGTCCAACCGGAAGGGCTCCGTTCTCCGGGCTTGTAGTCAAACCAATTTCGCTCTGTACCGGTTTAGAGCGGCCAGTTTCTGGTCTGGTGACATGGCACTTTTTTGTATGTTGTATGTGCACGTGCACAGGTGGTTTTCCATAATATTAAAGTCCCGTCGGCGTTCGGCGTTCCAGATAAGCATGTATCGCTGTAGACGAGGCTTAACGTATCGGTCCCACCAAATGTTGACATTGGGAAACCATGGTTTCTTCGATTTCCACCCAGACCATTGCTGCCGAAGTTGACTTAGGAGACCTTCATCTCGAAGCATGGTAGGATCCATTTTCCATCGCATTTGGCACCACCCCACCCGTCTCTCACCCAACATCAATCTGAGCATAACGGCGTTGTGATCGGTAAAAGCCGCCGGCCAGATGTCGATGCCCGTTATTGCAGGTGTTACGTTCCGTGCGACATATATCCTGTCTAGCCTGCTAGTTCCGGTGGTGAAGTAGTGTGTATATACCGGTTTGTTTCGGTCTTGCTTCCACGTATCGTCAAGATGGAGCCCTCGTATCATGTCGGTGAGTGCTCTGCTATTCTGAAAACTGCCGGATGTGTCAGCCGGGTTAATTACACAATTGAAATCACCCCCGATTATCAGATCCCCATGCCCAGTTTGGATTAATTGCGGTACAGCAACATTATAGAATTGTTCACGTTTCGCCCGTTTGGCCATCCCTGATGGAGCGTACATATTGATGATATGCCAGCGGCGATCGCCCTTCCACTCGGAATTCTTTTGACGTTCGTGAGCATGATATCACTGCTTGCGACTATGGCTGTCCAGCGTGTATGTGACCCTATGTTGTAATACACCTCATAGCCAGGCATATGGAATATCTCCGGATCGATAACCTCCTGAAGAAATACAATATCTAGACCGTGTCTTCATATATAGTCAGTTAGCATTCCCACCCTCGTGCGGTTCGAGATCCCATTAATATTTATGGTCGCCAATTTTGTTACTACTGCCATCTTCCGTTGTATGGTCTATGTGGTAAGATAGGAGCCGGGACAGTATGATGGAAACCTATCCTTTGCCATCTGTGTGTGCACTCCGCCTGGTCATACTGCGCGTCCTTTCTTGCGGTGGGTGGGGGGATTTGTCATATCTCATCTTCTTAGGTTTCTTGGGATTGGGCAAAGGATCTTCCGGTTTGAGGATGTCGTGTTGTGACGGTGAAACTTCGACATCGTCCGTCATGTCCTCGTCCCCGATATTGGGTTGGTTTGTAGATACTGGGCGACCTAATGTCTTGTGAGATTGTGTACCCTCTCCCTTACCTGACAAGGGTCCTTCTTCGGTCCCTACTGGCAGCTGGTATACGGCATCCATCTTCGTTGGGGGATCGGTCACCTCCAACAGGGAGGGATGTGGCTATCCATCGAACAGTCTGGTGCAAGGAGGCGAAGGGGCGGGGGGCCCCTTCTCCGTACGAGATGCGGAGTCCTTGGGGAAATTCCCGTTTTCCGTCACTGTAGGGTCGGGATCCATACTGTTCCCAGTATTCCCCATCACTCGTTCGATTCTAGGATTGCTGTCGTCCTGTGCGTCGGCAGTCGGTCCACCTCCGGTTGAAAGGGGCTTTGCGGCTGCCACTGCTGCGTACGTCACCTGTGCATGCTGGGATGGTGGTTGTGTCCGTCTGTTTCGTCGGGGGCACACCGGATATATATGACCAATTTCCCCACATACGAGTACATAGCAGGTTGTCGGCTTTCCGTCTTACGATATGAGAACACGCTGTTCTGCTATTATAAAGTGCGATGGTACATATTTTGTTAGTACCATGGCAACCTGTCGGATGCCATTGTCAAAAGTGTACCTATATGTCCGCGCCCATTCCTCCTTTTGAATGTCTATTATTTGGCCAAATGGGGTAAGGGCGGTCTTCAATGTGTCGTCCAGTATTTCTGGTGGCAGATTTGCGACTCGCAGTGTTTTGAAGCCCATACCTGCAACTGCTATCTCCACATGGGATACCTCCCCGGTGAGATGTAAATATGTTCCAGTTCCTCCTATGCTTCGTATTATGGACGCCACGTAGTCCTTATCTGTCAGCTTTACATAGACATGGCGTTTGATCCCATCAATCCGAATTTTCTGTACCTTCTGTTCTTGAAGTCGTATCACTTCATGTAACCACTCGTGTACATCGTGTGCGGTGATGCGCCGACTGGCGGGGTCGAAAGTAAAGACGATAGTATTGTTTCGAATTGCCATAATATTTACTACGATCCTCACGAACCAACACTCACTGAATTACGCAACTCACTCGCTTACTCACAGCTACTTTCACTTCACTGAAGGTTAATCTCCTAAACACGAACTTCTCCTTCGGAAGCTCGCCGCTGACTTCAGCCTTCCATTCATTACTGCAGTCACAACTCCGTTTTCACTGCAAGTTACTGTATGTGATATTATTGGTGACTGTGTGACCCGCCTGCCGGTGGAGCAACGTAAATAGTATCTTGTGAACTGGCTGGAGCAATGACGTCATTACTGCGCGTTTCAAATGTTCCTTTTATGCAGTTAATTCATTGCCATCAATTGTTAACTGTGTATTGTGTTCAGTGGTAAATAATACTACCAATAGCACTGGAACAGTCAGGTTTAGCATAAAACATTACAATGTGTGAGGAGAGACAAGCTGCGTCATTTCTTGTAAACGTAAAGCAGTCCGTAACAGGACCGGTGTGGCCCAGACGGTTCAAGGGGTTTAGGTTCCCTGATTTCCATGACAATTGGCACGTGAAGGTGGTTAGGTTGTCACCACCACGCACCGGCCGCCTTTACTCCCAAAAAATGTTCCTGGTACTTATTTTCATTAGGGGCTGAGTTGACCCCAGGCCAATGATGCCGTCGGAAGGGAATATGTCACTGAAAAATTCGCCGGGAATCGATCCCGGCACTGTTGGACTAGCAGTGCAGTGCCTTAACCACTACGCCACCCCAGGCTCCCGCCTTTTATGTGTGTCACTAATTGACATAAAAAAAGTTGTAGCAGAAGTTTTCAGTAAATTATTTTACCGACTTCAAATGTTTGTGTTGGAAGACTAAATGTTGTAACACTTCATTGTGGGCAGGAAATTGTGACATTAATATGGGGCAGACAATAAATCTGTAAGACATGTTAGAATTTTGATGATAGCTTCTGGACTTACACGTTTAGTGCAACAGTTTTAACTGTAGTGTTGAAGATTTTGGTTGTTCGTTTTATGACAAAATTGTAAGTGGCTGGTGAGGACTGGGTGTGTAGTAATGATGTTAACAGGATAGGGTGTGCAGTAATGATGTTAACAGGACAGGGTGTGCAGTAATGATGTTAACAGGACAGGGTGTGCAGTCATGATGTTAACAGGACAGGGTTTGCAGTAATGATGTTAACAGGACAGGCTAAGCAGTAATGATGTTAACAGGACTGGGTGTGCAGTAATGATGTTAACAGGACAGGGTGTACAGAAATGATGTTAACAGGACATGCTAAGCAGTAATGATGTTAACAGGACAGGGTGTGAAATAATGATGTTAACAGGACAGGGTGTGCAGTAATGATGTTAACAGGACAGGCTAAGCAGTAATGATGTTAACAGGACAGGGTGTGAAGTAATAATGTTAACAGGACAGGGTGTGCAGTAATGATGTTAACAGGACAGGGTGTGGAGTAATGATGTTAACAGGACAGGGTGTGCAGTAATGATGTTAACAGGACAGGGTGTGCAGTAATGATGTTAACAGGACAGGGTATGGAGTAATGATGTTAACAGTACAGGGTGTGCAGTAATGATGTTAACAGTACAGGGTGTGAAGTAATGATGTTAAGAGGACAGGGTGTGCAGTGATGATGTTAACAGGACAGGGTGTGCAGTGATGATGTTAACAGGACAGGGTGTGCAGTAATGATGTTAACAGGACAGGGTGTGGAGTAATGATGTTAGCAGAACAGGGTGTGCAGTAATTATGTTAACAGGACAAGGTGGGCAGTAATGATGTTAACAGGACAGGGTGTGCAGAAATTATGTTAACAGGACAGGGTGGGCAGTAATGATTTTAACAGGACAGGGTGTGGAGTAATTATGTTAACAGTGACGAAATTCGGCTTCTTTAACTTACGTGGTATTTTGCTTTTGCAAGGACAGCGATGAATTTGGTATCTTTATGACTTCCAGCACGACAGGGTGAGTCGCGCCCCTACTTTCGTCGCGGAGACGAGGGACCTTTCCACTGTGACGATTGCTGTTTTGTCTCCGGGTGGTACCCGTAGACCCAGAATTCGTCACCTCTCACGATGTTCTTAAGAAACTGCATGTCTTCACATGAACGCTCCAACAAACCACCGGCGATTGTCTGCCGTTGCTCACGTTGGTCATCTATTAACAAATACCACACAGACTTCACCCACACACATTTCATGTGCAGATCGTCGGTTAAAATTACATCTCATGAGACCACTGAGATCCCACAGCCATCCGCTATCCCTCGTACTGTCAGTCTCGAGTTATTGCGAACGATTGTTCTAACTTTAGCAATCATTTCCTCGTTTCTCGATGTTGACGGTCTTCCCGAGTGGGGGTCGATTTCAACGGGGGTTTTACACTCTTCAAATCGACAGAACCGCTCAAACACTTGTGTACGACCCATTGCATCTTCACCTTATGCTTGATGCAATAATTGATACGTTTCCGTTGCGGTTTCTTCCCATTTCCAAACAAAACTCGATACCAGTGCGCTGTTCGGTACTTTCACACATCGTACAAATCGCTATGATATAAACGCACGTGTTAATTCCACAACCGACTGCAGCCATCTGAGCAAACGCAGCCACTTGCAACTTGTGTCATGAGTTGCTAAGAGGTGTACGGACATGTCAAGACTGGTTGCAAACACATCCCACCCAGTAAACAACCTGTACAATTCCAATCCAAATACTTTTTGAACAAAACTCGTGTATACTACTTCCGTCCTCAGAGCGCCCCTGTTTTGTCTAGGATAAAGAACCGCAGTATCACATATCAGTTTGCGATATTGGGCAGTTCAGCGGGGTACACAGCATAAAATTCCGCTACAAAACTCGCTTCCGCCAGACGTTAATAAGCAACGCTTGGAGAAGTGAATGAGTCTTCGTTCCCAGTAATGTTTATCTGTTAGTACAAACTGCTGATAACTGCTAGACTGTTTGTGAGGGGAATGAAAGGCTTACTGTTGTATAGCAAACAAGAAATTCACGGGGCTTATCAGCGTGACACTCCCAATCAAGAGTTACTTAGCATCATGATTGGGTAAAGAGGCTGGAGCGTGAATCTAACCAAACAATTATCTAATATGATTAACGAATGGTGTTGTAATTCTATGCCTCCATATGAGTTTAGTGTACATTTAACTGGCAGCACCGTACTGTATACGGTACATTAGTAACTGGCGGATTTAAATGGCCGTACGGCATACGGTGAGAGAGTGTGATAGGAGTTAATAAATCATAACACTTGTAACTGCCATTCACTCCTGTAGCAGTCAGTCGGTCTATGAGGATTTCTCTTCACGTTCAGCTGAACCCCATGCGGTGGGCCCACTTCAATTAACCAGCTGTGATCACATAACCACAAGCAACATATCATTACACCATGTATGACCTTATGTTCTGTTATGAAGTACTGATAATAAACCATGTAATTATGGATTTTGCCCCTGCTTTACGCGATTGGCCACACGCTTTTACTTACTGGTTTACTGGAGATTAATGTTTCAGTTTAGGATTTATCAATGGGAAAGTACTTTATGACATTGTGATATATTGTACTGTTTGGATCGTTATTGAGGGATGCAACAGTACTGCAGTAACTGCAGGCAGAATCGCCATTTCCCCTCTACCCTGTACTAACAACATTGCCCTCAGTCCATATATCCATAGCACTGTGATATAACACTACTGCAGTAACTGCAGGCAGAACCGCCATTTCCCCTCTACCCTGTACTAACAACATTGCCCTCAGTCCATATATCCATAGCACTGTAATGT
>Ga0209629_10004548_pt1 | contig 10292 bp, 8 predicted proteins | sample TergutCu122P5_FD_187286 | JGI IMG/M metagenome (GOLD analysis project Ga0209629, IMG submission 187286) | Cubitermes ugandensis P5 segment gut microbial communities from Kakamega Forest, Kenya - Cu122 P5 (SPAdes) (version 2) | ecosystem: Host-associated > Arthropoda: Insects > Digestive system >... | reverse complement strand
TGCCTGGGTTACGCCTGCTGACTGCAAGAACGGAAAGGTCCAGTTGCCTCATCCATCCGTAGCTAGCTAGCCTCACACCTGGGAAAGTTAATGAAGTTTAATTAATGTTTTAATTTCAAATTAAGCAAATGTATTGTTGTCTTTGGTTAATATATACATGGTGTGATTGATTGCAATGAATGGAAGACAGAGAAATGCCACGAATGTGCAAATATGGGGAAAGTAAAACGACTTGAATTATGATGGCAACTGCACTGTACGTCACTTCCAGTTCAGGACTTACAAAATTTCAGGCCGATGGATTTTTGTTCGACAGAGTGTACAAATTTATATAAATTTGAGTAGACTGTGTAGTGTGCAGGTACAAGAACATGATCATACTTTCTTTTTGTAACTTGCTTATTCATTTAGGTTTCCCAGAGTGTGTAAAATCTGTCATTTATGCTGGTGTTGGCATACCCAATGAAACTGATTTGAGACTGTATGCTTGTTTGGGCTTTTTATTAGGAAGTGAGTACAAGGTTAGCCATTCACATCAGTGCACTTTTTGGATTCATAGTGGCATGAGGGAAGTGCTGGCTTCATGTCACTTGAGTAATTGGATAATTAATTACCTGCTTTCAAGTTTCTGAGTTTTAATATTTCGCGACCAAGTCTGATTATTTTTACTGTTACTTCAAAAGTGTGAGTGAACCTCTAAGCAAAGCCGAGCTTTGAAGACCTTCACCCTGAAGATGGAGGCAGCAGGTTCTTCCAAACTGTTGCTGCCTGATGATGCAGTGACAGGACTGAGAAGACCCGAGACTAATCTGTGCGTGAATGAGAACCTCTTCTGTCACGTAATACCTAGTTTATCCACTGTCTCCAGTGTGACACATTACCCCGAGCAGTGGCAGCATAAATTCATGATATGGCAGATAAGAGTACCTTCTCTCCAAAAATACAGTTGATGATATCAAGTGATGACAGATAAACAGCTGCATATTTAAAACAGCCTTTTCTGTCAGAAATAATAAATTGTCACTTCTTGGGTTTATTATCTTATGCAGAATAGATAAAGGTGTAGTCAGACATGAAAGTTGACAGTTGCTGTTTCACAAAGTCTTGTCAGATAACACCAGCTGCTGTTTCCATTATTAAACTATACATGTGTTTGGTGTTTCAGTAATGCCATTTGGAATGATGTGTTTCAAAATCTTGTTTGTGTTTGCCATCTATTAAATTTATTACCTACATCTATTTAAACAAATGAATAGTTTAGATAAAAAGCATGCAATAATTCGAATGGTGGCAACAGACATTACTTGAACTGATTAAAATAAAGTAATGGTTTTTGGGCTGTAAGAGGTATTTATTGCCTTAGTGCCAAATAATGTAGCCATGAGTATCAAATAAAAATTTCACAGCCATTTGATTTCATATTAGTTCCATAAAGCACTGTTCTTGTTTTTGGTTGCTGAGGTTGCTTATGCATATGAATGCATATTGATGCTTTGCTTTGCACTGGCAGAAACAGTGCTGCATCAGCATTTATTTTGTGTGTGTGTGTGTGTGTGTGTGTGTATTGTGTATTGTGTATTGTAACAGATAGTGCAGTAAGACTTAAGTTAGGTCATTTAGTCCAAAAATTTTATTTGGGAATGCATCTGATCCATGTAACATATGAATTTGTGGGGAAAGCATGTCAGTCCAATGTTATGTTGAAGTACAGTACCATTTGTTCGAACACATCCCCAACATTGAAGGGATAATGCGTGCACAAAGAACAATATTTTGAAATACATTTACATAGTAAGTAATAATTACAGGCTTTCTTCTAATGTTCTACATTCATAAGCGACTGTTTTTAGACATGTTTGCAAAATTGCAAACAGCAACTTTTAGCTTTGTTGTGTCTGTCTGTCCATCTCTCTGTCCTCACGGAACAACTAGACTCCTACTGGATGGATTTTAATGAAATTTTATATTTGAGTATTTTTTGAATATGTGTCAAGAAGATTCAAATTTCATTACAGTCTCACAAGAATAACTGGTAACTTTTAGGTGCGACATCCCCGTTGTGTTCTATAAACTAAATACAAAATATATAACTAGCAGTCGAAACACAACAAAATTTATTGTACTGTGTTGTACAGTATGTTACACAACTACATGTTTCGGCCCTTTTTTAGGCCATCTTCAGGTTGTATACGCTTAGCCTTGTGAGTAATGTACCCTGTCATCAGGGTACATTACTCACAAGGCTAAGCATATACAACCTGAAGATGGCCTAAAAAAGGGCCGAAACAAGTAGTTGTGTCACATATTGTACAACACAGTACAATAAATTTTGTTGTGTTTCAACTGCTAGTTATATATTTTGTATTTAGAATAACTGGTACTTTACATGAAGATGTACAGTGTGTACGTTCATATTAATATCTCACCCAATTCTTCTTAGAATGAAAAATGCTTCAGACAAAATCATAGAGAAAATCAAAACACACGTTTTATGTTCAGTAACATTTTCTCCAAAACTGTATAGTTTGTGAGATAATTTGGAAAAATATGGTACAGCCAGACAGGCCACAAATAACAATATAATATGGAGCAGGCGCTGTGCATGCTGGATAAGTAAGGCTACAAACACAATATGTAGTACTTACTGCTTTTACACAGCAGTAGTGGTTATGCGCCTTACTGTTACATTATATGTACGTTGCCTTTCTTGTTCTCTTTATTACAGATGGATCTGGCAGAGCGGACTGATCTGAAGTGTGACCAAAATATTACGGACCCTCTGAGTATTCCTACAGGCAGTGATGGCTTGGGAACGCAATGGGTAAATCCTACTACATACATTGAACTTCAGTCTCTAGACCCATATACATAAATAATGCTGTTGTGATTATGGTACATACTCTGTTCCTAATGTACAATTTCTCTAACATCAGGTACAGGGATGTAAGACGTATGTGTTGAAATCTGCGTATCTCGGTGCAATGAAGAATTCAGTCAGTGGGTTACTATGAATGACTGGATATGTTAATGTAGGTATTTATTTATTCTGCTTTTTGTGTGTTGAAATGAAAATTTCAGTTCTGTAAGTTTTTTTTTAAATGGGTACATGGATATGTATTTAGGGAACAGCCATCTCTTTTGGATATGATTTCTTAAATTTGTTAGTGTTTAAATATTCTTGCATTGGCACTGAAAAAAGTAAGTGCTGAATAAAGGCAGCATGTAGTTTTTGGTTATCTGTACATGTGGGTGGAGAGAAAGATGAATGAAATTGTCAGCTTTCTTCTATACAGCATAAGTTTATAAGCATTGAGCAGGTTGGTGTAGCAGTAATATTCTTAAACTTGTATTCAGAAGGTGTTTGTTTCAAAGGTTGGTCCATATACTGACTCTCTGGGTTGAGGTGTTTGGTTTTCTACAGTCCCACATGGAATGCTGGTATAGTAGCTCAGTTGATGACTGCTGCCTTTTAGATATTTTGAAATCTATTTTTCATTGCTCATCTTGCTATTTCACACTGTACCTGGTGATTCATGAGTTGTGGACATCACTGTAGCAGATGAATACCTAGGTTTTTGTGATCAAAAAAAGTTTATGTATGTGTTCGATTTTGAACGGTTACAGAGTTATGACAGCGTGAAACTTAGAGTAAAAGATGAGGACTCTTGAAAATAATGGAATAAAATAATGAACACTTTACCTGAAATAAGTTTAACAACTAAAGTCATAAAATTGCTTTTAATTTACACCAAACTGTACTTAAAGAGGGGTTTTGAATATTAACAGTGTACCTCTTCTCATAGTTGTGAATAGTGCACATTACTTGTTGCAACAGTAGCTGACTTCCCGTACTTGAGGCACGGGGGTCTCAAAGAGATGATCCAGAAATTTGTTTACATCATATGCCATACAGTGTTAGAAACAAAGCTTGTTTAAAATCATGTAGCATGTAATAGACTTTATCACTTGTACAAACCGTTCACAGGAATGCATTTACAAAAATTAAAAACCACCCATAGCACCATACCCATTGAGAATAGGAGCCATGTTTCCAGAAACTTTTTTGATTGCATCAACAGTGATGTCCGTATCTCATGAGTCACCCTGTATAATATTGGATACTGTTTTGTATAACAAATAAGGGTGTATAATACAAACAAAAAGGGATAGCTCCGACTTCATTTGGGGAGGTTAGAGAATTCACCATAGGCTGTAAAATGAAGACATTGCAGTTACAAAATGAACTTCCATTTCCTTAAACTACTTTGATTGTTGTTCATAACTCATTACCATCCATTTGCTGTGTCCCAGTTTGGTCAGGTTATGGTTAGGGATACTGGAGCTTCTCAATTTACAGTGTGTCTACTGTGTATGTCGATAATTGAATTCATGACTGGGACAACATGGTAGGTGTAGTGACTAGGCTATGGGCTGAATGTTTGAAGAATTGTGGGTCAGTTCCTGGCAGGGGTAAGAGACCTCTTCTCCAAAGCAACCAGGCTGGCTCTGGGTTCCATCTAGCTCAGCAGGTACCAAGTGCTCATTACCAGTGGTAAAGGGGCTGGGGTCTGAAGCTGACCATTCATCTTTATCAAGTGTTGAGGCTAAGAATGAGTGGTACTTTACATCATCTCCTCCATGCTTTCACAGTGTATACAGGGACTTGGACCTTGACATTATCATTCAGCGCATTATGTGCACAGAAATTTGTCTTTAGGTTGTTCCACAGTATGGTGTCACATTACAAACCATGTTAATTTTCCTAGCATCTGTCCTGAGCACCTCAGATCCCATGCAGCATATCAACTTATTAGGCCTATTTGTGCCAACGCTGTTATGCATGTCCGGTAAATGGGACACTGAGACCAACGAGCTGTGCAGTATTAAAAAAAATACATGTGGAAACTGTTATCCACATCCAAGAAATCTAAAATCGAGTTTTAATTCTTATTTATTTCTTCATTTAACATTTCCAGTGGACATACAATGACCTGTAAGTGTGGAATATTTGCTGTCTTGCAGCAATATTTAGATAAAATTTGTAGGGCTAATAAGTCTGATGGGGGAATGTTTTTCAGCATGAAATTTAAGTATGTAGAAGTCATTGACTGAGACTTAATTAAAAATTTGCCATTTTAATGCCTATTTTTACATGCTTTCAAATTTATTGATATGTGACAGCATTTGGATATGTGTTTTACCATGTGTTCTCATGCATAGTGTCAGACTGACTGAATTCTGTAGGGGCTAATTCATTCCCATGAATAGTTGAAGTAGACAAGTGATGCATCTTGTTTTCATTGTTCATTCTTGTTGTCTTATCATATTGCAGCTCTTGTGAGCAGATGGGACCAATACAGATTATGTGCTCCTGCAAATGCCCTTCCACACCTTTCACTACGGATCAGAATTAGTTTATGTTATCACCTCCAAAAATAAATGTGCATGTATATACACATGCTTCCATCACAGAGCCTTAAGTTCAGACGATAGTTTTGTAAATGTGAACTTGTGTGAAACATTCACTGCAGTATCTTTGAACAAATCTTCACATGCTGTCTGGAAGGCAGTATGCGTATTGTAATTTTCATCTGTTACTGGTTGCCATTATAGTAGTACTGATAGTAATGAACTTATAAAACGTATACATATTTTTTATGACATATTGTTCAGTTTTGTTTTCAATTAAAGATGATTTATGTCCCTTATCAATAACTATTTTTCTCTTATTGTTTGATTATCTTGCTATTCCAATTTGTAAGCTTGTAAAAGACAGTTTCCCTTAGCAGATAGAAAAATAACAATGTATCGATTGAAAATTGAGTTTATTTGCTTAAAAACTTGTGCTTTTTTTTTAATTCTTTTTGTTGTGCAAAATTGGCTATAAGGAATAATTTGCCTGGTATGAAAATCAAGTTCACCGCTTACTTTCATTTATTACAGTTAATATATTGAATATGCAGTAGACAGTTATGTAATTTTTAGTACAGATACTATAGCAGAGTTTTACATATGTCTGTACAATAATTCATATCCACCCAGAATTCAAACAGATGTTAAGAATGCAGTATGGTGCATGACATATTTTGACCTACTCTAAGTTACTAGAAAATTGTCTTGATATAAAAAGTAAATACAGGATTGTATATAATCTTTAAAAACTTGTGGCCAGCACTTTTCATACAACTTGAAAGGAATTACAGGTATTCTCAAAATACTTGTGCCATACTAACATTTAATTTGATATTAAAAAGATTAAGAAGGAAATTTTGCACCTTACAATGGTGTGCAGTTGTCCCATGTACTGCAAGGTGAACTGGCCATGTTCTTAATGGGCTGTGTGTTATTACAATCCTTGTGTGTATTTTAACAGTGTATTTTCTTACTTTTTCCTTCCCTCTTCATTCTCTCTCTTGCCTTGGATTCTCAATTTATCAACTGTAGATCAAACAAGAAGTGGATGAAGATTTCATGGACTTATGTGCATCAGCCTTCACAAATATTCCAGTGAAAATTGAACTTCAAGAAGATTTGCCAGTGACATGTGAGGGTGAGCCAAGGTTTCCTAATGAAAACATTGCTACTAATGAAGAAGAATATACTGAACAGAGAGGTGGTAGTGATGTAGTGAGCAGTTATAAAACTACTATTGACAATGTATCTGTTGGTATTTGTAGTGAACTTCAGCATGGTGAATACAGAGGCATGGAAAATGAAGATTCTTGTAGAAGTTCATACCAGAATGAAAGCAGTGTAGGTGAAAGGGATTGTAATGCCAAAATCCGACCAAAAACACGTCCTCACCAGTGTGATGTTTGCAGAAAGACTTTAAGTTCTAAAGGTAACATGCGGCTGCATAAAATAAAAAGGCATGGGTTGAAAACGCCATTTGTTTGTAAAATTTGCCAAGCTACATTTGACTATCGAAGGGATGTTGTTCACCACAGAAATGAGGCACATAGACGAAAATCTGATGGGATGTTTGAGTGTCACAAATGCGGTAAGGTGGCATATGAGTTCCATAATTTTATGACCCACATGAAGATTCATTCAAGGCCAGAAAATTCAATCAATGCCATGTCATCTGAACAAAAGAAATACGCAAAGAAATTGGATATTTCACAGACCTTTATTTGTGAATTATGTGGTAAGGCATTTAAACGATCGGATTCATTGAAAACTCACAGGATGTTTGTTCATCTAGCGGATGGTGGTGCTTTAGCTGCCAAGTTCAAACTGCAACTCCAAGAGAAAAATTATGTCTGTGATACTTGTGGACGCCGTTTTGCGTTTCGATGTTTGTTGCGTGATCATATGAATATACATTCTGGCATGAAACCGTATGCATGTTTAGAATGTGGAAGGGCATTTGCTCAAAGGGCTTCTCTAAAACAGCACACAAAGACTCATGGTGGTTATAAGCCTTTCCCATGCCCAGAGTGTCATCTTGCATTTTATGGACGAGGAGACCTGAAAAAGCACATGCGAAAGCATACAGGTGAACGACCATTTGTTTGTGAGGTGTGTGGGGAATCTTATTCCCAAAGTAGTCATTTAAATGTTCATAGACGATCTCATACTGGAGAAAGGCCATTCATTTGTGACATATGTGGACGAGGGTTTACAAAGAGCAGTGATGTTATAAGGCATAGACGAATTCATACTGGTGAACTACCATTCTTATGTCAGGTGTGTGGCAAAGGATTCAGACAGTCTGCTCAGTGTGCAAATCATATTAAAAATCACCATTCTGAAACACTGGATCCATGAACTCTTTCCACAGTGTGTAAAGGTATAGTAAAAAAACTGATCATCAAGCATCTGTATTATGTACAAACCGATTTTTTGTGTGAGAAAATTGTTCAGGTTTCATTGACTAGTACTAGATTATTATGAAATACAGTTCAATGATTAAGTTTTGAGATCTTGTTATCTGTGTCAATGAGAAACAATTAGAGAGGCAGTGTATGTTTCATGTAACATTGAGGCACGTTCGCGTAATAACCATTGTTGCTGTGGAAAAGCAGGAAGTATTAAATTTTACGAGTGTATGTCTGTATTCTTGCCTTAGTTATCCGGCATGCAAATCACATATATTTTATGTCATTTTATTTGCCATCTGTGGCCTGTCTGGCCCTACCATATTTTTCCACATTATCTCATAAATGACACTATTTTCTGACAAAGTTATTGAATATGATATATGTGTTTTGATTTTCTCTACAACTTCTGTCTGAAACATTTCTCATTCTGAGAAGAGTTCAGCAGCGTATTATAAATGTACATAGCTGTTCATTGTAAAGTACCCATTATTCTTATCAGATTTTAATGACACTTGAATTTTCTGAAGAGATTTTCAATAAATACTCATATCAAATTTCACGAAAATCCATCCAGTGTGCGCCAAGTTGTTCCACATGGACAGACAGGACAAGCTAGTAGTTGCTTTTAGCAATTTTGTGAACTCGCCTAAAGAGCAGGGCTACCTACATCAGTATGCAGTGCAAAATTAAAGTGTATTTTTGATGGAAAACAGAAAACTAGTGTAACTGGCATGAAATTGACTGGCACTTGGGTATGCATGTTTTGTGGGGCTGGTGGGGAATTGGGTCAATGTACTGCTACAAGTAAACATGGTTGCCTTCATTTTGCAGTTATTTTTTAAGAAAACATGACATTGGTGGGTCTGTCACATGCCATTGCTAACACTGTGTGATGCACAAGTGCCACAGTGTTCCATGTTAGTTACACTAATTGCAGAATTTGTGTATTGCATGTTATTTATGAATGAATATATACTGTGAGCAGGATGGGAGGCAGATTATTGTGATTCTCATGTTAATTTAGAGTCCATACTCCATCTTATGTGGTGGATAAATGCAGTGGCCTCTTCCCCTTTGTATAAGGGTACTGGAGTATGAAACTTGTCACATTTCCGTTTAGCTGAGTTCTAGAATGCATGGCAATTTACTGCATAGTCTTTATATACCTTCATGGCATGGTGCATAAATGTAGGCAGCTTGTTCACACTTTTGGTGCTAAAGTGAAAGTATCTAGTTATATGTAGGGGTGGAGTCAGGTTCACAAGTTTTGCAGTATAGAATCTCACTAGGAAGTACATTTACAGTCCTTGTAATAGTTTTTGGTAATTTGCATAATGCAGTGTTGTCTTTTCATTATTGCAGTTATGTCCAGTGTTTGTGTGCTTAACCTCTTCAAGACTAATCGTAATCTGCTTTATATAAGGCATCAGTTCATACCGTGCTGTAAACACTCTCCACCACGGTTTAAAAGCCAATCAGTTAATGATGTATAAAGCAAAAGTTGCTGTCTGTTCTGAGATATGTACAAAACACTCAACGCAAATTGAGCACCATGTAGAAATTTTGAATGTTAAACCTGGTGGTACGTAAAGAAACTGCTAGGCCTTAAAAGGTTAATATGATAGTTATTCTCATACATGCAACACACAAGCCTAGCAGGGTTCGGATGGAATAACTTAATGGAATATATAGGTCTGGATTCTGATTTGGATGCTTGTGGATCCAGGAAAGGGAGTGTTACACATTTATCTTCATTCTTTGTATTTGGTACAAATAGCATGCGTGTAATTGTCACAGGGCATATGTGACAAAACTCATTGTCATGATACTTTCTTAAGCATCTGTGGCTTGTGTTGTGTTTGCTCATATATTGCAAACTTAGTGAGATCTTTTCCCATTAGAAAGAGGACACTAGATAAAATTGAGATGTGTCTTCAGTCAGCATTTAACTTAATTTTTGTGTGGCTTGGAGACCTCGTGGTTATAAAGTAACAGATTGTGAGTTGTATATTTTGGCTAGTGTATTAAATACATATGCTGGCGTAGGTTTTAAGGTACCTGTTTATAGAGTTGTACCTTTGGCTGTGGTCTGTAGATTTGTTTGTTGCTTCAGTGTTGTTGGTGGTAATCCAAGGAAGATAACTCTATCAGCCACTTGACCCCTTCAGTGGCGAGTTTATTATTACCATGTCGCACCTTCCAGAGCGGGTTTTAAACTTTAAAATCCCCCGTGCCCGGCCATTTTATTAAGGGTACCAAAAAAATTTGAAATGTGCAGTATTTCCTGTCATGATAATACGAAATTTTTACACGCCATAGCAGAAGTTTGTTTGTACCTCATGCACAAAAAATGGAACAGTTACATGTATTTGGAGCCTGACACCACAATTGGAAATTTTGAGGTCAGAATCACGACATTTATACTCACTACATGTCCACTACAATTTACTGAACCATCTGAATTTGTTC
>Ga0209629_10004547_pt1 | contig 10292 bp, 6 predicted proteins | sample TergutCu122P5_FD_187286 | JGI IMG/M metagenome (GOLD analysis project Ga0209629, IMG submission 187286) | Cubitermes ugandensis P5 segment gut microbial communities from Kakamega Forest, Kenya - Cu122 P5 (SPAdes) (version 2) | ecosystem: Host-associated > Arthropoda: Insects > Digestive system >... | reverse complement strand
AGGGTGGATATGGGGGTTTTTCTGGGAAGGTCACCTATGACACGTAGGCATTTAGACTGGAAGACTTGGAGGTGGTGGAGGTTAGTTGGCGATGTTGAGTTCCATACTGGGGCGGCGTAGGTGATCATAGCACATAGGACTAAGTTATAGAGCAAGAGTTTGTGTTGTAGAATGCCATTATTTACAAACAATAAGTTATGCTAAGAGTCCGGTTCAGTGACAAGGTACCAGGCCTAACTAAACTTGGTAAAACCCAGAGACATACAGGTTTACTGTGTGCAGTTGTAAAAGTGATGAGTTATGGTGTGGAAACAGATTCTCTGCTAATGAAGTTGCCATATTATGTTCTGTAGATCTATTATGTTATGTTTGTTAAATTTTATTACTGGAACTACTCAGGTGACTGAGGGATGCAAGTACTGTCTTTATGGGCTGCATGTTGGCCAGCCCTGAATTAAGGTATCAGTTTCAAAGAGTTGATTGCTCAACCAAAATCCCATGCAAGATAATCCTGATATAACAATCAAATATTTACACGTGTGAGCTTACACACACATGAAGAGAAACAATGAAAGGAAAAAATATAGGAAGGAATGGAAGGATGTCAGGCAGTATGACTTGTCATATCAGCGCTGAAAGAAATTGGTGGTGAAGGGGCTGTATCTTATATGAAGAACTGTACTCACATTTCTTTAACACACTTACAATCATGGGAGATATAATTCTCATTTGAGGGACTGTAATGGTGGATAATGGCATCTTCTCTGATAAGATTAAATACTTCCCACTGTACTGCCATATGTTCACTGGCAGCATCCTTCAGGCCATGCCAGATGAGTTCATTCTAATAACTGTATGTTGCCTGTAGACTAATGACAGTAGTGTGGAGATGTATGAGGTGAAATTTGAGCCCAAGATGGTATCTGTCCTGATAGTGAATGTATAAGCTCCTTTATCAAAATGTAATCTATCATCTTTTTTTAATGATACTGCTGTTGTGTCCATTTACCTCAACTATCAGTAGTACAATTTGATGTTTTTCTGACCGTGCATCATAGTATAGACTTGTTTCAAGTTACCAACTTAATGCACACTTCCTTTATTCTATAACAATATATATGTTACATTATAATCCTCAACGTTTTTCGAGCAGTACCTTGCTCATCCTCAGGAGGACAAATTGTATTATTACAGCCTCTGGTATCATCACTGTCTGTAAACGGCCGTACAGTATGCCGGCCATTTACAGAGTGATGATACCAGAGGCTGTAATAATACAATTTGTCCTTCTGAGGATGAGCAAGGTACTGCTTGAAACATGTTGAGGATTATAATGTAACATATATATTGTTATAGAATAAAGGAAGTGTGCATTGAGTTGGTAACTTGAAACAAGTCTATCAGTACATTCCAGGCACTCACAAATGTTGACATTTATACTTAGAGATCTGAAAAAAACTAACATTAGTTGCATTGATAATTATCATTGCAACTAATGTTAGTCATATTATAATATGACTTTATTTACAAGAACTCATAAGAGGCATATTTTGCCAGATTTCAGGCTTCCACTGTGTTGTAGTTGAAGTCTTAACTGTCATGGGTTTTTACACAGCATTGGTTGGTGCCAGTCAACCAGTGGTGTGTGAAGACCGAGAAGATTGAAGCCCTCAAGAGTTGTATTGTTTGTTTGTGATATTCATTATCCACAACCACAGTAGGCAAATTGGGGTCTTGGCATATACGGGTGATTGTGTACTGCAGTGGCATGATTGTTACATGTCACATATTTGAATGCTAGTCAAGTCTTGTAAACTAAACAAAGCACAGTTTTGTACATTTTACCATTGTTATGTAGAATAACGATTATGTTACTAGCTGTGGTGGCGTGGAGTCCGGAGCTCCAAGTTCCGCCATGTGTATGGGCGCCCTGCTAAACGTGAAGGCTGCTATGAGAATATTAAGATCACAAAGAATGCACATGACTCCAACTTCTGTGCTGTTAATCCAAAGTTTGTTGCTGTTGTCACAGAAGTTGCAGGTGGAGGGACCTTCCTTGTTCTTCCTATACACAGTGTAAGTGAAGTTGTGTTTATATTTGTTGTATATTATAAAGTGAGTCTGAAAGTAGCAGATGATCTAATGGGTGGTTACCTTCTTAACACTATGGGTACTGCAGTCATTGATCATAAAATAAGTTTATATTCTATATATATAGGATTCTTTATTTTCAGGTCTGATGATACAGTTCAGATCTAATTGAACTGTTCTACTTTTTACGTATTCCCCACCAAAAATGAGGTATTAATCATGTCATGAGATGAGCTGTTCTGTTCCCTTGCAATAAGTCTGTGTCCTGTATTATCATCCATCACTGAACAGCTGTTACCTCTACATGATCACTTTTGGGTGTGCTCACAAAATTGCGAAAAGCATGTAAAAGCTTCATCATGTCCATCTGTCCGTCCGCATGGAACAGCTCGGCTCCCATTGGATAGAGTTTCATAAAATCTGATATGTGTGTATTTTTTAAAAATATGTTGAGAAGATTCGAGTTTCATTAAAATCTGACAAGAGTAATGGCTATTTTACTTGAAGACAATACACATTTATGATCGTATTTCACTAATTTCTTCTTAGAATGAGAAATGTTTCAGATAAAAGTTGTAGAGTAGATCAAAACACACATTTTATGTTCAGTAACTTTTGTTTTTTTAAATCATGCCATTTATGACATACTGCAAAAAAATGTTGTAAAGCCATATAGACCACAGATGACAGTATGGTGCATGCACGTTGCATGCTGGATACCTAAGGCTACAAACACACACTCAGAATAAATATGGAATACTTATTGCTTTACCACAACAATAGTGGTTGCACAAGCACACCTCAATATGTACATTGCATGTCTTGTTAGATCTGTGGCTGCCGCGATTTGGTTCAGTGCTGGAAACAGATGATATTCGCCTGGTGACATGTTCAACTGATGTAATCACAGTGTGGGTTCTTTACTTGTACCATATACACTTATATTGTGATGAATCCGCATGCACATGCACTGTATGCATGCACTTGCTTCTTGTTTCCACAGATCAGAAATTGGATATATATTTCTTTCTGGTCTGAAAATCTTGTCCAGAGTCTTCATCATTTTTCCCCTAACTTTATTTTGCAGTTATAATTACATTCTGTCTCCAGCTGCAGTCTCTACTGTTGTATACACACGGTGTTTCAATCTCTTTCTGTGCATGAGGAGAGGGACTGTGTTTCCCAACGAAGTCAAACGCTATGATGCTGTATATCCTGGTTAGGTGGAATATCCAAGGCAAGTTTGAAAGTTATGGATTGCAGCCCCACCGTGAAATTTGACTTTGGAAGTCTGGCAGTTTCTTACTCAAATGCAAATAAAAAAAAATGTTGTCTGATCTTTATTTTGGAAGAGTGGCAGTATAGATTAAATATCTTTAAATGAATGAATAGTTGTTGGTATGATTGAGTGCTGGAGAGTGGATATATGAAGGAAAATAAGACGTCAACATCTACTCGGGTGATAGAGGCAGCAGGATCATCTGAAACATGAGAACACTCCTACCAGTCTACACAGTGCCAAATTTCAGAAGAAGGTAGTCTTCGGATATGACATGGTTTGTGTGTTCCATGCTAATTTACTTCCTTCTCCTGCATGTGTTTTCATCAGCTTTCTACATGATTTATAATTGGAAAATTTTTTGGTTTATCCAACACATAATGCCACTTACTCTTTTGTTGCCAGGGCACTTTGTATGTGGAGATTTTGGATTTTATTCACCTCACCATTATCATTGTCATCTTCTGTGACACTGTTCATTTGGGCTATAGTTATAGTTTTGTTAGACAGTCTGATTGGATCAGTTCTCTTGTCATTACCACTGTGGCTGTCATTGCCGTTGTCTTATTGACTGATGAATTCATATTACATTTCTATGCACTTTATGAAATATGTGGGTAAACATTTTCTGTAATTAATTAATTTTTTTTTTTCTGTTGCAGACAGGGAGGTTAGATTTCAATGCAAGTCGGGTAACAGGACATAGGGGCCCTGTTCTGGATGTGAAGTGGAACCCCTTCAATGACAACATTATTGCTTCATGTTCTGATGATTGCACAGTGAGTATTAACATGTGTCTGTTATCCCGGAGAACCCACTGGTCTGTGGAGAGACACCAGATTCTTGGGTTCTGACCTGTACTGTAATGACTGGCTAAGGAATGGCCATTGAGGAATTGAGGTTAGATTCCTGGCAGGCATAAAGCCTTTTCTCTTCTTTGTAGTTTCTAGGCCTTATGCAGTAAAGGTGGTTTCTTTCTTGATTGATCCTCAAAAGTTTGACTGCGTACAACTGTTTCATGAAATGCAACCTGCAACAGTCATTTTTTGTTAATTTTGGATGACATTTGGGACACTTCATTCTTCATGGCTAATGATCTACCTTGGGTGTAGAACATTGCAATAAACAGTGTCTGTGCCATCCTGTTTTAAGTGGTGGAGCAATTTTGCCTCACCGTCCCATCTGGTCCTACAAAATCAACTAGGCATGCAAGCATTTGGCCGTGCATGCCCCACAACACAGTTTGGCAGATTCTGAGAAGAAGACTGAAGTTCAAACTGTACAAAACTTCACTGCTTCAAGCAGTAAGTGACAGTGCCAAGCAAGAAAGGAAGTACTCTTTTTACTAGAACATGCAACTAATGGGGAAGCAGAATGTGATTTATTGTAGCATATTAGTTTCTGTGATGATAAGATGTGATGTTCCTGCTGAATAGATGTGTAAAGAAAAAAATTGTGAAGATATGAGGACAACAAGAACAGATGCTTAATGAACAGACTGCCTGTGAGAACCAACATGCATAATTTTCCTACATTAGGCACTATTGTTCTTGAGATAATCATCTGTCTAATGAGGTATCTGATGCTTATGTAGCTTTTACATTTGGCCAACTGAGATTTTGTCCAAGTGTATAACGTCTCTGCTTAGGTCCAGTTCAACCTTTTTTCTTGATCTTCTCAGATAATAAAACATAGTTCAATTTAATCAAGTTTAACCTTGTATTTTTTTTTTTACATTTTTTGTAATTTAAATCCACTCTCCTTCAGCAGGGTTCTCCTGATAAATGCTTTGAACACCAGAAAACTAATTTATTTTTTTCAGTTTGTTCATGATTTTTTCAGTGTTGGAATATTTTTTGTTGTATAAGAATTGTCAGTTGACACTTAAATAAAAATGTCATCAAGTTTGATACTTTTATTATTGGATTTGTGACTTATTTATTAGGCAACTGTTTATTCTTCACTGATGCTTGTCATGTTAACTTTTCATTATTTGGCATGTAACATGTGACATGCCATTAGGTGCAGTAGTAGGTTTTGTTACATTTTAAACTTGAGGTTTCAAGTTTGTACTTCCCTTTTCTTGGTTGAAAGTCTATTTAACTTTGTTATATGCATATTGGCATTCATTTTGAATAGTAGGCTTAATATTTGTTTTTGAATTTAGTGTTGTTTTCAGGAATATTATGTGAATACCACAGGAATCTGGTCCTTTCTGTGCCACAAAACCTTGTCTTCATATTTTCCTCATTTAAATTTAATGTAGTTGGGTAGTATCAATTACACCTGCATGGCATAGTGCTTCAGGCACATTATGGTTTTGTTTTCTTTAGCCTTTTATGTATGTACATATTACCTATGAACCTATCACACTATGCACAGAATTATGAGGTGTATTGGTTAAGTGTAAGTTTAAAATCTTTGGTATCAGAGGGGGAGTGAGGAACTTCTGTTACATGCTGTAATTGTTCCAGGTCAAGCTGTGGTATATTCCTGATGGAGGACTGACCACCCATCTGTCAGAGTGGCTCATTGACCTTAATGGGCATAAGCGTCGTGTTGGATACATTGAGTGGCATCCAACAGCAGAGAATATCCTAGTCAGTTCAGGTTTCGACCATTTGGTATGTACACACAGTATGGAAGTGTATTGCTTCATTCTTTTTATGTGGGAGTGTATGAGTAACTAACCAACCAACCGACTGACTGACTGACTGACTGACCGATTGACCAACGCACTCACTGCATGCAGAAGAGACCCATTCAGCAACTCATGAAAGCCTCCAAGTTCTCCTCTTCCCACATTTCGTACCACCTGAAGTCAACCACATTTACAAAATTAAAAGACAATAAAATAGTGCCTGGTTTCAGTCAAACACAACTATATATTATATTATTTTATTTGATCTTGATGATGACATATTTTGGTCACTGGACCATCTTCAGTCCGTCTTTACAAAACTTAGAATAAGGTATGAAAAGTGCAAGTAACATTCATGTAATATGGGATCCCGTAAGACTTACGGTTGTAGTAAAATGTATTTAAACACTATAAGATGAATGTTTTTTTTAGCCTGTGATGTATTAAAGTTTTTTATAATAATAAGTTAATTGTTGGAAGCTGCAACAACTTTAAAATTAACATATATTTTTCATTTAAAAGTTTTTCTATTAAATTGGATTATGTTATGTTATTAAAATATATGTATATATTTTCTTGAATTACAACTTATTGCACATGATGTGAAGCCGGGGTTTGTGATTTTTTTGTATCTTTCGTATATACCGAGTTCCGGTCGGTAAATGTAGATATTTCTTTATCTCTGCTCAGTGTTTTTTTATTTATGTTGATGGATGTCTATTTACATTGGTGTGAACTGTAGTTTTTATGTACCAAGGCAGTAACCATTAGTTTTTTGGTGTATTGGAATGCACAGTGTATACGTGTGTGTGTCTTGCATTGCAATGCAAGTTGAATGTTTGAACAAATTATTAACTTTGGAACAATCTACAGAGTAACAGTTCGAAAATATTTTTGGCCACCGGGAGTCTTAAAATGTTATGCATAATACAGGTTAAATACATGAAACATACATCGTCTTGACATAATGTTGTTCAAGAAGTAAGTGGCACAGAGGTGAAAACTAGCATGTTTTGACACATGTCTAATGAGGGCACTGTGAGTGGCCAAGCACGTACCATAATGTACATTCAAGTTCAATTCACACATTTGTAATCATGTCAGTTGTGAATGTCATTGCAGCAACTTGTGCAGTCCCATCAAGTTTCAACAAATTGCTGGGCATTGGTGGAGTGTGAAAATTTTCCATTATGTAGCCCCAGAATTAAAAATAAAGTGGTGTAAGATCAGGAGAATTAGGTGGCCAAGTGTTAGGGCTGTGTCTGCCAACTTATTTTCATTGAGATTTTCAATCCAAGAAACCCTGAACTGCATTGTGAAAATGCAGATGTTCCCTTCTCCATCTTGCTGCAGTAGCTGGTCATTAGGATTTTTTTTTTAAACTGGAGCATCATGAGGAATTTCTCAAATATGTCTAGTTAAGTTACGCCAGTCATAGTGTGTTCGGAAAGAAAAAAAGGCCAAATATTATTTGTTTGGATACATCAAACTTGGCACTGTTCCTGGTACCTTCAATAATTGCATGCTGGTTGTTGCTTGCTCAAATTTAAACATTACTGTGGTTAACATGTACAGACCAAAGGAAAGTAACTGTTATTGACAATTTTTGGCTGTAAAAGTGGTTGCCTTTGAGTTTTCTGCAAATATGCAACATACTTCTTTGGCTTTGGCTGTTATATGCAGCAACAAGTGGTATCTTTAATTGTTAAATTACAATGAATTTGTGGAATTTTGTATACTGTCAGCTGCTGGATGCCTAATTGTTTGGCACCTTGTGTTGTTGAGTTTCTTGGACTGCAGATACAAGTTGCCCTACTTCATTCACCTTATCTTCAGTGATGTCATTTACTGGGGTTTGTTAGAGTTTTGCTTTTATGAGTACAACTGACCTCACTGAATGAATGATAGCACTTGTAGATGGTCATTTATGTTGGTGATTCCATACCAGACTATGTACGAAATCTCTTACGCATTGTAACCACAGATTGTGATTCATAATACCAGAGCATACACTTAGCTTTCTGCACTTGAAACACCATTTTCCACCATTGTGATGGTAGCACCGTTAGTCACAAGACTTGGAAACTCGAGTAGCATGGCTTCTAAACTTGATCATGTAACCTGAGATAATATGTTGAAATATTGAAGTTGTGTATATAATTGCTGCAATTTGGAAATGTCTTAATTTATTTCCATTCTAAGTTTTGATCATTTTTATGAAAATTAATTTGTAGTAGGGCTATTACTCTTGTAAAATTGTCTGACTGGCTATGTCATCAAACCCTTTTGACAGTAGGATGGAAAGAAAGAGTTCAGTGCCCAGAAGTTTTCTTCTTTTGGCTAATTATGACTTAACCCTAAATTGAATGTGTATGATGTTTCAGATGATAGTTTGGGATGTTGGCTGTGGTGAAGCAGTAAATGTGATTGACTGCCATCCAGATGTCATCTATTCTATGTCATTTAACCGTGATGGTTCACTTATAGCTACAACCTGCAAAGACAAGAAACTGAGAATTATTGAACCACGTCGAGGCATTGTTCTCTCAGTAAGTTTTTGGTCACAAATTACAATGTGGATGGATATAAGACTGAACTTCTTTATGTAAATGTTATCTAAACACAGTGATTATATTATGTACCACATGCTTTAACGGTCACGCTCTCTGCGTATTTTCCCTGTAGAGTCTGTTTATGTGTATCACATGAGTCTCATATTCAACAACAATTATTTCCCATAAACATCATTTGTCAGATCATCTTTGTAATGGAGATAACGTACTATTATTTAGGTTTATGTAATATCCTTCTGGGTGTTCATACTGGGGGTACTAGGTATAACATTCTGAAGTGAAGGTGAATTCTGGACAATTGCAAAGGTCAATTTATGCCACTTATGTGTACCCACCGCACTGTGAATGTTGTGTGATATGTCGAAGTGACATTCACACATATTAACCTCTACACTACACCAAATTGTCAGGTTGGCGTAAGTTCCATTTAATTGAATTTTTCTTGGAGTAGGTAAGACTTAAGTCCTTGGTATTTGCTATTTCAAATCAGCATGTTATTTGGAAAAATGGAGATACTTTCACTTCGCTGCTGCACAAAATAAGGCACTGTGCGGGTGAATAATTTCACTGACATGGCTTGTTGATTATACAGGGGACTGGAAGGAATGCCCCTCACAGCAGAGTTTAAGTCGCAAACCTATGTGTCGGTAATGATGTGTGCATTCATTTTGAAATTGTCAATATATTATTACATTATTCGGCACCTGCATGTGTATTGTATCTCTGTCAGATGTTTCAGACATATTAGTAGCACTCCTACTTCATACTTGGAAAGTCCATGGTTTAAATCATGACACACAGGTCGTGTCTTGACTGAGATTTTTTATGGTTTTCCTCAGTGTCTCAAAGGAAATGCCAGACTGTTAAATGAAATAAGTTGAAAACTGTTTCATTTCATATTGTTTCCAGTTAATTATTTGGTATGTTACGCCTGTTAGTGCCATACTTTGAGCTACTGATGGCATCATTAAATCAATCATAAATTATTAAAAAGTCATGTACTGATGTAATATACCTATGACAGGGCTAAAGATGTTAGTGGGTTTTACCAATATTGTAAATGGGCATTTAAAATACACCAAGGATTGCCTAGTAGTAGTAGTATTGTATGCCATATTTGTGTTTGTCCTCATAGGAAGGAGTATGCCATGCTGGTACAAAGGCATGCAAAGCAGTGTTCCTTGGTAACACAGGTTGTGTGTTGACTACTGGGTTTTCTCGCCACTCAGACCGGCAGTATGCTGTTTGGAACCAGGATGATCTCTCAACTCCATTGTGTACAGAAACTATTGACTGTTCATCAGGAGTTCTCTTTCCTTATTATGATCATGACACTCGTATAGTATTTCTTGCAGGCAAGGTGAGTTTTCTGTTACAATGAAGTGGAGGTTGTCAAATATTTCATACCATAAAAATTTAGCAAATGTAACACGTAATTCATATTTTGATCTTCTGTGTTATGATACTGTATAGCTGGGAAGGGTAGGTGATTTCATCCCACCATTGTGAGCAAGGAATTCTGACCAAGGAAGGTCTCCCCCTCCCACTTCTTATTGCAAGGATGAGTATGTGGACTTGGCTCCAATCTACCCATGGCCGTGCAAGTGATTCATATAACTTTTCCTTCTGTGCCTTGAACAAGATCTTTTTGCCACCTTTTCTGGCTCTTGTCCTTGAGAAGATGCTCTTTTGAAGGTTGGTAATTCCA
>Ga0209629_10004546_pt1 | contig 10292 bp, 12 predicted proteins | sample TergutCu122P5_FD_187286 | JGI IMG/M metagenome (GOLD analysis project Ga0209629, IMG submission 187286) | Cubitermes ugandensis P5 segment gut microbial communities from Kakamega Forest, Kenya - Cu122 P5 (SPAdes) (version 2) | ecosystem: Host-associated > Arthropoda: Insects > Digestive system... | reverse complement strand
CAATAGTTTTGAAGATTTTTTTTCAATTTCGCACAAACTGTCAAATTACACAAAGTCAAAGTCCGCCGAAAATGTTTGCGCGCTTGCTGTCCGCTGCTTGCGCCCAACGCCCTGCGGCTTGGCGGCAGGCGGGGGTTTCACAAAGGTTCGGGCGGGCGATAAACTCCCAAATTCGCACAAAACTGTCTGCGGGCATACACCCCCGCTTGCGTGAAACCGCTCGTTGCATGCAGTGTTTTTTTATTTCATATTATTCATAATTATCTAATCACCTTGCTCTTCTTTTTTATCTACAGGTATTATCAAATTCAAATGTTTTTCATTTCTAATAATACCAAAAATCAATGTATCTGAAGTCTCTATCAAGTTATAGAATCCACGAAAAGCTGAATCACTAAGTAAAACGTTATTCATTGATACAATTTCATCACCTTCCTGTAATCCTCCGTTTTTTATATAATTATTCGGATAATCGGCTACTTTTGACACGAAAGCCCTACCTTCTTTAGTTCCAGTTAATGAAAAATAGAATCGTTTATGATTAGGATTGACAATACGTTGAAAATTTTTGATAGGTTGTAATCCAAGTTGCCGGTTTTTCATATCAAAGAAAACATTGAAACGTTTAAGAAAATTTTGTCCGATTAAATATTTACTTTTAAGCCTTTGAGGATTATCGAAAGTATAAATTCGCAATGAATCTACTGCAAAATTTCCAAACAAGGTAGCGTTTACGGTATAATGACGATAATAATTTGTTCCATCCATAGTTGTCCACACAGCATCATTTCTTTTAGTGAAAAATTCAAATTCGGTAGTAGGATAAATTAACGCAATGTCTTGTGGCATACCTACATCAACAAGATAAGTATTATTTGTTGTTAATGTATCGCCATCTGCAAATTTGATTTGCATAGGAAGTTGAACTTCAAAAAAACCTGTTATAGGTAGTAGAAAACATTTTTCAGGCATTTTAAAATCATCAGCCTGATGTATTTCTAAATAATTATTTTCAAAGTTAAATTCCCACACATGAATGGTATCTTGTTGAGAAATGCCAAATGCTCCGTCAGCAATAGAATTAAAATATTTTTTATAATTAAAAACTTCCAAATTTTGATATGTTAAAGGGATATTTCCGATTTTAACAATCTTTGTTTGATTATACCTTAAAGAAAGGACAGTAGAATATGTCCATGCTGAACCTCTTTGGAGCAGTGAATCGGGATTATTCGGAATGAGATTGGGATTTGATGCACAAAAAGTAGAATCCAAAGTAAAAATACCCCAGCCGGTATCGAATGTCATATTAGCAATAATGCTATCACTAAGATGGACAGGAACTATTATTGTACGATTTTCAGGGTTGATAGTGAAATAAACTCTGTTAGAATCGTTTTTACACGCAATAATTATTCCTATGAGAATACACAATAGAAAAAAATAAAAGATTTGTTTAGTATTCATTAAAAAATTGTTTGTATTATTAGCTGTCATTTTTATTTGTTTTTATAATTGATATAAACTGTAAAGTACACTGTCACCCAACATTGTATGCAACGCCCGGCGGCTTCACGCAGGCGGGGGCATCGGTAAGGCTTGGACGAGAACAAATGATGATGTTACCTGCTCTGTGTCAGTCGAACCCATACCCCCGCTTGCGCCAAACCGCTCGTTGTGGGCAGTGCTTTTTATTTTGCTGTTTTCATAAGCATAATTCGATAATTCAAGAATCATTCGTAAAATGCCTCCTCTCCAAGATGAACTGTTATTTTCAATTGTTTTCCACCTCTAAGAATATCCATTTCTCTTATCCGACTTTCATTTATAGATTTTGTCTCTTTATCTGTGAGGTTTTTCAGTTCAATTCCGTTAATTGCAACAACTTCATCTCCTTCACGAAGTCCTGCGTCTTTATAATAATTGTTTTTTATATCAGCTATATTTTTTACAAATCGGCTTTTGTCGGCTTTTATATCCCACGAAAAATAAAATCTGTGATAATCGTACCAAATTATCCTTTCATAATTCTTAATAGGTTGGAAACCTACTTGATTGGTTTTAAAATCAAAAAAAAGATTGAATCGTTTCATAAAATTTAATCCTATTACTCCTGCTTCTGTCATTAAATCCGAATATTCGTTCGTATAAACACGCATTGAATCAATTTTTAAGCCGTTGAATATTGTCGCCTCTACAATATAACGACTGCGATAACTTCCTCTATCTGCTATCAATACCGCATCATCTCTTTTTCTGAAAAAGTCGAGTGTGTTTTTATTGGTTTTGTTTAACAATATAATGTCATTTAAAGCTGCTGTATCAAACAAATATAACTCATTAATAATTACTGTATCACTATTTGAACATTTAACTAAAATAGGAAATTGAACGAAAGGTCCGTTAGTTGGACCTTTCAATAAAGGTAATTTGTAACAGTCGGATGGCATCTTATAGTTATCAGCTTTGTGAATTTCCAGATAGTTGTGTTCAAAGTTAAATTCCCATAGCCTCGTGGAATCTTTTGTAAAACCAAATGCGCCATTAAAAAAATTAACAGCCATTTTGGACATATCGCTAACCGTAAAATGTTTGAAGTCAAAATTCTCATTACATAAATTAATACTGATTGGTTTATTGAAAAGCATATATTGCCACTTATTTTGATTACTCGAATTTTCCCAAGCTGATGGATTGTTTGTCCCAACATGGTCAGGAGTAGCCCAAGTATTTATTGGATTATTTGCACAAAATGTAGAATCCAACATCATAAAATCAAAAGGAATTCCTGAATCAAAAAGCATATACGGTGCTGTGACATTACCAAATTTTACAGGAACGATTATCCCTCCTTTTTCTTTTTCAATAAAAAGTGGAACTCTATTTGTTTCTTGACTCGTACAACCTATTATAATACAGCACGAAATCAAAATAAAACATTTGTTAAAATTTAATGTTTCTAAGTTCATACTAAAATCCCTTTTTCGTGTCGGGCACAACTTCTAATTTTTCCTATTTTTATGCTTTGCAAGGATTGCTTCAAATTCAGCAAACTCCATAGCACATTAACGGTCGGCGAGGATAAACCTATACCGGCAGGATGAGCAAACGGAGTTGGAAAAAAATTACCACAAATACCCTGTATAAAATGAGGTACAAAATTGGCGAGAAAAAACCCCGCAAACAAACACGCTAAATAATTATACCATTTCATTTTAAAATTTTTATGTCCTTTCGGACGGTTAATATTTTTGCTTCATTGTTAATAAAATGCAAATGTATTGTTTTTTCCGCAAATTATGAATTATTTATTACCTTTGCAGTCTAAAATAATGTAATAAATTAAATATGAAACGAGACGATTTACTTTTCACAATCATCAACAAGGAATATAACAGGCAAACGTCAGGTATTGAACTGATTGCTTCCGAAAATTTTGTGAGCGAAGAAGTCATGCAAGCCGCAGGCTCAGTATTAACCAACAAATATGCGGAAGGCTACCCCGGACGCAGGTATTACGGCGGATGCCAATTTGTCGATGAAGTCGAACAATTGGCGATTGACCGCTTGAAACAACTTTTCGGAGCGGAGTGGGTGAACGTGCAACCCCATTCGGGCGCTCAGGCAAATATGGCGGTTTTCATCGCTTGTCTTAACCCGGGCGATAAATTTCTTGGACTCAATCTTTCGCATGGCGGACATCTTACGCACGGTTCGCCGGTTAACTTTTCAGGAATTACCTATCATGCTTTAGAATATAATGTCAGGGAAGATACCGGACGGGTGGATTACGAACAAATGCACGAAGTCGCTTTGCGGGAACGTCCCAAGTTGATTATTGCCGGCGCTTCCGCTTATTCCCGCGAATGGGATTATGCCCGTATTCGGAAAATTGCCGATGAAATCGGAGCTATTTTTATGGTAGATATGGCGCATCCCGCCGGACTGATTGCTGCCGGATTACTGAAAAATCCCGTTCAATACGCTCATATTGTTACTTCAACTACTCATAAAACTCTACGCGGCCCGCGCGGAGGCGTCATTCTGTTGGGTCAGGATTTCGACAATCCATGGGGAAAAGCTACTCCGAAAGGAGAAATCAAGAAAATGTCCGTTCTGTTGGATTCTGCTGTTTTTCCGGGAACGCAAGGCGGTCCGCTGGAACACATAATTGCTGCTAAAGCCGTTTCTTTCCATGAAGCGCTGCAACCAGAATTTACCGCCTATCAAACGCAGGTAAAGAAGAATGCAACTGTTTTGGCACAGGCGCTAACAGACAAAGGTTACCAAATCATTTCCGGAGGAACCGACAATCATTTGATGTTGGTTGACCTGCGCTCGAAATTTCCCGATTTGACCGGAAAAATTGCCGAGCAAGCTTTGGTGAAAGCCGACATAACTGCTAATAAAAATATGGTTCCTTTCGATAGCCGAACTCCTTTCCAAACTTCCGGATTGCGTTTTGGAACTCCGGCAATCACAACTCGCGGAGCAAAGGAAGATTTGATGGGTGAAATAGTCGAATTAATCGATACCGTACTTACTAATGTTGAAAATGAATCGATTATTAAGACTGTCGCACAAAAAGTAAATGCCTTGATGAAGGGTTATCCGTTGTTTGGCTGGTGAGAATTTACATGGTAAGACAAGATGTGGATTTAAATTCGGATGCATGGTGCGACTTGGTATTTGAAGGTAAAAATCAGGAATACGGAGCGTATTATTTACGCAAAACGTCTTCTAAACGGCATCTTTTCGCTTTATTCACTGTAATAGCTGCTACTGTTATTATCATTCTATTATTGCCGAAAATTCATATTAACATAAAGCCTCAAAGCGATGAATATGAATTGAAGCCGATTGAGTTATCCAATCTGATTGCATTAGAAGAAAGTTACAACAATCCGCAGCCTCCTCCACCGAAAGAAAAACCTTCATTAGAAGAAACTACAAAATTTACGCCCCCTGTGATTGCTAAAGATGAAAATATAGAAGAGATTCAAAAAGAATTGAAGGAAAATATTCCCGTTGCCGATTCGACAGACGAATCATTGGCATTAATAGAAGATACATCGTTATTACATAAAGAAATAGCAGTGTTGAACATGGTAGAAGAAGATGATTCTACAGCCATTGGCTACATAAATAATAAAGCCGGATTTTCGAACGAAAAATCGGCTTTATTACGCTATATCTATCAAAATATTCATTATCCTCCGGAAGCAATTAAGCAACGAATTAACGGAAAGGTTATTTATTCTTTCATCATCAATGAAGATGGTTCACTATCCGATATTACCTTAGTTCAAAGCGTTTACAGCTTTTTAGACGATGAGGTATTGCGGGTTATCCGCTCTATGCAAACATGGAAACCTGTAATGAAAGATGGGAAAGCCATCAAAACCAAATGTATCGTGCCGGTAATATTTAAATTATAAATCAGAACGATAAAAGCATTTGCCAGATATATGTAGCTCCATTGGCGTCCACCATATTCCACACACGTTCTGCCAAGTCGGGGCAACCTTGTACTTTTTCGCATTGGATGTCCCTAAGGTGTTCTTGCCACGAAACGCAGGTACCGGCAGGGCGGTCTGTTGCCGGCGGAATGGCAGTATAAGGTTGAAAGTTGCCATTTGGACGTACCACTAACTCATCAAGAGGTTCATCAGGTTCATCATATACGCCAAATTCGCGTGTGGCTTCAATCATGGCTTTCATGCTTTCAATTTTAGTATCATTCTGTAGGATGGCGCTTGCATCCATGATATAGCCGCCTTCTTTACCAAGAATACTTATGAGTTTCTTAACTTCGGCGCGAACTTGCTCCGGAGTTCCATACGCCAGTAAAGCATTGCTTAAACCACCACTGATGGCGAACTTGTCATGAAGTTTATCATGAACGGTCTGCGGATCGCCTCGATCGATATGATAAATGATGCTCCGTTCAGGCAATTCGTGGAAGGCGTCGAGATGCGCATCCCAATTACCTTCTGCATAAAACATAGTTTGATGACCTTCTTTCCACAATTGTTCGATGATGGGACGAACAGTAGGCCAATAAATATTGTCGAAATGTTCGGGTTGAACAAAAGGTACGCCTCCGCGATGCATCCAATAACCGATAGGAAGCTGCGAACCCGGGTCTGCGGTCTGAGATGCCAACCAATGCAGATGGGGCATCAGCGCCTCGCAAGCTTTCATCACCTTGTCGGGCTGTTCAAATAAATCCATAGTCAAACCAATATATCCGCGAAGTTTGTCGCCCAGAATATCTAAAGGCGCTTTGAAGATTCCGCAAAGGGCGCCCGGTGTTCCCGCTTCATTCATCATGCGTTCAGTGTGTGGACTGTAGGCATTAAAATATTGAACCATTGCCATTGCAGAGGAAACCAATGCCACATCGCTGCGAAAAGTGTTTGGCGTTCCAACTGTGGCAATACGTCTTGTAGCACGCGGCAACCATACTTCATATAGAAAAGCGGTAGGATCTGCAATGAGGCGATCGTATTCGTCCGCACGCATGAATGATTGATCCTCAGGAGGTTCTATATATTGAAATCCACAATTGGGCGGAACATTGACGCCCGGAACTCCATAATAACGAATGGATGCGGTATCAGTAATACAGGGCCAAACGTAGATCATATTTGCAGGCACAGCGTCCCAATCGTAATCTTTGCAACATTGAATCATTGCCTCAAAGGCATCGGAGTAATTCTGAGTCAATTGCTGACAGGTATAACCGGCATGGACTCCTGTAAATTCGGCGGCAAACGGACGAATAGGAATCATATCCGGTTTGCGATTATTCAATGCCGTCACAAAGCGGCGTAAACGTTTTTGATAGCGCTCATTTGCATCAGACATAGCTCATAATTTTATTTATTCCGGTATCAAATTATCCGCCCAATCTTTAATAACGAATGATTTTACCAAACCTTCGAGAATGAAAGGGTCTTCTTTTACATACTGCTCTGCGGCAGCGCGTGTTTTGAAAATAGCCATATTGCCCCGATGCCCGTCAGTAAATGGACCGATGCCGATTACTTCACCTCTTGCAATGAATTGATCTGCAACTTGTTTATGCCTTGGATAGGTTTCCATTATGCGTTCCATAGTTGCGCCGGAAGGCTCGCCGATTACTACTGTCTTCATTTTCAACAAGTATTACAGCGGAAACAGTTCGTCGGAAGCCAATAAATCTATTTTATTTTCAGTTAAAACCGACAGGGTTTTCTCTAAATTGTTGGTACGGATAACTACTATCGCTCCTTTCCCAAACGAAAAAGCGTACATGTACTCGACGAAAATATCCGCTTGAGCGACAATTTTCATTATTTTTGACAGTACTCCGGGTTCGTTGGGCGTCTGTAAACAAATGACATCCGTAACGGTTACCGCGTATTTGTTTTCCCTCAGTACGGCTCTTGCTTTTTCCGGATCGTCAACGATTATGCGAACAATCCCAAAGTCGGAGTTTTCGGCTACCGTGAAAGCGGTCATATTGATGCCTGCATCTCCCAAAATAGTCGTTACTTCGGTGAAACGACCTTTCTTATTTTCTAAAAAAATAGATAATTGTTTTATTAACATATAGCTATAGTTATTTATTTAATGTTTCTTTTATCGATTACACGTTTGGCTTTGCCTTGACTTCTTTCAAGGGTGCGCGGCTCGACTAAACGAACCTCCGGAGAAATAGACAGTACGCTTTGCAGACGATGGGCGATTTGTTTCCGTAAATCAAGCATTTTGTTTACTTCATCCGAATAAAATTCTTCTTTCACTTCGACTTGTACTTCGATAGTATCCAGATTATTAACTCTATCTACAACCAACAAATAATGCGGTTCCAATTGAGGCATTTCACAGATAACGCTTTCTACCTGAGACGGAAATACATTAACGCCCCGAATGATCAGCATGTCATCGCTGCGTCCTAAAATACGGCTCATACGCACGGAAGTGCGACCGCAGGCGCAAGGTTCATAATTCAAGCTCGTCAAATCCCGCGTGCGGAATCGCAGCAGCGGCATTCCTTCTTTGGTGATAGTCGAAAATACCAATTCTCCCATACTTCCCGGCGGAAGCGGTTCTCCGGTTTCCGGATTGACAATTTCGGGATAGAAATGGTCTTCGCACAGATGCGTACCGTTTTGACATTCACATTCGTGTCCGACTCCCGGTCCGATGACTTCGGTCAAACCGTAGATGTCATACGCTTTGATCCGTAGTTTTTCTTCCAACTCTTTGCGCATACCTTCCGTCCATGGTTCTGCCCCGAAAACGCCCACTTTCAATTGAAATTCATCGCGGGGAATACCGGAGTCGAGCAAGGCGTCTGCCAAAAACAAAGCGTAGGAGGGCGTACAGGCTAAGCCAACGGCGCCCAAATCGTGCATCAACAAGATTTGTTTTTCCGTATTGCCGCTCGACATGGGAATAACCGTACCGCCGATGGTTTCGACTGCTCCGTGAGCGCCTAATCCGCCGGTGAACAAGCCGTAACCGTAAGAAACCTGCACTACGTCGTTCTTTCCCAGTCCGAAAGCCGTAAAACAGCGTGCGCCAACTTCGCCCCAAATATTCAGGTCGTTGCGAGTATATCCTACCACAATCGGCTTTCCTGTTGTACCTGAAGACGCATGAATGCGGACGATTTCCGACAAAGGAACGCTCAGCAATTGGAAAGGATAGTAATCGCGCAAATCTTTTTTGGAGGTAAAGGGCAGTTTAACAATATCTTCGATACTGTGAATGTCGGCAGGTGTAACGCCGCTTTCCTGCATCCTTTTCCGATATGGCTCGCAACCGTAATAAACGCGCTCGACTGTTCTTTTCAACCTGATTCCCTGAAGTTTTTGCATATTCTCGCGGGACATACATTCCATTGTTTCGTTCCAAATCATGCAGTTATTCTTTTTCTATATTTAATTTATTAAGAATCATACTGTTTATATGCTCCGGACTGAGTAATTGATTATTTTCGTCACAGCAATCAATAGCAATGAAATTATCTTGTTCCGTCAGCATTTTCAGATATTCTTCATGCACTTTTTTCTGTAAAGATAAGGATTCTTCGTGAATATCCTGCTTTCCGTTCAGATAATCTCTTTCATTTCCATTTCTTGCTTTGGAAAGCGACTGACGTATGGAATCCAACGAAACATTCAGAAAGAAAGATAGATAGGGTAGGGGTAACTGATTGTAATTAAATTCAAAATCTAAAATCCATTGTTTCAGTTTCTCTTTCTCGGATTCATCTTCTATTTTGGCGCATTGGAAAGCGATATTGGAATTGACGTATCTGTCCATCAATACAAAATAACCTTCACGCAACCATTGATTAACTTTTTCAATATGTTCCTTTCTGTCGTTTGCAAACAATACGGCAACCAATTTAGGATGTACATCGTTAAGCGCTCCATATTCGCCGCGCAGAAATTCTGCGATCAGTTCCCCGTATCGTCCCTGATTAAGCATTGGGAAATGAATGTATTTGTAATCAATCCCGATAACCTCCAACTTGGATTTCAACAGTTCGATCTGCGTAGATTTTCCTGCGCCGTCAAGCCCTTCTATTACGATTATTTTGCCTTGCATTTATTTCACCTTGACCTCTATAATCGAATCGATGTCATCCAAAGCGCCTTTGAATGTGAAAGTAACCTCGCCTGTTTTTTTGTTTTTTGAAATTACCGGCTGTTCAATATTGAGCGCTTTTGCCGACAGGAATCCGGGAATGTTTAAAGTAAGCGTTGATAATTTATTATCTAAAATATGGATATAATTCGTTTTATCAATACAGGTAGTTACTCCCCAAGTTTGTGGAGAAGCAAAACCTTGCTTGGTTTTATACAAAGTATAACCGTATTTATTCATCCATTCGCCAACTTTCCGGAGGCGTTCGACAAATTCGGGCTGTATTTTGCCGTTTGGCATCGGTCCTACATTTAACAGCAGATTAGCACCGGTTCCAACGGTTCGCACCAACAATTGAATAACTTCTTTCGGCGATTTGAAATTATCATCGGTAATATTAAATCCCCAGCTATTGTTCATGGTTTCGCAAGTTTCCAACGGAAGATGAGAAACTTCCTGTCCGCTTAATCCGGATTTGTTTTCACCCGGAATGTCACGCTCAAAAATCTGATAATCTTCACCGGGGAAAGGAGGAAGATGGTGATTATTGGCTATCAGGCATTCGGGCTGCAAGCGGTGAATCAATCCGTAAATTTCGGGGTAATGCCAATCGACGGGAGTTTCCTGCGAAGTTCGGTTTTCGTCTG
>Ga0209629_10004545_pt1 | contig 10293 bp, 3 predicted proteins | sample TergutCu122P5_FD_187286 | JGI IMG/M metagenome (GOLD analysis project Ga0209629, IMG submission 187286) | Cubitermes ugandensis P5 segment gut microbial communities from Kakamega Forest, Kenya - Cu122 P5 (SPAdes) (version 2) | ecosystem: Host-associated > Arthropoda: Insects > Digestive system >... | reverse complement strand
GGTGACTACATTGAAGGACAGTAAAACTTTGAAACATGTATCTATTTTGTATCAGTTGTAAATAAATAGTTGCCACTATTAAAGTTCCAACCCTTGTAGTTTTGTAAACTGTTTCTCTTTTATAAGAAATCACTCATAAAAGTAAGTAATATTAAACAACAAACTTTCAAAATCATCCTCATTTTCATTGTTAGAAATCTTTGTGTTATGTTAATGCAACTGGTTTCAGTACCTGGACATCAGAAAGGTTAAATGCACAGATAGGGTTTTGTAGACCATGGGATTTTTATGTTGAGAAACAGAACGACATAATTTTGAAGCTCTGGTTTTTAGTTCCAAGGCAGTTTATGGGATTGATTTTTGTAGAGTTATTTCATGTGCTGTTGCTGTTCATCTTTATTCTGTTAGTAGTGTTCTGTAATTTGTGGGTCACTGAACTGTTATGTAGTCATACATTATGCATGTTCCATTTACACTGTCCATGTCTTGCCAAAACACTTGCGAAGGAATGGCACCATATAGTGGGATATAGTTGCTTTTGCTGTTCTCTTGATATTTAGCCAAAGTAGTTTGAAATAGAAAGTGGAATGATTTGTTCATCGTTTGTTAGGTGACAGGATTCATGGTCTACTGGCCATAAGTATTTTGTTTTGAGGAAATGCCCGGAGTAAGGAAAGGAAAGACTTATTTTGGCATGAACATGCAGTGTTGAGCAACTGCTGTATGTTTCTTTGTGTTTAATTTGGAAACATAAATGAATTTGCCATAATTCCTTAAGATGAAATTTTTTATGACACTAAGAACTGATAAAGTCCATTGAAAATCTCACATATTTGCTAAACATCTTAGGAAGTATCATACTGCCAAAGAACCAGAGGATGTGGAAATACAGCTTCAAACCTAAACATTAAGGCTGTTGATATCAAGCAATTTCTGCTTCCATGAACACCATTTGGGTAGATACAGACCTTTGATATGTTTTAAGTAAAAAATTGTTTGCATCCATAAGCTGCCATGTTAAAAACAACTTTTGGGTCTGCCGAACGATGCGTGTTGTGAGTAGTGGTGGGTTTTCCATGGCACATACACTGCTGAAGCGCGAAACTGATCATTCTCAACCTCCTGATGCCAGCATGAGTTGCAGCTTGCAAAATGTGATGGAATGATTTGACCCTACAGATAAAAATTTAAGGATGTGAGGTCTGGCGATCCGGATGGTCAATGTTGTGGGCCACCACCACCAGTACAGTGATGAGGAAAGCGGCTACTGAGATACTTTTCACAGATTTGCTATGTTGCGTGTTGAAATGAAGGGTGGCCACTTTGAAAGTATATAGTAAATGTAATAAAAACTTTGCATGATGATGCCTGCTTGTTTGCTAGGGGTGAGGCACTGTAGTGAGTATAGTGACTAGGCTGTGAGCTGAATGACTCAGGAATCATGGTTCAGTTCCTGGTAGGTAGAAGAGATTTTCCTTTCTCCAGAATGTCAAAGCCAGTCCCGGGGTCCACCAACCTACCTGTTTAGTTGGTAATGGTGGGTTAATTTCTGGGTGGGGGGGTGGGGGTGGGGTGTAGAGCAGCCAGGGCTGTAACTTGGTGCTGTAGCTTCACGTCCCCTTGTGCCTTCACAGCATATACAGAGACTAATTTACTTGTTTGCTTGCGCCTTTGCTTTTAACATTTGGGTAATGATAAATTATGTATTCTGTCCTTGGATATGACACTGTACTGCTGTGAAAAACCTGAAAGCTTACAATGATAATCTCCAGCCATCGGGAATCACATATATGATTCTGTGACTTTTCTGACTGGGAATAACAGGAATAACATTTGAGTTACATGAAGTAGTCACTGTGTATGGTGCAGTCAGTCAGCACATACAGGTTGTTTGCAGTTCGTGACCACTTTTATCATTTATGGTGCGCCATCTGATAATTGCCATGTGTGGATGAAGTGTTTAAGGGATTTTCTAATTTCGTTACCTGAATATAATTTATGTGAATGAACTGTACTGTTGGTTAAAGTGTTGGTGTGGAATTGGGGCAGAAATTTAAATTGTTGTTGCTCGTAGTTTCTCATGCATTTGACAATTCAGATATGGTAAGCGTATTAGAATTATTTACTGCATTGATTTTCATAGAATTGTACAGAAAACTGAAATTTATTGTTGCTAGCAGGTATGAATCAGACATTAAACCAAACTAAATAAATGACTGACTTAGATATGAGCATTCTCAATGCAGTAAATATTAAGATTGTGGTTTTTTGGGATGTGATAGCATGCAGGCACATGGTTGGTGACCAACATTTTGGAGGACCATACTGTCCCCATTTTCAGGATGGGGTTCAATTGTATATAACTCTGAAAGAAAAGTGAACCAGTCGTTCGCCAGCCTTTATGAAGGTAGAATTGGTGAAAAATGAAATTAGAATTTTTGCATATTTTAATGTCACTCTTACAAGAATTACCTTTAATAAATAAGCCTTTGAACATTACTTACGTACAGATGGCATAATTCCCTTCATTCAGGACCTCTTGTTTTTAACAACTGATAATAATTCATGTAATGGCACTTGTATTTCCTTACATTGCCATTGATACATTCTGATTTTACAATACTGACAAAGATTCACCCAACCTGTTTGCAGAATGTAACCCTTGTCACGCTTGTGTAGAAACAGTGGTAGACCTCTGGGTCATTACACTGTGTAGGATCATAATTTTCTTCCACCATTTTGGAGGAATGTGCTGCCTCCATTGTCAGTGTGATTGAATTAGTTTGGAGGCTGCACGTTCATCTGAACCACTGGAACAGACACATCGTCCTACAGAGTGCAATAATGCGGAATACCTTCACTGGAGTAACACCCACCATGAAGGCCTGCAAACTTACAAATGGTAAATGTATCCATCCCTTGCCAAATTCGATGTGATAAAAACTGAAGAAATTACTTGGTTTTCCACACTGGTACTTCACAAGGGAGTGAGCAAATAGGTGTCCATAGTTCATTGGTGTAATCTAACATTCTGTACTCATGCACACGCAACATTATCACATAGATCACATATTTTTCATCAGTTTTTAAAGGTAACATGGTATAATTGTAAAACAACCTGTGATTGTAAGAAATATATCCTATTATTGTAATTCTTTTCCACAATGACTCATTCACAGTCTAGGTATAGTTCAGGCAGCTCTGTGACCTTTTTAAGGGCTGCGAACTAGACTTACCTAACTCACAATTTGTCTACATTTTCTTAGCTTCTGCAGTTGCAATATTTAGTCCAGAACTTTGACACGCACATATAGAATGCCTTTCAGGTTGCTGCAGTTTTCCTGTGATTGTCAAAATATTTGGACCATGAATTAATGTTTATACTTTTGGGAAGCTTTTGAATATGTGAATTACTAATTTTTTTTTAAGTTTTCTCCTTTATTACAAAGATTCTATTTCACAGCTGTGGAAGTCTTGTGTACCCTACTTAAATAAACATGCCATTGTTCCCAATATGGGAATATTTGTGGCATATTTATTTTGTAGTTTTATAAAGAAGGTTCCTTTAGAGTTCAACTAAAAGTTTATATAGAATGTGTTGTCTGTACTGTCCTCATCTTTGCTCCTTTCTCTTTTTCCTCCTGTATGTCACTAATTGATGAGATTCCTGACTTGGTAGAGGGTAAACGTATCCGTTTGGATTCTGCTGAGATTGTTTGGCACCAACCACTTGTGGTGTGAGGAAATAAAAGTGACCACCATCACCTGGAAATTTGTAAGATACGAGGGCTCCACCTACTCGTGAGTTTCTGAGCTGTCTGTTGTCAATAAATTCACTGAATGGATTTACAGGTAGTGGAGGACTTTTGTAATTGATATTGATATCATCTGCTAATGATATTAGAACCTTATTGCCATTATTACTTTCAGAGGAGTGTTCACTTTTCTCAGTGTAGCTGGGAGCTGGAGTTGTATAGTGCTGTCTTTCTGTATTTATTGCATATGGTTGCTTTGAATGGGATAACACAGTTTCTTCCACATAAGGTGTTATCGGCGTTGTTGGCACATTTTGGTCACCTTTTTGTAGCTTCTGGCCAAATATGGTGAAATACTTTTTTGTTATGTCATCTAACAGTGTTTCATCCTGCTGGGTAAAATACGCATGCAGAGGGTTTGCGGTTGGATATATATTAACTTGAGCTGGAGGACGTCGGAATCCACTGAATCTTGGTTGAGGGGTTGATTGATATTCTTGTCTTTCCTTGTTTCGTTCACTGCTGTCATCATGACTGTAGTGCTTAGTTGGACTACGTGCTGTGACATCTTCATAATCACTGTACTGGGGAGCAAGAGCAGAGTAGAACTGTTGAACTTCTGGTGCCCTTGTACTCTGCTCATAACTATATTCAAATAATGTCCTAGGAGTTGACTGATATTGTACTGATGATACAGCTGCCCCTTGGCTGTTACTGTGATTGTTTAACCTCTGAGATTTTCTAGATTTTGTACGAGTGGTTGTGTAAATGTTTTGTTGTCTTGGTTGTTGAGTTTCTAAGTTATTACCATTTTTCAGATAATCATATTGGTATATGGGTCTGGGAGACGGGGATGGTTGGATGTTATACAAGATAGGTCTCTGAGAGGAAAAACGGGGCCTTGGCGTAGTGAAATATTCTAGTTTAGATACTATAGGGGTAGGTTGCAGAGTTGATTTTACATTCTCATCTTGGGTTGAGTAGCCCTCATTTATAATGGATGGTGTAGCGGAGCTCACCGGTTCATACCGCAGTTGAGGGCGTACAGTAACATAGTAATACTGAGGTGGTGCAGGTGTCGAACTTTTTGGGAGCTTGCCGCTGCTAATAGGAAAGATCGGCTGTTGACCTACAGGCAAAGCTGATGACAGAACATAAGACTGAGGTCCAGTACTTTGCCCTACCCCTTTGGTTGGCTTGACAGGTATGACGCCAGAGTGTGGGTATTGTGGAGACTGTGCATAACTCTTCACTTGTGGAGCTACAGGCAATAAATCTGAATAATCTTGTGAGAGTACTGTCTGTGTAGGATTTTTGGCCGGATAGTCCACTGGAAGTATATCGGAATGTATGTATTGTTGTGGTACTGTTTCAACTGTACCTTTCACTGAGTGTCCTATTGGAAGCACATCAGAATATATATACTGCTCTGGCTGTGGTTTTGGAGAAGTGTTCTTTTCTCCAGTGGAAGGAATGTCGTAATAAGGTTGTGGAGTGGGAGAAACCACATTGTTGTAGTACCTTCCTGGGGAGATTGTTGTCGGCCTTCTGTAGTTTAGAGGCGGTGCCGGTGTTCTAACGGATGAGGCAGGGTTACTGACGTGTCTTGATCCTTCACCAGGATCCTCGTAGAAATAGAAGGATGTCTTCACAGGTGTTGGGTTCCTTGTACTAACAGAAGGAACTGTATAATAAACAAGTGGTGGTGGTGACATAGTAGTTGTTATGTCACTTTTTGTTTTCAAGAAATATGGTTGTGGTGAAGGTGTCACTTTGTTGGTATCAGTGTCTAGAGGATGTTGCTGGTTGTCGTAGTACACGAGATGAGGTACTGCTGCTGTTGTTGGTGTATTGACTCCTTTCCTTGTGTTCGTGGGTGACTTGTTTCTTACAGTGGGCTCGTACTGATGGTGCATCTTTGCAGATTGTGCAGGTACATTCTGGTTAGAGACATTACCAGCGGGCTGCAACCTGGGAGATGGTTGCACGATGATGTCTGTTAGTGGCACAGTGTAGTAAGATAACACAGGTGCAGCAGTTGTTACTATGTCATTTTGAATGTTGCTGTAGATAGTTTCTGGTGCTGGGGTGAAGGTGATGGTAGGTTTTTCATAATAGTATCCTTGCTGTGGGATTTGCTCAATGGGCGATTTTCCTTGATGGGTTATCTGAACGTCTTTAGGAGCCACATTAATTGGTGGCCGGGGCGGCTTCACAGTATACAGTTGAGGTTTTTGTATCTCAGGACTGGGAGTTGTCAGAACATTAATTTCAGGTGCAGATGTGATATGGTTGAGAGCATCATCCACAATAGTGACTGTTGGTTGAGGCTTCTTGTGTACCTCAGTAGTTACAGGTAGATAGATGAGTGGTGGACAGTGATCTTTAGTAATTGGAGGTTGACTGATCCCTGGAAAGTATGTGCCATAAGGTGTTGCAGGGGTGTCTGTCACAGGTGGCGGTATGGTTGTTGTTGGTGGTGGTGTTGGGTGTTCATCGGAGTCGTTGTTTAGTGGTGCAAAGAAATCAGGCGGCGGTGGGAGGATTATTCCTGGTACGAGTGGCCCTGGAGGCACTTCAGTTGAATTGTCTTGTGGATAGTAGAAGTCGTAAGGCGGTGGATAATATAGCGAGAGGTCCTCCTCGTCCAAAGGTTCTGTCAGATTCTCTGGTGGTGGTAGAAATGCTGCTCCTGGTGGTAGGTTTAGGAAGGGTGGGGGGAATGGCAGGGTACCGTTCGGTGGAAATGGTGGTGGGAAAGGAAAAGGGGGGTAGAATGTTGCGTTGTAAGGTGGAGGAGGGATTCCGGGAAATGGCGGTAGATAGAATGGTTCCCTCCCCGGCGTGAAGTTTCCCGGAGGTGTGGCGAAGTATGACCCGTTCGTGGGCGGAGGAAATGGATACGGATACTGAGGTGGAAAGAACGATCCGTTTCCCGGAGGTGGGTAGAAACCTACCCCGTACGTTGAGTTTTCCGGGAATATTGGTGGGTAGAAGGCCGGTGTGAAATTTCCGGGGGGCGGGAACGGAAAGGGAAAGGATGGTGCAAAGTACGAGCCGTTACCGGGTGGGGGTTGTGGGAAGAATGGAGGGAAGGGTGGTCGACCCTCGGTGCCGTTAAAACCGATGAACTGCGTTGGACCACCGTCTCTGAGCTGGACAGGAAACGGCGGCGGTACTTCTGGGTTGGCTGGAATCTTAACCTGCCGTTTTGGTGCGTTGTAGTTATCGATCGGCGGCCATATTGTGACTGAATCGTCGGTGGTGTTAAGTTTATGTTCAGGGAAGACTCCTCCTCTAAGAACTAGGACATGATTTTCTGCCAGCCATATTTCGTCTGGTTCCAAACCACCTAGGTTATTGGCGGTGTCGCGCGGGACTTCCGGGTTTGAAGTGTAATTGATTATCCCTGGTCGTTTCGGCTTTGTTGCAAATATCTCCTTTTCGATCAGTCCGTATTTCCCATCAGCAATCTGTTGAGACAGTGTCTTTTTGTCCGCATCGTCATCGTCGTCGTCTTCGCCTTGCTTGGGCTTGTTGCTTTTCCTTCGCCCAGCACTTTCCATTAGCATCCCTTCTGCGTCGCCTGTTGCTGGCTGCGAAGTTCTCGAGTCACGTATCCTATCTGCGCCAGACGTAACGTCACTTACGGACGTGTTTGGTGCGTTTTTGCTGTCTGTTTTGCCTGATGTTAACCGTAACCCTATGTCCTGCTTTACTCGGCTCTGATCCGGTAAGCGGGAGTGTTTGCCATTGTCGTGGACTGTCTGTTGTCGCGGTCGATTGTTGTATGTCGTCGCTCCAGTGTGTAGTTCTTCGGATGCCTGTTTGTTGAGGCTGGGATCCGCTGCAGATCCTGCAGCTACCACAAGTGTAATGAGTACCACCGGAAGAAACACCGAATCCATCTGTTGAACAAACACAGCATGCGTTCATTACATTTCCTGATATATCAGAAATTTCTTGATACACTTACGCGGTGTATTACTGAAACACATTCTTTAACTGTAAAGTTTTAGTCGCTTAATGAAGGTTAATTGTTATGATTTAAGATTTTGTGTGCTTTGAAATTTTTGGAGCGTATGGACGTATTTTTCCTATTTGAAAATCATGCACTGTTTTTCGGTAAAAGCCTCGTTGCCCTTCATCTGAATCTAAATATTAAGTAATAAATATGTGCAATAGAAAAGTCAGACATGAATTTTATCAGTACCTGCAGCTTTATTTATTTACCGTTGTTTACTTTATATGCTTAAGCGCATTTGTGGTTCTTTCAGTCTGTTCCTGCAGGTATTTAGATTCAGGCATACAGTTAGTTTTTGTTCTTTAGAGAAACAGTGGGAGTGCGTTCTGCGAATCATAAGAAACACTGTGTGGACGAGGTAGACTATTGTAATGCCAAAGCAGTTGATGCGTACAGAAATGACTGGCTTTAAAAGGTCTCCCCCCCCCCCCGCCTTATTATACAGGGTTATTCAAAATGATTGTCGGAGTTTTAACAACTTGTCATACACAATACACTTGAGATAGGAGTGTATGTATTTTTTTTATTTAATAGAACAACACTCCAAGTTTTTGTGACATACCTTACAGGTGCTCTATATGTGCACCCTTTGTGGTCCTACAAACATCAACACGAAAATCGAGTTCGTTCCAAACTGTTTGTGGCATGTCAGCGGTTCACCGTTCGCGGCCATCTTAGTAAACTGCGCTCCAAGCGGAGAAATGCACAACTACTGCACACCGCACATCATAAAAGAAAACAGAGAATTTCGTGATCCATCGTTGCAACTATATACTCCTATCTCAAGTGTATTGTGTATGACAAGTTGTTAAAACCCCGACAATCATTTTGAATATCCCTGTATTTATAACTAGTTGTACCCTTGGGAATAATTTGCACTTAGTAGAAGTGGTGAAAAGTGGGAACATCTAAAAAGCGGGGGAAAGCAATGGCAAACTACCCCTAAGAACTTGCCCAAGATGCAGCGTACCAGAGCCATACCAGTCGCCTGACTGAGCTCTGGTCTCTGCCTAGACCGGCCCAAGGGCTGAATGGAATAATTTGCACTTAGTAGAAGTAATATATTTAATCAACAAAAATCTTAATCTCGGTTGAAACATTAATAATTGTACTTACTCTTGCTTGATGCTTGTTAATTTATTTCGGAGATCAACGGATCACAAGCACCGTGTAAATAAGAAATTAAAGCTTCCTAGCACATGTAAATAAGAAAGAGAACTTTGAAATCGACAGTTCTTCCTCAAGCCGAGGCCTGGGGAATTACATGAAATATGTTGACTTCCCTTGGCCACCGCTTGAGACAGCACTATTTTGTAACTTTAGACCTTTTCTTAATTTTTTTAAGAAGGAACTAATAAAAACAAAGCAGATTGCCATCATTTCCAAATCTTAAGCGTTTCTAACAATGCATACCTTAAAAATATCCGTTAGGTAGTTCAGTAGATCATGCTGTCGGAAACAAACCGTAACCATATTAATGTATATGTGTGGGAAAGAAGTAAAGTAAATGTAATGTTTTGTTGACCGTGCATCGTGATATATCCATACAATAAGAACCAACAGGATGCACTATTTACTTTCAGTTTATTTCAATAATTAACCTCTACATGTTTCGAGCAGGCTTACTGCTCATCATCAGGAGGTACTACTCTGTATATTCCGATGCTGCCAACAGCCAGTCACCATAAACGCAGACTTTTTCAAATCACGAACTTAATGCACAATTCTTTTATTTTTCAACAATATGTATGTTACACTACGCTCCTCAACATGTTTCGAGCAGCACGCTGCCCATCGTCAGGAGGACCAATTGTATCACCACAGCCTCTGGTATCGTCACCCTCTGTAAGCAGCCGTACAGTATGCCGGTGGAGAGCGGACTCTCCACCTGCATACTGTACGGCTGTTTACAGAGGGTGACGATACCAGAGGCTGTATTGATACAATTGGTCCTGAGGATGAGCAGCGTGCCGCTCGAAACATGTTGACGAGCGTAGTGTAACATACATATTGTTGAAAAATAAAAGAATTGTGCATTAAGTTGGTAATTTGTAAAATTTGTGATGCACGGTCAGAAAAACATTAAATAGACGCAGACATATACCAGTTGCTGTATACCTCGTATGCAGCGTAGTACCTCCTGATGGTGAGCAGTAAGTCTGCCCGAAACATGTAGAGGTTAATTATTGAAATAAACTGGAAGTAAATAGTGCATCCTGTTGGTTCTTGTTGTACGGATAAGAAAAGTAAAGTTGTCCCTGTATACGCCATGAAGGTATGTTGGGGGGGGATAGAAGATGTATGACGACGCCCATCTTTAACCTCGGATCCATGTTGGTGAGTAGTTAGCCCATCACAGCAGCTTTATCCCTCAAGGAAAGTGCCCGCGGTATCCTATTAACCCTTAGGCTACCGCATTAAATCTCACTTGCCATTTAATAATATTAACCCTTAGGCTACTAATTTCGTATATATATGGAGCTCCTAGTAAAGCCAGAAATGCTAACGTCGTAT
>Ga0209629_10004544_pt1 | contig 10294 bp, 2 predicted proteins | sample TergutCu122P5_FD_187286 | JGI IMG/M metagenome (GOLD analysis project Ga0209629, IMG submission 187286) | Cubitermes ugandensis P5 segment gut microbial communities from Kakamega Forest, Kenya - Cu122 P5 (SPAdes) (version 2) | ecosystem: Host-associated > Arthropoda: Insects > Digestive system >... | reverse complement strand
GCCATATATTTATGAAGAGAACAGCCAGTACGTTTCAGTACGTTTAGGCCGGCAGGCGGCATTTAAATCCAGTACGTTTTAGTACGTTAGGGCCGGCAAAGGGTTAAACAACGTAACACATGAAACACTTATCAACTGTTACTCTAAATCTCACTGCATCAAGAGAAATACTTTAATTCATTGGACTTCTACTGAACATAAATAAGGTCAAGTGGTAGGTAAGGCAGTTAATCAAATGTTTGGTTAATTTAGAGGAAAAATTAAGAAGTTAGAAGTAAAAAAAATTCAGCATAGATTCAAAAATTATCATTTGCATTTACTGAGTGTGATGGTGTTATATCAATTACAGATACACAATGCAGTAACAATATTTTAAATGTATGTTATAATGCTACATGTATTAAATTAATTAGTAAGATCATCACCACTTTTTGTGTAAGAATCATGATAACCCAGAGAGTTGATTATCACACTGTTAGTGAAGGGAGCTTTTACTGTACATTTCTTTTGCTAAGACAGCCCTGCTTTTGGCTCAGACATATACATTTGTTCAGTCTTACTTTACACATACATGTATTTTCTCCAGTGCCTGGTGTAATAAATAAACCTACAAGAATCAAACAAACTACAACTAATCATTGTGTGCTAACACATAGGTGGATGAATCCATGTATTTTGAAATTATGTTACCAGTTTTAAAAGAATATTTTAAAGTATTCCACTGGTGGGTAATGACAGTCTGATATTTTCCAGAAGTGGGAATTTTGGTAGTTGCATTCTGGAGTATGTCACCATGCAGTATTGTAAGTGGTTACTCGAGCTTCCAAAAAGCTTGCTCCCTCCTTTTGTCCTGAATATTAGTGCAGTAGTTACCTTAAAAGTATCGATAACCGCCTCAAATAATGCTTGGTGTCGTAACCCAGAGGACACTTGGTATTTTAATTCTGTTAGTCTATATTCTGCGACAAGTTAAGCGGCCATTTCTGTGACATTGTAGTTGTTGAATGTGGGTCAGAAGGACTTACCTTTCATGTTACTTCAAGCTTCTATGATAATTCAGAACACTGTTAACAGTAGTGAGCATTGGTGTTCTCACAGCTGTGGCTCCTGATGTGCAGGAATCATTAGGGTTTTTATGCAAATATTTTTCAGTTCATCTATCATGTGGGTGGGCAAGTGTCACTGATTCCTCACTTTTGCAACATAATATACCCACACATGCATATGTGCATGCATGTGTGTGTGTGTGTGTGTGTGTGTGTGTGTGTGTGTGTCAGAGTAGTAATTTTGTATTTTGAATTGATTGTAGATACGTGGAGCATTCACTGTGATGACTCTTCTGGGTGTCACTTGGGTCTTTGGACCCCTTGCTGTGGGTGAAGCAAGACTAGTGTTTCAGTACATCTTCTGTATTGCCAACTCACTCCAAGGCTTCCTTATTTTTGTGGTTCGCTGTGTGCACTATCCTGAAGCTCGTATGGCATGGCTCACTTTCCTGCATACAGGCAAGTTGAAGAAACACCGTGGTCCTCAAGGACATGTATTGCCATCTTCATCAGCTGGGAACTCACACTCTAGGCACACTATTTCATCAAGCACGCATTCACAGTCACAACTTCAAGGGTTAGACCACCTCACATCTCAGAGCCAGAGCCATGTGCACTCTAGACACCGCTCTTCACATGCAACATCGACTCGCAAGACAAGTCTGCCAGAATCAAGCAGCTGTATGAGCAATAGCAGTGGATCAGGACACAGTTCCATGTGGAGTCGTGTCTTTCAACATGATTCCTTTCATAAGACACATGACAATGGTTACTCCAAATCAAGATTTAGAAATTTTTTTGGATCTGCACATGTTCCTGATTACAAACAAAAGACAGATTTTAATTCACAACAGGAAGCAGAAAAAGGAGAAATCCAACAACGAGACATGATTAATGTAAGCTGCGATCATACCAACCCCATGTCAAATCCTTTGACAAGTGAGTTAAGACAAAAATTGGAAGGACAAACTTCAACCTTACCTCTGTCTCGGACCCAGAGCATGCACATTGAACATGTTTGTTGTGACCCAGATATACCTGAGGCTTCAGAGGTTGATGGAAATACTGCAGACTTAAAGCGAGGAGGCAGTATGAGATGCAGAATGTCACAGCATCAACAGAAGCAGAATGGTAGTAGCCATCAATCACTTACTACAAAGGAAGGAGAAGACACCTCATGGCAGTTCATGAGAGCTCCACCAGATGGTATGTCAGAATCAAAGGCAGCAGCAGTGGCAGAAAATTATACTACAAGCCACAACCATTCTGATCAGGGATACATGTCTGGGGCATGTACTGCTGAACATTCCCCTGAAAGCCCTCGACAAGAACCGAAACGAGTACTTTCTGGTACTATTCCATCACCCGTACAGCTTGATACCTGTCACTATGACCAGCGTCTTACTGTGTCGACACCTGATCACCTTTATCCTGACCCCAGTGAGGAAGCAATGGATGGACACCACAATGGCATGCTAACCAAAAGTGATAGTGATATTACTGTATTGTTACCAAAACCTGTAGGTTTCCTACTAGTTGACGAAGATGGCAAGAAGGGACCAGCCACGTATGTTGCTATTAAGGGTGAGATGGTTTGTAATAAGAGTCCATTGACACACCCAGATCTTGTGTATGAAAACAGTACAGTTGCATCAAGCATCCAACAGTCAGGAACTGGAAGTGATTTTATCATGGAAAGTGGCATGTACCATGGAGGAGCCTACAGGGAGACACAGGAATTGTGTTACATGGATCATCCACCACAACCTCGGTCTGGCTACAATTTTCGTCGGAGCTCCAGCACCAAAAGTTATTCTTCATCAGAAGGTAATAATGGTGACAGCAGCAGCAGTGTCAGTATTCATTCTGAAAGTAATTCACTGGAGATGGAACCACAAACCATACAGTTATCAGCACACCATCAACCTGTTCACTTTCGTCATCACACCAAGAGGATACGCTGTGAGGAAGTTCTGTAGTCTATTGTTGTATGTGAAGCATCAAACATAAGTTTCCTAAGATGAAAAAGAGTTAAATGTGACCAGATATGAAATGAAGAAGTATAAAATTGTGTTAATTACAATGAAAAGCCCTAAATTGAATGTGCCATATTTGTGATTGCTGACATACCTTGTTAAGTTTGTAAGTCAGCTGTTTCCTGTTTATATAATAGGAACAACAGTACTTGTGTTAATGTAGGGCTTTATACAGTCTACTAGTAGTTTTTTTTTAATAACACATTACACTTCTAACACTTTCCATTTTATAAAGAGGTTGCAGGTTGTTTATCTGCAAACAAAGGGACCACAGCTATGATTATTGTTTTAGATTACCATTCTTCAGACTGATAAACTACCCAGATCATATAAGTTGTTTTGTGTGAAAATATTGATTCTTGGCAGAACAGATTTTAAATTTATGAACAATAATTTATTATGAAACTGTCTATTAACATTTTCAGTTCTGCATATGGGCAATTCCACGCCAAATTGCACAAAAGATATTTTTACCCTTACACTCATTGGTCATATGAACAAATTAATTGTCATGAAGTTAGAGCCCTCTAGATTGATATGTTTACAAAATGTTTAATGTCAAACTTTTCATAATTCTGTCAAATTCTCCTGCATTTGCCACTTTCAAACATGATATTTCTGGAACGGTATAAGTTAGGGACCTTGCCATAATGATAATATTACGGTATGCACTTTACATCAGTTTACATACATATAATTGCTTCATATGTAAGTAGAGGTTTGTGGCTCCATTTTTATTTCAATTTTCATCCCTGTTTTTCAACTCCAACATCAGAGGAAAATGCTACCATACAATTTTTTTTGCCCCCGTTTGGAGTTTCTTTTTGAACTGGGTGGTATCAACACTAAGAACCTGTGCAAAGCAGGTACAAGATATTTTTATAACCTAGTTTAAAGAGAAGGAATGGGGGGGGGTGTTAATGCAGCTGTCTGGATAAGTTGCTTGTTATTGGTTAATATCACATCAGTAACCAACAGCGTGCTCTCAGTGCATCTGTACTCTACGGCAGGAAACAAGGAGTAGCTTGATTCCATCCGCCCCATTTTGGAGTTGGGAAGGACGTTGAAAACCAAAGTCAAAATATTCGTCTTAGATCTGTGTTTATAAGTGAGGTGACACATAACCACTGTGCAAAACGCACAATCTGAACTTTGAAAGAAGCTGTCAATTGGCTTTCTACCTTACACGGTTTTGAAGATACTGTGATGGACATAGTTCCATGCAGCAAGAATTTGACTCAACTGTGACGATTTGAGATTCAGTATCTCAAAAACTAATCCACCTAGATGGCTCCAACTTTACAAATGTTAGTGTCATCAAATGTCTAATGAGTGCACTAATAATGTAACAATACAAGGTCATTATGAGCAATAAAACCAACAATTGCATATACAAGTGTGTAAATTTATTGTATTATAGACAGCATAGCCTCCTGCATGTTGCAGCCACCTACTGTGGCCATCTACAGGGAGGTGTTCTTTGAAGGATGTATTACATAGAACAGCAGAACAATTTACAAATATAAAATATAAATATATTTATAAATTGTTTTGATGTTCTATTTAATACATCCTTTAAGGAATACCTCCCTGAAGATGGGTGAAACATGTAGGAGGCTATGCTGTTAATAATACAATATATTTACACATCTGTATATGCACTTGTTGGTTTTATTTCTCAAAATGAATCAGCAGTGCATGTTCATGAGTCATTTAAAATACAAGGTCAATTTTCCATGTGTTTCTGAGAGATTTGACATGGCATCAACCATGTATATGCTAAGTGCCACATTTTGACTGGATAAGTATAGGCAAAAATATAGAAACTAAAGACTAATGAATGGCATATTTGTTTGTTTTCTATCCCTTTCAATGTGTATTACTTATAGTTGTAAATCATCATCATCAAAAGTTTGCTGATAAGCTATTGCCAGTGCTTTCCTTGTAATAGTGATTTGCAAGACAGCCAGTACTGTGTGTAAAAATCTGCATTCATTTACATTTTGTTCATCTGTGTAACATACTTGTATTTCATATGCTAATTTAAAACTTTTAGGTGATACTTACACTTAATATTACTACATCCAAAACTTCTAAAATTGATTGTCACATTGTTCTTTAGTCATATATTGCATACAACTGGTGGACTCTCTATTAAAAATTCAATAGAAAAAATTACAACTGCAATTTCTTCCTATAGTTTCCACAGATAACTCTTCCCTGAACACTAAATCATGATGTCACAGGAAATGTACACCATAAATTGAGAAATTTTGGAAAGACAGCTTAGTGTAATTTTTTTGACATAGTTCAACAATGTATTGCCAATTGAAACACCACCATTTATTGCTGTTGTCTTCTTCCCCAGATTTTAACAAATGGAGATTAGTTTTGCATTTGGCAGAGGTTGTGTTGTCTAGTGTAGCTAATTTTAATTTTTCAGTTAAAAACATCACACATTATGCAGCAAGATTTTGTACAACATGTAAGGGAGAACAACACAGAGAGAAATTTTATAATGCAATCAGTAAGTTTTAAACACAATATAGAGCTTTACATCTTACACCAACTGCTGAGAAAGGAAATTGGCAGTGTATTTCACATTCATGTTATTAATATTACTAACATGTATTCTGGTCACATTATAATATTAAATTTAATTTTCCTTACATATGCAATGTCCTGTTAGACATATATTAAGTCCATTATGGTAGTTTTATGTTGGTAAAATGGAGAATGGAAGAAAGTTTGATTTTCAAAAGAGCTGAATTATTGTTAGCATTATTGTTGTTGTTATTATTGTAGTTATGATTATTACTGTTACTATTAATATTGCCACTTAGTTGAACTGTTAAATGATCACCATACAAGAACAGCATTTTTATGCTAGACGCTTATTTGCAAATCTGTGTTGGGAAAGTAAAGGTGAGTGTGGTGAAAAAGATCAGACGCATGCCAACAACAAATAAATTAGTGATTTAATCCATGTAATGAAAAACAACTTGATGCACTATTTATCCTCAATTTATTTCGTCAATAACCCTCTACATGTTTCGGGAATATTTGTAGCCCATCATCAGGAGGTAAACTGCACATATACAACGACTGGTACATGTTGTGCTTTTTAGTTGACTGTCTGTTGTCTGAGTTGGGATGAAGCCAACAGACAATCAACTAAAAAGCACAATACATACAAATTGTTGTATATATACAGTATACCTCCTGATGATGGGCTACAAATATACCTGAAACATGTAGAGGTTGATGGACAAAATAAACTGAGGATAAATAGTGCATCAAGTTGGTTTTCTTTACATGGATGTATCAAGATGCGCGGTTAATAAAACATAAAATTTAGTGAATTACTGTTGGTGGTCTTACACTATAATTATGTTACCTAGATCACATGCAATGATGTTAGTTTTCCCCTTTTAATTTTAACATTTCTCCGAGAAAAACTGTTTGATTGCTTTGTGTGTGTGAATCTCACTGTGAGTTTGTCAGGAAATTATGTGTTTCATTGGATGTTAAGGAAAGGAAGATCGACTTCTTTGTGCAAAATGTCAAATTGCTAATAGTGTGCAAAGAGTCAGGAAATTTACTGTGAACAGGAAAAGAAATATTCTACATGGAAAGTGTAATAAGTGCTAGACTATAGTAGACACTTATTAACATTATTGTTTATCTTTATTCATGTTTCTTCTTCTGTATTTTAATTATATGGTAATTTATGAAGCACGATGGAGTAGTGTGTACTAAGTATACATTGAGATGTTAACATATTGAGTCCTACATAGTTTAACTATCACCAGATCCAATTTATGGTTCAGATTCTTTATTTTATATTGTTTCTCTCATTATTTGGATTAGAACATAGAAGAAACACATTAGCAGATGTTCTAGAATTTTTTAAAACTGTGATAGAACTGCTGTATTCATGTAAAACTGTACATGATATATCATTTCATTATTGAATTGAAAAATAAGAAACTACCATGTAAAATATATTATTATAGGTATGAGACTCAGTCTGTTAATAACAGTAAGTTTTTAGCACCTCAAATGAAGCTGGTTAACCCTTCATTTCCATACAGTCATACTTGGTGTGGTAACCCTTGCAACTTCCAGTGCAGAATCTGATGTACATATTCCCACATCAATAAACAGTGTCCTTCGTATTGACTTCTTTGAGACAGGTGGCCTGTCTTCTTGCAGATAGGCAGTTGGCTCACACTAACATTTCCCAGCATATCTGTGCAGCTGTTCAGGATTATTTAACCCTTCAGCATCATTGCTCAGGATGGAGGGGTTTTTAATTTATAGTACCCTTAAATGCATTCACAATTGTACAGTGTGTCGACGCTGGAATTGAGGGTTTGACAAGTCCTTTGACAAAAGCAACACAAATGTGATCCACAATTCCATAAGCATGTTTTATTCCACTCTGCCCAGCGAAGGTATTTTTTGACCGCTTGCAAATTTACATATCTTTAAAAGCTAGTCTTGAATGTTACAGGTAACACTATTAGAATCATAATTTAAATAATTTTTATAAAAATCACCAACATTTATTTCATTATCACTATCAGAAATTCAAACCATCAAACACCTTTGCTGCTCTTTTCTCCCAGTTGCTTTACCACGCTTAAATGTCTGTGGCCAGGTCTGTTATATAAGGTAGGCTTTCAGGTTTGAGTAGTCTAATTTGTTGGAATGCTTATGGTTGTTATCTGCTACAGGTACTTGCATGTGGTTGTTTCATTTGATAGACTGCCACCTACTGAGAGTTTCACTTGAGTAGCAACTGTCACAAAAACTGAGAATGTTGCTATGCATCTGTTTATTTTTATTGAGTGTCCTCCTCTTCAGAATTGTAGGCAGAAGCAGAACATTAATCAAGTCATTTGGCAATTTCCAGTCTAAAGTACTTTATTTATAGCATGTAGAGGATTATAGTAGCTCTGTCAAGCACACACCACTAATCACACCACATGAATAGCCTAATTATATCATTATGAGTCTAACAAAGTCCTTTTCTACTGAGTTTGGCCTTAGGCATAACATTCAGTTTCCACTTGCTTGACAGTATGTAGGCCATGATGAATAGAGCTACTATTGGCTCCTTTATTGCTAACAGGTGCTTAATTACCCCATCTTGTAGCTGCTAGCAGTGTCTGGCTGAGTAACCAAACGTGCCCATTGACTTTACAGTGATCATATGATCAACGGTGTAGCCTTCATTATGTTACCAAAGAGAGTGCCATCAAAGGGTAATCAAGAATATGAACAAAATGTTATCTTCTTACAGGTCTTCCTTCCTGGGGTTCTATAACCTAATTTATTCATACTGCAAGTTATCTGTTATTCCCACATCTGACTTCTCAACATAAAGTTCCATTGCAGCTCTAACAATGAATTGCCAACAGGACTTGTATACACTGTTGGTTACTTATTGATCACATTTGCTCTGAATTTTCCAGAATGTCTGAATATTTCAGAAAATGTTTTCTCTTTGTTGACACATCACTGATGTGTTATTTTGTGGCTGTGGGGCTAACCTGGTTGCACTGACAATATTAAAGGCATTTGTATGTGATTGTTATTATGTCCTATATATGCTACATTACACTTTTGTAAGGAACTGGAATAGGGTAGTTGGTATAGCAACAAGGCTACAGGCTGGAGGGTTCAATGTTCAGATCACAGTAGGGGCAAGACGTACTTCTCTTCCCCAAAATGTCCAGACTGGCTCTGGAACTCACCTAACCTCCTATTCAATGGGTACCAGGATTCCTTTCCAGGGGTAAAGCGGCCGGGCCTTCAGTTAACCACCCACACACCGTGTAGTGCCAAGTTTCAGAATGACTGGAGCTCTCTTCCCCTTCTGTATGTTTGTGCCATGAGCAAGGAAAATCTAATATTTTTTACAGTTCTGTATTGTTTATGGAATAAGACTCAACTTCTGAAAATAATGTTAGATCTTAAATCTTCTGTTAATCAGGATTATAGACACTTTCATGAAACACACAGCTTTCACTGATGCATATAATAGACCAGAGCCTCTCAAACCTGAATGTTTCTATTGATCCTTAACCTGTCTATCTCTGTTTTAATCACACCAGTGTTAGTTCATTAGCATCTCCATGTGATTCAGAATGACTGTGGCTGTAAATTTATGCTACACATAGTAAACTCAAAAACCCTATCAAACATGCTTACTGTGACATTTAAGCCACGATAATTGAAATGTATGATTATCCATACATGAATCAAAAGCTTTTGGATTTCTCTTTTAATCACTGTAAAAACATTTAACATTTCTGGTAAGTCTGACTTCTCGGTGCTAGGAAGTTTGTACTAGCTGCATTAGGCATGCTGTGTGTACCATATGACAGCATATAATGAATGGCCAGCATTGTGGTTATATCATGTGGTGTTGAAGGGTTAGACATGCTTTGGTTTTTTTCTTTTATTCAATCTTACTGCTTCTCCATTGCTACCTTTGAACTACGTACATTCCATACTTTAATCAAGCCCTACTAACTGTTTTAAAATTAAGAAAGACAACAATCATGTGGACAACAGTTTGCCCCTTTATAATGTGTGACTCTCTCAAAGACTGAAGCCAAACAGGCTATGGAATGAACAGACAGAGGGTCAGGGGGCCTAGAAGTAGAAATGAACGGCAATTTTTATGAAATAAGAAGAATGTAGGTTGATATATACAGTATAGATAAATAAGCGTTCTGTAGTATCAAGTTTGAAATACAATGTGTGTTTTATAAAGAAATGCGTGTTTATCTGTGTGCACACTTGTGTGAGTGTTTGTGTAAACTGAAGAGTGTTTGTGACAGAGTTATGTGTGTCTATTTTTATTGTGTGCAGTGCTGACTGATTAAATGATAGTAATTAAATATCCTTTAAAGTGATGCATGAGGATCTCATGTTGGTGGCTATGAAGATTATGGTCTTTTAAGGTGTTGTGTTTGGTAGATAGGTATCATTGTTTTGGAGGAACATGCTGCCCTTAATTATTGTGGCCACCATTTTGTATTGTTTTACCCACTCCTAAGGTCTCAGTGCTCTCTTCTCCATGTATCAACCACTTATTTCCACACTGTCATTCTCTTCCAACCTGAAGATGGAGGCAGCAGGTTTCAGTAAAAATTGGTACCTATCTACTAAACTACAGGGTGTTATATCCCAGAAGCT
>Ga0209629_10004542_pt1 | contig 10294 bp, 8 predicted proteins | sample TergutCu122P5_FD_187286 | JGI IMG/M metagenome (GOLD analysis project Ga0209629, IMG submission 187286) | Cubitermes ugandensis P5 segment gut microbial communities from Kakamega Forest, Kenya - Cu122 P5 (SPAdes) (version 2) | ecosystem: Host-associated > Arthropoda: Insects > Digestive system >... | reverse complement strand
AAAACTTCGTGAAAGGTATGGATAAAACTGGCCATGGATTCGAATATGTGAGGAATAAGTTCCCAAATGTGAGTGACACAAAAATCAAAGAGGGTATATTTATAGGACTCCAGATCTGGGAACTGATGCAAGACAAACAGCTCGATGAAGGCCTGAATGAGACTGAAAGAAAGGCATGGTTGTCATTTAAGAGGATTTGCAAGGACTTCTTAGGAAATCACAAAGCAGTGAACTATCAGGATGTTGTGGTGCAGGAACTGCTGTCTTCATACAAAGCTATGGGATGCAATATGAGTCTGAAAATCCACTTTCTGGAGTCACACTGGGATTGTTTTCCCAGAAAATCTCGGCGAAGTCAGTGACGAACACAGTGAAAGATTTCACCAAGACATTATGGAAAAGCGGTACCAAGGTAAGTGGACCTCAAGTATGTTGGCAGACTAATGCTGGATAGTGAAGAGGGATGTACCTGATGCTAAATACCGGTGGAAATCACACACCTCTACATTTTAGCGGAAAGTTTCTGCCTGTTTCATGAGCACATAAATTAATATTTTGCACATTTAAATTCCTCTGTATCTTTGAAACCCTGTCTGACAGAAAACTTCTGGATACATATCTGAATTCAGCATAAAAAGTACTGCTAAATTCATCTATTGAAGTTCGTGGGACCAAAAAAAAAAGTTAAATTTTGTTGACCAGTGTTATCAGATGTGTTTTCCAAAATAATGTGGTGCTAGAACATAAATAATTTGTTAAAGCCAATAACACCATAAAAACCCAGAATTTATATCCACCTATTGCAGTGAAGAGATCAAAAATCAACTTTCAAGACAGTTACTGACAAAATTAGACTCTAAAGGAATTCAGGTCTTCTGACTTGTTACAAGTGGCAGGCTCATTGACTGCTGATGTTTCAAAGGGATCTACTGCCTTCATTTCAAGGGTTAAGGAGCCCTTCAAGAATTCTTCCAGGACACCTCAACACTTGAAAATGAAGACACTATGTTCCTGCTACTAAGTGTAACAACCTAAAAGACCTGTATCCTCAACTGCAATGTTGTGGAAACTTCAAATTTTGCATAAAACACACAAGGTAAGAGAAACTTTACACATTATCCAGAATGCAGGTTTCAAAAATAATATCTTGTGCAATAATATAAATTCCTACATAGAAACTGGATATTAAAATTTCCAAGAATGATCTTTTACGTAAGTCAAACTACTACTGAAACAAAATGACAAAATATGGTATCATCTTCCCATTGTTTAGCTTATAATTTCCAATGAACACATCAATTTCATTTGTGTCATTCATAAGTGCTTCCCATAGCATAGCTACCAGCTCACTTTTAAATTACATGAACCATACTGCCAATGGTAAAGCTTCCACATTTAAGGACATTTTCAGAACATTCTTTATGCTCGAACAAAATACATGCAGGCCTACCCAACAAAAGTTTCAAACATACACAACTATTAAAATAACAGCAATGCATCTTACTGAAGGCTCAAATTGTTTTTGAATATGTTTGTGTGTGCTAAATACTTACACTTAAGAAACTAATATGCATAAAATTGGGGGCTTAATCATTCTACCACATTACATTTGCCTAAAAAGCCAACTTAGCTCTCTACCGTATTTTTGTTAGAATCCAAGCAAAATAAAAAATTATGCTCTCTCAATCCTGAAAAATCACGTGCATGCAAGCACGCGTGCGTGCGCACACACCACACACACACACACACACACACACACACACACACACACACACACACATGTGCATGCGTATCAATATCTAGCTACTGAAATGACACTGTCAATTACATGTGTACACATTATACTGAATTTTTAACTCATGACAACTTCCATTTTTACGACAGACATCCCAGTGTGATTGTGATACTATAAATCAGTCAACAATTACCAGCAACACAACTATATATTGGTCTCTATTAATTCAAACTACGTGGCTACGGGTTACGCCCAGAATTGTGGTCATTTTCAGGCCAGTAATGTACAAAAAGAATAAAAATTACAATTTGTTTCATTTTATGGTTAGAGAGAGCTTAACTGTTCGTATAAAACACATGTAAATTATTTGTCGGATTTAAAACAATGCAAAAAATAAGATCTTAAAACACCGTCAAGAGAAAAATCATAATCCACTAATTTGTACATTCATTTCCCTGAAGAATTCTGTGTATTTTGCTTCCTTGTCGCCCCGATAATTCTGTTTGGTTTATGCGGCATGTGATGATATACAGATGTATTTAATAGGAATTATACTGATATATATAAATAAAAATTTTTATGTTACTATTTGTTCTTCTTATTTTAAATGTTTTGGTAGACAAGTATTGTCTATGTTCAAGTATTACTATTTATAATATTGGTACTGCTGTGTGAAATCCAACTGTTATTATTATGTCAGAGTTTTTCTTTCTAGTAGTACATTTGGTGCAAGTGCTATTGATCCTTGCACATTCACCATATCTCCAATCCTATTTGTAAGTCAGACATGGGAAAATTTCACAGAATGTCACTACAACTTTGCTCAAGGCACAGCCATTTTTCAATGACTTGGCCACGGTCTTCTTCCACCTTTGAACAGCAGGTACTACTGACCAGTAAACTTTCTCTCCTTCCTCTGCAGCCACTGATGCACAGCACTCTGCAGTGTCTCATCATCCATGTAACAATGTCCTCACAGGCTGCCTTTCAAAGGACCAAACAGGTGAAAATCTTATCATGCAAGGTAATAACTGTACGGTGGATGAGGCAACACTGTCCACCTACATAATGCAATGCAATGGCCTCGACAATGGAGTGCACTGTGTGTGGCCTGGCCTTGTCATGAAGGAGCAACACTTCTGAAATTATTTAGTGGGACAGACTCGAGGAAGGCAAGCATTCAGACTACATACTGTTTCCATACAGCAGCCAAAGTTTACTGTTGTCCCACTAAACATAAAATTCACAAGACTAACCTTACCTATCCCAAAAAACCAGCCATAATTTTTCCTGCTGACAGCACACTCTTAAATTTCTTCTGCCTTGGGGATGTAATGCAGTACCATTCCATTGATTGCTGCTTGAATTCATGTTCAAAATTCTGCCCCAAGATTTCATCCTGTGACAGTCTGCAACAAGAAACCCTCACCTCCTGCATCACACCAGTGGCAATGGCTTTCCTTCTCTCTTCTTTTGTATGTCATACTTGTGGTTGCCAACTAGCACAGACCCTCACACAGTCAAACTGTTCAGTAACTGCCATCACAATGCCTTTACTGATGGATAGGTTGAAGCATAATTTGTTACATGACAGTTACCACATATCAGTTCATCAACATAGTAGATGTCATACATTACTGCAGTGCAAGGGCAACCACTCCACAGATCATCATACATTTCTGCTCCTCCTATTTCAGTTTCTTCAATCCACATTACCCACCACAAAACAGTATGCACATCCACAGCTTGCTCTACACTCTTGAACAAACATTTGTGAATATAATTCAGTTTCTCACCTTCAGCAACTAAGAACTCTGTCACTGTTCATTGTTTTAAATACACATCAATCTTCGCCATTTTAGAACCAATTGTGGTGCCACCATCCATCAAGCAAAACAGCTGCATCTAATATGAAATGATCAAGAATGTTCATGGATAAATAATATGAGGCATTTCTTTTTGACTGCCCCTCACAATTGTTGCATACTGTGAAATGAAAATCCATGTGGTTTTCTGTGTAAAATAATAACAAATTCACAGATAACATAAAAGTCACATATCGAGGCATTGCTGCACTGCAGTCAATACTCAGCCAGTAACAATGTTTACAGAGAGGAAGGATGAGACTACATGGAACATACTGTCTCCCATGCAGTCAATGTAAAACCACTTTTATATGCTTTTGTTTAAATATAAACTGCCACACTCTCCTAATATTATGTCACACTAAAAATATTACTTGGTATATTCTATGTTAGGATAAACACTGACTAGTGCAGGATGGCCAACCCAAACAAGACACTACTGATTCCTGCCTACCTGAGAGACATTCCCAAGATGGCTGTCCCAGTAAGACGAGGTTTGCTGGAATACATCCAGTGTCCCTGACACTCCTTCTCACAGCTAGCACAATGCTGAGGAGTGCTGGGTCTTCTTAATGCAACAGTAGGTAAAAATATTGAGAACAACAATGCAATCGAACATTAAAGCTTCTAGCACCCAAACTATACATACATAAAGTAACTCCCTCCTCCATCGTTCACTGCTGAACAAGAAAAAATAATTATGTTTTTAAGAGATGTGAAAATAGGGTAATTTACTATAGGAAATCCAACAGTACTTCATATACCTACAATAGTATGAACATGTCCACATGTGGGGCTTCAAGACAATTAGCAAACCTGATTTCCTGTCACAGACTGCACTTCTTAGATAGATAAACTGCCCCACATTTTAATGCAGGCATCTGCATAAACAGTTCCAGCTGTTGAGTTTGAAACTGTACAGCAGTACAGAAAGAATGCAAATGTATGAGCAATAACTGGAATTCATCACAACATAATTAGATTTTAAAGTAGCTAACACGCAGTCCTTAGTTCCCTATCTTTCCCATCCCTCTCTCTGGCAAGACAAGATAATTTGCAATTCCGTTCCATTATATTTTTTGCACTTTAAAAAATGCTATTAATAGCACAACAAATTCTCAATGCAAAAATTCCATCAGAAAACCCACTTTAAACTATTTACTCTAGTATCATTATGACAGAGTATGAATAATTATGTGGAAAATCAGTGACAATATGTGTAACGCAAGCATGTTACCAAAGAACAGTGTTTACTTTCTCGGGGGGATTGTGATATTTATCAAAGCAAAACTTAACACTTCAAGCTCACTTTTAGTCACTCTAATTCCTTCCTTCGTTCCTTCCTTCCTTCCTTCAAGACAAAGTTGCTGTTACTGCATATGACAGTGTATTGCCACAAAAAACATTTGTTTCGAGTGCCTACTACTGACATACTCTCAAAGAAGACTTTCAAAAACATGAATATTCTTACAACATTGCAATCTTCCACTGCAATCTTGTGTAGAAAGTGCACGTTCTCAATAATTCTGCTCACAGTCATAATCCCCATTAAATTCAAAGGTTCTGCCACAAACATGAAGATAAAGAGCTCACAGCTAAAAATGCTGTAAAACGTAATCAGGAGCAAGCAAACACAGAAAAACAAACAAAAAAAAATCATAAGAGAAAAAATTTACAACTTTAGTGACATTACTGTAATGATAATATTCCTGAACCAACACATATCAACGAGCTACAGCAAGTAAGTCTAAATCGAAGTGCATCCGGCCCTTGTTATAAACCCTAGTTGTGCTCATGAAAAAATTGGCAAAGATTTAAAAAATGCATAAATCAAAATTGATATTCCCATCAGAAATAAAGGGCAGGCCTAATATAATGCAGCCAGCCAAAGGGCGTTACACCAAAATTTACACAGCTCAAATTATGAAGTGGTGTTAACTGGCAAGAGGCACAAAGAAAGAAAGGTGTAAAACACAGCCTGGGTGTATGTGAATTTTTAAGTATTAGGAAATAATTACTTTAAAAAAAGGAAAGAAAGGCTTTAGTGCTATATAGCGTTTCAAGTATAAGTAAATAACATGTTTAGTTATCTGCAGTTCATACAAATTTGGTATAGATAAGAACATTCCACAAGCTGATAATCTTTCAAAAGATAACCTTCAAGAGCTAAAACATACAAAATTTAAGATCTGTTCTAAACATAAACAATTTTATAAAATCTTACCGTACACAACAACCACACACAGGTTTTCAGATCTCACCTTCCCCAGCCTTTCATTTTTCTCTGTTCCATATAAAGATATGTGTTGAGTCCTTTAACTTGTCACACAAACTAAGATAATTACAAAGTGGAAACAGCAGGGTTTCAGTTAATTCACAAAACAGGACAATGTTCAACAGCAAAATGCTTTAAGCAGTGGTGGTTTAGAATAACATTCAGTGAAGATGAAAAACCTAAAATATATTATAGTGGCTAATGAAAAATGGAGCTAGAGCTGTTAATGCTAGAGATGATTTGTTTTACACACACAACTGCTGTTGTCATTTATTTTTGTTAAAGCATCCCCTTAATGCAGACAGCTCCTCTAATCATGTATCCAAACAGAGGAAAATATGATGCCAGCTGGCTTAAGACAGCCAACTGTCATTGTCCTCCTCTTATCAACATTGGAATGTTAGACAGGCACTCAACCATGTACATGATTCACAGACAGTGGACAGTGCATGTGATAAGTATCATCAGTTGCACAAAGAACTCTCATTTGCATTCATACAGCAAAGTATGCACCCTGGAAAAATGCCAATTAAAGTTCTGTAAAACAATAACCAGTATCAACAGCACTGTGTAAAGACCAATACACAGAACTGTGGAAAAATTCTGTACCACAGGTTCACTGGTGGACAAGAGAAAATACAAGAACATTATGTGTGAACTGAAAAAAAAAACTGGCCAATATTGGTACTAGAACAGAAACAACCCATCCAAAATCTTTGCGCTGGTAGGCTGCTCAGAATGGGGTGTCAAAATACTCAGCTCTGAGGGCAACAAAACTTCTAACGCTGTGCCCATATCAAATTTGAGCTGCTCAGCCCTTTCTTCTAGACAGGAAAGCAAAAAGTCATTATCGGAGGGGGGTTTCAAGAACTTGTTGCCAATGGATTTCTTGATCCAGAACTCATATTTTTCTTGAATGAAGCATGTCTCACATTACATTAGAATGTGAAGAGGCAGAATAACAGATGCTGCTGTTTCAAAAATTCTCAGTCCATTAATACAATGAAGTTCTTTTGCAAGATCTTCAAAATAGTGTGGTATGCAGTGAATATGGACAGAATTGTACAGCCTGTGTCTTTTGGAAAAATCATAACTCCTACTGCTATGTTTAGCAAATTATGGCACCACATTTCAGAGATTAACAGATGAAGTGAAAATGTACTGTTATTTCACATAGGACAGTGCCACAGCTGCAACAGCAACCCTCTCAATGACTGCCCTAAAAGGGGTATTCAAAAAATGGCTGATAACTAAAAGAATGTGGCCTATCTGATCAAGTTTTTGTGGGAAAATCTCATGGAAACAACTGTTGCATATTTATGTTCGTACAGACTCTTACATATGAAGTATCGGCATGCACACCTCAACCAAGATTCTCCAAGCATAACTCACAGTGCATACATTCCTACTGCATAACTTTCAGCCATATAAATATTGCACTGTTAACATCATATTTACACAATGCAAACTCACAATCTAAAAATGAAATTCAAGGCTAACATGCTGAGCATCAGTACAGATGGTCACCAGGTCAAACTCTGTTCCAAATTCTTACAACTTATAATTGTAAATACATTACAGATTATTATGTTCATTTTTGTTAGAATTTTCTGTACAGATTTTGTCTACATAAAATCTGTTGGGGTTTCCCACTGTCATCATGTTTAAGGCTGCAGAATACAAACTTTTCATATGTGATGAAATGTTTACAAGCTCTCTCTACACCATATTACATATGCCTACAACCAGTACTGCATTAGTCATCACCATCACATCAAGAGTGAGATGAATATTTCACACTACCACAATTGTGTTGATCTGCATTCTAGAAAAGATTACCTTAATGAAAGTTCCTTAGTTTTTAAGGTCTATCACCACACAACATTTGAAGACCACCAAATAGGTGGTGTTAGTGCTGCTCTAATCTCTAGAGTTCATGTGCCCACCTTGCTGTTATAACCAGTAAAAATAAGTTTAGCATGGGGGCAGCCTCTAACGATAATTCCACTGAAACAAGTCAACTGCTTCACAAGTTTCAATGAAGGATGACACACAAAAAACAGCATGCTCTCATTACACCATTTATTTATACAGGCTAAACATAAGAGCACCCTAAAAGATATTATAGACAATAAAAATTCCAATTTGGCTGCGTACAGTTTCCATACGAGGTATATACGGCAGCAAATCCACTGGGTGTAATCAGAAACTTTCTACCCTTGCTACAAGATGCCACTACTGCAGATGGTACAGAACTCATCTGTTAACATGGAGGAAGAGGACAATCTATGAAGTCATTTCACGTCAATTTTAAAAGTTGCACCATTCATCCCTGTGCAGTAATGCCTTGTTAAGTGACACTGTGTGTTGTTCCCTCTTCAATTTCTGTCCTTCAGAAAATGAATGACTTTGAAGAACAGATATGCACTGCAAGTCTGCTTCAAATTAGACAAAGCTGCTAGAGAAACCATCAATACGTTAAAACTTGCTATTGAAGAGGCAGCAATGAGCAAAAATCAAGTGTTTGATTGGTTTTACAAGTTCAAAAATAGAGTGATATCTGTCAGAAATGTTGAATGTTCAGGTGTGTTCAAACAAAACATTTAAAATGACCAACAAAGGGACAAACTGTTGACCAGCATTTCTATGTATATACTGTGCGATGTCTATGGGAAGATTACAATATAACCTCAGGGGTGGCAAAATGAAGAACTGTCTCTCTACCACTACACTGCTCCTGCTCAAAATGCTTTGTCTGTGCAAAAATTCGTAACCAATAATGGCAAGGCTATTGTCCCACACCTCCATACTCCCCATGTCTATCACCTGGTGCCTTTTGTGCTGTTTCTTAAACTCAAACTGACACTGAAGGGGAGGAGATTTCATGACATCAGAATGATTCCAAATAACTGCAAGCTACAAGTGCCAATTCCAAACAGATGATATTAGCAAATGCTTTGAACAACAGCACAATCACTGGGCTTGCTGTATCAAATTACATGGGGACTCCTTTGATGTAAACAGCATTGAGTACCAGGAAAATTCACTGAGACACAAATATTATCCACAAATGTTCTAATCACAGCTCATATGTGGAAGAACACACATAAACTGCTAGCTGGCTTAGCCAATATTTATGACCACTATTCCTGCATATGCAAGAGAAACAAAATGCACCAACCAGGCAGTCATTTTGATAAAATCAACAGCATATGTCAGGACTATGATGCTACATTTTAATTACACAGCTCATGAATAGAATGTAATTTGACTAGGCTGGGTAAAACTAAAACTGACACACAAAACACGTTCCATAAAAACCGCACATATGAATTACGTGAAGAAGTGCAACAGCTACAACAAAAGATATCAGTTTATTTCATTTTTATCACATAAATATTTCTATCCCTTCTTGTCCTCACTAGTGTCTTGCTGCTGGATGTGCCATGCATCAGCTCCACGTTTATAATAGGGATTCCGTTCAACCAGACCAAAACGAACAAGTATTTATTACCACTTTCCTTCACATGACTTCCAATGTCTTTTGAAATAATTAAGACTGACGATAACTGTTAATATAACTCCGTTCAATTTCCAAACAAAAGAGAAGCAATATACCTACAATAAATAATACGTTTTTACATGTATTCTTCTGGGATATGATACTGCATCAACAGGTAATTGGATCCCAACATTTCAAAGGACATAGTGCCTCTTTTCCAATGGTTGAATATGTCTAAGAAGAAACATTAAGACCCCTGATGACAAGGATAATATGTTACCTCAAAATCTCAGGATTCCATTACCCACTGATGCAGTGTCTCTCTCTGTATGGACTACTCAGTTACACTGCTGTGTTAAATCCAAAACTCACAAATCTATACACTTATTTGCATGAAGTACTTCGTGACATTAATAACGTTACATAACATAAACCTCCTATCATATTTTGGATATCATGGTATCTGTATCCCCAGCCGTAAAATGCAACCAATATTGCTGCACATCTTACACATAGTTATGTGGAAAAGACTGACTCCCTGCTGGATGGTAACACTGTACTTCAGGATTAAAAACTTGCATGACAGAAGTCATAACTGCTACAAGTGAACACAGTATTTACAGAAAAAACACCTCAGTAACATGAAATCTGTGCAAACTGCAATGCTCTCCAAGTACAGCTCACATACAGTACTGTCTTACAAAAGCAATTTCATTAACAAATAATTTTGTAAAAACTGATCACTTGAAATTACCACAGTTATTAATACAATTATTGTGGCGCAAATTTCAAGATGAAGACATTTATGAAGGTGAGGTGAAGTAGGAGAAAAGCAGTTACCACACAACACAGAACTTGCTGCTTAAGAGTAATTCTAATACCATAATGAAATACTCATCAAAATCACATTTTCTCCA
>Ga0209629_10004541_pt1 | contig 10294 bp, 10 predicted proteins | sample TergutCu122P5_FD_187286 | JGI IMG/M metagenome (GOLD analysis project Ga0209629, IMG submission 187286) | Cubitermes ugandensis P5 segment gut microbial communities from Kakamega Forest, Kenya - Cu122 P5 (SPAdes) (version 2) | ecosystem: Host-associated > Arthropoda: Insects > Digestive system... | reverse complement strand
GCTAAAGGTATCCTACGACCTCCACATCGCTGGCAACGGGTTGTACACAATGCTGGTGACTACAATGAAGGACAGGAAAACTTCGAAACATGTATCTATTTTGTATCAGTTGTAAATAAATAGTTGCCACCATTAAAGTTCCAACCCTCGTATTTATATGCTTTCATACGGATCTTGAGGAAAAACAGCAATTATTTCCTTATTCAAAATTAAGTAACTGGTATTTATCAGTAAGATGGAATGTGTCTGCTGCACAGTATGAGCTGAATCTTTAAAAACAACTCAGATTAATCTTAGTCTTTAAATTTTTAAAGGGTTAAGGGGAAGAATTTGGCTTAAGTTCAGGAATCCTAGACATTACATTACAAGGACAGGGCTTGAAAACAGAGGCTGAAAATCTCTAGCCTTGCCACTGCACCACAAGTAACTTCTGAAACATGTGGTTTAAAAATAAAACTGCACACTTCTGAGGAAAGTCTGTACTGCTGGAATATTTAACTTTCACAGCAATGATAATTGGCTATCTGCCCACCTCACAAACCTCAGAAAACTCATGAACATTAATCCATGTTTTTCTTCACGCCTGGAAGACACATTAATGTGTGATTAACAGTTATTTGCCATAAATGACGTACATGTATACAATAAGGAGTGTTTGCGACATCATGATCTAAAGAACTACCAAATAGATCTGTTCAAGATAGTCATTTTTAGAAAGCTTATGATTCACCAATGGTGACAATCTCCTATTTTTCATTAATTCCTTCTAAAAATCAGTTTTTTATTCAGAAAAAGGTAATGATAAAAACTGATAGTGCTGCCTCTATCAGAAGTCATGGGAAGTAAATGAAATAATGCTTCCCTTGATCTCTGGTAATGGCAGCACAATTGAAAGAGGCTGGCATGAACACTGTGTAACATCAGAAGTTATTGGCTCTTCAAACAGCATCCTTATGCATCCTTATACCCAGGTTCAGTTATGTCCATCAGATCCCAATATTCTCTTCAAACTCTGAAGAAGACACTTTCTGATCAAATCACATTTGCTAAGACAATGACATTGAAGGGCAGATGCCTAAACATGTTTGAATATATCAATCATCGCCTGTTTTATTCCCCTGGCCAGCTCTATGTGGCATTTCCCAATCCTCTCCATCTGACAAGAAGTGCTTTAGAGTTCAAGTATATAATTACGTGTTGTATTCCTTCTCTTGGGTGATTCCCCAGTGTCTGAATTTTATGTGCTGATATTTTGGACCATCCTACCTGTTTCATCTTCATAGGCTGTGTAAGAAGACTTTTTCTTTTGAGGGGGGGGTGACGACTCCCCAGCATCTGAATTGTATGTGCCGACGTTATGGAACAAAAAGTGTGTTCCGCAACATTGGCACATACAATTCAGACGCCCAGGAATCCCCCACTTAAATAAATAAAATAAAAATAAATAAATAAAAATAAAAAATAAAATAAACTAAATAAAAAACACAACATTCAGAATGCAGTGAACATTTGAAATCAAGAATATAAATACAACTTCACTGATTAAATACACAGTGTGAAAAACACCTGATGGTTTTTGAAATGAAATAACTTTTTAAGGCAAAGTGAAAAACTTTACTAACACTACTGGATGCATTCCATGTCCATGAGAATTCATCGGAGTCACTACTGTCTGAATATGACGTTTTGTAGGTGACCACCATGTTGTTCAATACACTCTAGCAGTCATGATGGAAAGGCTGTCATAACACATTGTAACATTTCCTTAGGGATCCCTTGGATACACTCCAGAATTCACTGTTTTAGGTCAACCATACTTGTAGGACGTTTTGTATATGCTGCTTTAAATGTAGCCCCAGAGGAAGTGGTCTGGTCCTGCAAGGTCAGGCAAGCGGGCGGGCCAAGTGATGTCCCCAAAATGAGAAATGAGTCTGCCGTAAACACTGTCCTGAGGACTTGCATGGAAATGTATGTTGTGTGAGCAGTTGCTCCATCTTGTTGGAGCCACAGCAAATCTTGCTGACAAGGATGTAAGTCACTGTGCAGAAATGTATTCAGCATGACTGTGTAGCACTCTGCATTCACAGTTACTGTATGCCCCTCCGCATTCTCAAAGAAATAAGGACCAATAATGCCATGAGAAGAAACTGCAAACCACACTCACTTTTACCTATACAGAAGACATTGGTGAAGTTCATGTGGGTTGCTTGGGGCCCAGTAGCGATAATTATGTTGATTCACATAACCAAACACAGGGAAGTAAGCTTCATCTGACATTAGTAATGTGTTCACTATGTCACTTGTTTTTCACCAAGTCCAAGATTCATAGCAAAACTGTAGTCGGCTCACCTTGTCCTGTTCACTAAATTCCTAAGCAACTTTGATTTTTATGGATGGTAGTGCAAATCCTTGTGGAGAATTCGGAAATGCTGCATTAAATTAAGCAGTGTGTGACAGCTTGTCGCTGAGCTGACCGGCATGGACTTTGCAACATGGCATCTAGTACCTGCTCCAAATTGTCAGGTGTATGAGCCAAAAGTGGAGGTCCTTGTGGTTTACAGTCCAACACTGATCCCTCTTGACATCATTTTAATACCAACCAGCACAGTACTGCAGCTAGGAGCATCATGTCTTTGAAACGGCTGTCAGAAACCACCCTGTGTAACTGTAACAGGCTCTGTTTTGACAATTCCACTGTTGCAGTGTGATGGTGCACTCACCAGCACTCCATCTCAACTAAACTCCAAACATCACTGTACATGATTAAGGTCAGTAAGGGAGTGGCATGTAGCAAGTGTGCTGGTTTCCAAATTTCAAAAAATTGTAAGGTATTTCTGATGCACCCTGTATTTTATTGTTTCTATGTGCAAATTATTTGCATGAGTACAACTAGTGATTGTAACTAATAAAACAGAAAAGCCACATAAAGATAAGCGTGAGTGTGTTTGTGCACACACACACACACACACACACACACACACACACACACACACACACACACACATACACGCACGCGCACGCACATTCCATGGATCCATAAGTGTGTCATAAAGAAAGCAGGATGTGGAACAAGTCATAAATACACAAACATACAAATTTACAGTGTGCAATACTGCAGACATTTTACAAAAATATTACAAATCATCTTTACACATAAAAAGTCCATCTACAGAGTAAAAGGAGTGTGTGTGTAGGTACTTTTTTAAGGGTACTTTAAGTTTTGTCTTGTCATTCTCGATGTTCGTCACACTAGGTGGTACTCTGTTGAAACTTTTATGCCAGCATAGTATGTACTTTTTGAAAACAAGATAGGTTGCCTATTTGGTTTATCAAGATGATGCTTATTCCTTGTAGTGATATTGTGTACAGACAAATTTGTTTGAATAATTTCCTGATTATTGACATTGAAAATTCATTAATGAAAGCATATACTAGCTAAGGAACAGGTAGTATCTGTTGTTGTTTAAATACGTGGGCTGTTAAAAAAGTATCCGACCTTTGGCCAGGAAAAATACATTTACACGCCTGGAGGTCTGCAACCCTAATCCCCTTCAAAGTACTTTCCTTGTGTCCGAACACACTTCTCCCAGTGGTTCCGTCATTGTTTGAAGCATTTCTGGAATGCCTCTTTGCGAATGGAGTACAGCTTGTCTGTCATGTTCCGTATAATGCCATCTCGTGACTCAAATCAGGACCCTTTCAGCTGCATTTTCAGGTGGGGGAACGGCCAACAATCGCAAGAAGCCATGTCGGGAGAGTAGGGAGCCTGTTGAACCACAGGAATGTTGTGTTTGGCCAAGAAAGTTTGAATCAGTTGCGAGGAATGAGCTTATGCATTGTCATGATGCAGCTGCCACGTTCCCGCTGCCCACAGGACCGGTCTCTTGTGCTGCACAGCATCACGAAGGCGACGAAGGACTTCCAGGTAGTATTCTTTGTTAATGTTTTGGCCTTGTGGTGCATACTTGTGATGCACAACCCCACGGGAGTCAAAGAAAACAGTCAACATCACTTTGACGTTGCTCCGCACTTTCCTGGCCCTTTTTGGCTACGGGGATGTTGAATGTTTCCATTGTGACGACTGCGCCTTGGCTTCTGGGTCGTACCCATAAACCCACGACTCATCACCAGTGGTCACGATGTTCAGGAATTCAGGATTGCTGTTTGCAGAGACCAGCATGTCCTGCGCAACTTCCAGACGGAGTTGCTTCTGCTCCATCATTAGCAGCTTTGGCACAAATTTCGTGGATACTCTCCGCAAGGCCAAATCATCGGCCAAAATGGAATGTACCGAACCAGTGCTTATCCCCACCTCCTCCACAAGTTCTCGGATGGTGACAAGACAGTCCTGCATGACCGAAGTCTGCACTTGGTAAATGAGCTCGTCATTTCGGCTTGTTGAGGGCCTACTGAAATGAGAATCACTCTCCACCGACATGCACCCATCTTTGAATCGGTTGTACCACTCCTTAATTTGTGGGATGCCCATGGCATCATCACCAAAAACCTGTTGAATCTTCTGAATGGTTTCCACTTGGCTATTACCAAGCTTCTGGAAAAATTTGAAGCAATACCGCTGCTCCAGTCATTCTGTCATTTTCGCAGAAAATAACAATGCAACACGCGCTGCATATGCACTCTCACTCACACGCTGGCTGCACGTGACTGACACTGTCTGCTGGTGGGAAAAAATCCATGTATGTGCACTGAAGGTACCATCCACCTCCCTACCACAGCACACCTCCCGTGCTTCATTATTTTCCGCGGAAAAAAATCACGTCAGACACTTTTTGAACAGCCCACATAGACTTCTAAAGGAGGTTCTGGGTTGTGCAACAGCCATAATTTTGACAGTTTGCTTGTGTGAAGTGAAAATCTTCCCACTGTTGGAACAGTTACCCTAAAAAATTATTCCATATTTTACAACAGAATGAAAGCATGCACAGTAAACTGATTTGAGTGTGTTAATGTTACTGATATGGACCATCGACCTAACGGCATAACACGCTCCACTTAACTTTGGAATCATTTGGTCAATATGGTGCTTCCAATTTATGTGGTTATCAATTTGCAAACTAAGAAATTTTTTAAACAGTGTATCTTCTACATACTTTTCTTTATAACCAATACGTAATGTAGAATGTGATGATTTCTTTGTTACGAACGTAGTTATATTCATTTTATTTAAATTTAGGACTAAATTATTAGCAGCAAACCATTTACTCATATGACAGAGCACGAAATTTAACACTGAACAGAAATCTTTGAAATAACTGCCTGAAATTATAATACCAGTATCAACAGCAAATAACATTAGCTCTGATGCAGAATTTACTTTCAGGGGAAGGTCATTTATGTGTACAGAGAACTTCCTGCATGAGGTAGCAAGGTCCTGGATATCAAAAGTCCAGAGTCCAACCAAGTCCAGTTAATAAATTTCAATGGCCAGAGAAGCAAACAATGCCAGGGGGCCTAACAGGACCACCCACACAGACTGTCTGTGGGATTTCAGCAAAAACAAAATGGACAAAATTGTTGCTGGTAGGGAGGGCAAGAAGTAGTATCCTGTAGGACAGTGTAAAGTGTGTGCTGTACACAAGAAGCAATGTGAAACTAGATACATTTCTAAATTCCGCGTTGTTCCACTTCACAACGCAGTGTCTTCAGCACTGGGTTCAGGAGTACCATCTATAAATTCAACTGTAAGAATATATTCAGGGGTTGAACATTTAAGCAGGTAAAATGTCTGGGGACTGGGGGATATTTAATTAATGGGCCATCCGGTCCACAGTGTGTTAATCTAAGGAACATTCTCCTGAAGGATGGCAGATTCCTCACAAAACACCCTGTAAATACTAAATATTTCACTCTCTTCCATTAGTTATTTCACTTAAAAAACCAACATGTATTTCTGCCCCACTTTGTATATAAATATTTGAACAGAGAATGTATTATCTATTTCACGACACCACCCAGCATTCATCTGGCAACTTAAAAATATAAACTACGTCAGAACAACATGTTGCCTACAAATTGTATTTCTTAAAACGCGTTAACACTACAACACTCTGATATGTACAGAAACTGCCGATGTGTTTGAAAGACATGCAAACTAGAATAATGGCATCACCTTAAAACAGAGAAACAAATTTTAACTGAACTATGTGAAAGCTTTGCCAAAGAAAATACTTTGTTTACTTACATGCTACATGGTGTCTGTAGTAAAGGCTTCTGCGGTTCAGCAGGCTTTGACACCTGTGGAAGATTTTGTTTGGGCACCCCAATTGCAGATGATGTAACTGGCAAAGCTTTTGTTACAATTGGATCAGCTGTCCCCTGGCTTGTTGCTACAGCAGGTCCATTCTGTTGAGACACATTTCTAGTAAATTCAATTGGAGTCAGTCCAGAAGTTGGTGAAGGTGATTTCTTTTTCTTGGTAACTGTTGTACTTTCCAACTGTGGTTGTGACTTGTCAGCCTTTTCTGTAGACATGACTGAAATTCTGGGGATCTCTGCAGCAACGGAACTTGGTTCTGCTTGCTGTTGTGTTGAAGCCTGAATTGTAACATTATTGAAAGAAGAAACTAATATAAAAGATAAATATGCCACATTGCACATGACAGGGACAATGATTAAGAGGTTAAATGGACAAACATTATGTATGCTTGGTGGCATGGTGAACTTCGGGACTCCAAAATATTTTAAAATTTATCCATAATGTACCCCCTACAGTTGTTCCAATTTCTGCAACAAATCAGTCAGCAGATAAAGTATGGTGCCTCAAACATTTTATAAAATATCCACAAAAAAGTCCATGAAGTTAAACAGTCCTTCCTATAATAAATCAATCAGTAAATAGAAATATGATGCCACATCCAACACTGCAACTTTTCTAAGATTTACCAGTTTTATGTGTGGGTAGAGTAAAGAGTAGAAGCAACAATGGTCAAAAATGCAACACTTTTAAAGTGACCAATCATGCACTGTGTGGCTTTGAGACCATGTTATGAGGAAGGTTATCAGTGTCAGGCCTGCAAGGAAGTACATAGCCCATCAACAAGCCATGAAAATTGGCATCCCATAACACGGTGCCCTCAGATAATCTAAGGACACAAAATGCATCATCAAACAACTTTAATTCTTGACCCCTTCTCAACTTCTGTTACTAGTTACAGATAACCTACTACACGGAACATCACCTCTAATTAGCATGTCCATTCTTCAAACATAAAGCTGAACAATATCACAAATCCAACCATAATTCACTTACAAACAGTGCAAATTTAGTTATTTCTTACCTTCCCTCAAGCCAAACTAATAAAAACAAAATGAAAATATGTTACTACAGATTTACTCCTGGAGAAAACATGGCTTTCTACTACCTAACATTCCTCTACTCACACCAGCACTCTTCTCTATTTAATAAACCCCTCAAGCAAAGTGACAAAATCTACTCTGCTTGGGTAATTTATGCAGCTGCACAAATAAGCCATCAAGAACAATTATGACTTTGCCATCTAAAATCATAACAATTTTAATAACACATCTGACCAAATGACAAGGACAAACTGTTGACATAATCATACAACTGAGATTTCAATTACTGTTTTAACCTCAACATATGTAGCATTACATGGTTTTCCCACATATATAACTTTTACTACAGCCCAGCACAGCTTAATGAGACTGAAGCCAAAACATGCAGCTGCAATACATATGACAACAAAATAATCTGCTCAGTAGATGTGTTTGATGGTCCTTACCATGTTAATTGCATACATGTTTACTCAGCTGGAACAATGCTCGTTAATCAAAACAGACAAGGCACGTGGTAATGTAGGGCCTACTGGCATGGTCTGCAGGAAGTATGTGCCAATGATACACTACTGTACCAAACTGTTGCACAATGGGTGGAAGCCTGCCACCTGGATCAAGATGATACTTAGGATGATCGTGTAGGTACAACCCATCATCCTGGATAAGAAGTTTTAGCTCATAAAGTCACTGCTGGAAATGGGGAGGCACTGCATGCTGCAACACTTGACGGTGACAGATGATTTCAGCTTTTGTCAAATTATGAAGCATATAATCAAGATGTAAAAAATTCCATCACGGTGGGTCCCACCGCACCTTAGCACAGTAAAAAGGTGGCACAAGTACAGTCTTGCTAACATCAACTTTGAATCTGTGTACTGTAGCACAGCCCTTGACAAAGAATGACACCATCAAAATCATCAATAATAATCAATAATAATCTACAATGAGTTCCTGGTGGACAGCCTGGTTGGCACCTCATGTCAGTCTGCCACTTCCATTCACAATCATAAACCCATGTCCAAGATCTGTCAAGGGCTAAAATATTGTGCAGAAATGCAACGTGGTACAGTTCAAGGCTGAGATTAGCCCTATCACACTATGGTAAAGGGGTACTGAACCCAGTGTGATATTTTGCACAGCTGAAACAGGTTTTCAATAAGGTGATGCACACTTTTATCATTTATTCCTTCCTCCACAGCCAACTGGCATGTCATCCAATACATGTTCACTTCCAGCAATGACTTCAAAAGCAAATCCTTGTGGGTTGTCATCATGCTGATGATCCCCAGCGGCATCCTGATCCTCACGAAAGGCTTCCACCCACTGTGCGAAAGCTCTGTATAATGCAGTGTTGCCTTGCACGTCCCACAGACCCTCACTATGGCCACGTGCCACTTGATTTTTAACTGGCAGCAATGTTCAACTTTTAAAATCATCTCAGGTCACTATGTTATTGGATGTCAACGTTTGTGGCTTGCTGACATTCTCTCCAACTATCTTACAGGAGTGACACTGATAGCATACATCCAAAACATGGTCTGCAAACTATACGAAATGCAAATTGCTGCCTTAAAAAAATTTCTGTGTATCTGAAAGCAGTGTTACCACTACACTTAATTCAACGCACATAAGTAAACGGACCAAATAATGACATAAGAAATGAATCAAATAAAATATGTGGATTTGTTTAAAACATATTTGAAATGGCAAGTTACATTCCAAGTAATGTAAAGACTATGGCATCAAGCTACTTCCTATATGTCTTTGAACTCCCTAACATGGCTGTACAACAGAGTCATCTCTGTCTTTAAAATGTGAGATGTGAATACCCACTGAACTCAGGATACTACACAACCCCCACCTCTGTTGAATTCTTGGGTCTTATCATTCAATAGTTGTCAAACAGTCCAGAAGTTATGAAATGCATGCTGTGCAGATCACAGCTAACTACAAGCCTCACAAACTATTTTAAACTGGCCTTGGTAGCACAAGGTACCACCTGGCAAGCACAAACATTTCACTGCAAACTTGGTTCATCCAAATTTTTAGTCCTGAAATTAGGGTCAGGAAGGAAATGGTAAGGGAAGAGTGCATTTGAAGCATACAATTTTTTAGAAAAAGTGATATAAACCAAAAGTTATTTCTGAGAGTCAAAAAAAAAGTGTAACTTCGTCTGAACTGAAATGCTTCACGAATATGTAGCACACAAATGAATGAGAAACTTTTCAGTAGCCTAGAGCACTGTTTCTGAAACTACAATACTACTGCAGATCCCCTACACACCTAACCTTAAAAAATCTCATTAATCTGATGGACCCCCTCCCCAAAATTATCTCCACACTCACAGATCCCTTAACCACAATGTGTGACAACATTCCAGTTGCTATATATTTATAAGTAAGGAACATACTTTAACTTCAAAACCCATCATTAAGTAAATATAAAAATTTAATACAGAAATAATAACTTTCCTAGCAATAATGACAACAAAACTAGGATTTAGAAAAGGCCTCAAGAGAAATGAAATTCATGGATCCCCCGCCATAAAATGTTCTGGTACAGTGATAAGCAACCTTCTGGGCACAAGGGCCAAATCTATAGAAAAGAAAAAATGTTTAAAAGGCCATATCATAAACAATACTTTTTACTCATGTACCATTAAAGACAGATTGTACCCTGTGATCAACAGTGCCAATAATGAGGCAGTTAAAAACTTACTTGAAATTAATCTTCAAAAATCTGAATTAATCATACAAAATCTGAAACTAGTCTTAACTAATAAGTTTTTACTTGTGTCTTGTTTATACCAAGTCCTGAGCAAAACTAACAAAGCACACATAAATAATTTTAGTTGCATCCCACTTGGCAAATAAAGCAATAGTTAAATCTATGCGAGACAGAACTTATGTTTACATTTTGGCGTGATAAGAATGATGTATTGTCAATAATACAACACATTTCTGAATATTTTATAATA
>Ga0209629_10004540_pt1 | contig 10295 bp, 5 predicted proteins | sample TergutCu122P5_FD_187286 | JGI IMG/M metagenome (GOLD analysis project Ga0209629, IMG submission 187286) | Cubitermes ugandensis P5 segment gut microbial communities from Kakamega Forest, Kenya - Cu122 P5 (SPAdes) (version 2) | ecosystem: Host-associated > Arthropoda: Insects > Digestive system >... | reverse complement strand
CGCCATAACATTGACTGCGTCTATACCGACGAGCACAATAAACCATACTTTGTAGCTTTAGCTAAGCAGAGGATTGCTCCCTGATGATGGTTCCTGTGTGAACCGAAACATGTAGGAGCGAGTGTTATAATTTTATATTGTTTTAACATTCTATGATTTTAATAGTGTGCATCAGTTGGAACAATAGAAGTGTTCAGACAACATATTTGTCTTGCCTAATGTGATGAGGATATGCGTACGTACATTCTCATCCAGAGGAAAAATGTGCAACATGTCAAGAATGTACAGCACATCCATTGAACAAACCCAAGGAGAGTAAGTAATGCTCAAATGATTTGTGAAATCTTTAAAACTTAATTCACAGGCATTATAAATTATTAGTTTGGAATGTTGTAAGAGTTGTAGCAACATAACATTCCGTTTAGGAGAGGAACCCATTTAAAATTACGTATTTACACATTTATTTGCTTTACAATCACTGTACGTACGTGTACCAAACGTCAATAATGAAGCGACGTTGAAAATATGAAATTCTTTATTTCAATGATTTCAAATATTCGCCGTCAATTTTACTCGCTTGTCCTGATATAACCTTGAAACTAGTGTGAGGGTCGATGAACAAAGTGTCACAGTCTCCTTGAAGTGATCAACATTTGTCACTCAATTTGTGATAATTCAAATAGATGGGAGGTCTAGAGAAGCAACACATTAATCTCCATGCAATGCAATTGTACGTAGCAACAAGATGGGTTCTAGAACAGTGCCCGGCAGAACTTCGTATCGTCAATTGACACCTTTGCAAAAAGAAGTAGCTAAGGCAGATTTCGTTTTATACATGCGTGGCATCTGAGTCTCTTATTTTATTTGCGACAAAATGATTTTTATGGTATGATCATTGCTGTTTGTTTCAAAAAGGTTTTATATATACCTATATATAGTGCATATTTCTATCCGACGTTTAATGTGAAAGAGACAGAAACTAAAGAATCCAGCGACTAACACAAGAATACTTCAAATATTTGCAAAGGAATGAATAGGAAAGACAAAACAGTCAGATATAATATCCTTGTAGAAATGGATGAAAAGTATTCATTGTCCAAATTCCAAGAGAAATGAATCGAAGATGTAGGACGAAGTGGCTAACACGAGTATGAATATAAATACAGCATATAGCAAACAGAAAGACAAAGACACTGGCAGAACAACATTGTATCAATGAGCGAAGAGAACAGAATTTCAGTACAATGGATGAAAAGATAAGACATTATTTTAATAATTCGTGAGGACAGTATCTCCATATAGCAGGGTCCTTTTTGAAACGCTAATCGTCATTCAAATTCCTAAAAAAAAATCCAGGCTTACATGGAATTTAAAGGTTCATTTCAGTTTTCAAAAGGGCCAACAACCAGGTTCTGTCCTGACACAGAAGGATTCAGAAAATCGTTAAATTAAGACACTGATAAAATACATTAAGTAAGAGAATTATTACAAGATTCTTTTGTACGTGTATATGCACACGTAGCGACAATAAACGCAAGCATTTCAATGACAATACCAACTTAGAATATGGTCTTCCGGGCTATGCTAACGCTTAGTGACGTAGAATATTACCTATCGATGGAGGTAACATGTTTCTCGGAAATGTTGGTAGCTACCCACAATGTAGACGGTGTCGTAACCCAAAAGACTATGGCTATCGTTTTGTTTAAAATATGCCTTTTCAAATCCAGAGTCGCGACCCAGTTGCTGGGTTGCGAGAGCCTTCTAATGGTTCGTGAACTCCAAAAATAAGCAAGCAAATCTGATGTCTTGAATTGGGTGCCGAGTAGGTATTGGTAACATTTTTGTCGTAAGGACGGTGTGGTTTAAGATGATGGGTCGTGGACAATAAAATATTAACTCCCACGGGTGTAAAATGTGACGATTAATGTTGTTTCATGACTTTAAATTCTGTTTATGCAGTATACAGTTCGGGGCTCAGCTTTGCGACTCTCTAAGGAATACGAGCCAGCTTTCCTAACGCATAGTTTCCCTACATTTCCCCACATTCTGTGGCGGCAGACCTGAATCTCGGACTTTAAATACATTTCCCACGCGGTTTAATACCTAGAGAATAACGACTTGGATCACAACATGGCCTACTTTAGAATTTTGAAAGCAGTATTTAGTTTACTTTCTTCCATATCATAATGTAAAGTGAATCGAGCACTTAATCAGAACGAAGAGCTAAAACAAAGGACCGAAACAAAATCATAATTAATGAGTGTTATGCGAACAAAAGCTATAACTTTTTTTCCGGTGCCTCAGCACCGGTTCACAAATACAAGTACAGGGGTTGTGGATTTAAGGCTCAAAGAATTATAAACCTTGGTGTTAAATAGATGGCAGCAGTGTTTCAGAAATGCACTGACCGTCGGAGTGGTGGCGAATGCACACATAGGAGTACGCAGAAACTAGAGGCGGGTAAAATTTGTAGAGTGTCTAGCAAGTTGCAGTTGTTTTTCTGAAATGACGTTCACACAGAGGCCACTAGAGGGGGTGACACGTACGTATTTAACGACGGTGCACAAACTGCAGCGATTGTTTAGAGCAATGGTTTAACTACAAAGCAAACCAGTTTTTTTTTTTTTTTTTTTTTACGTTCATGTGACCGTGCATCGTAACAAATTTCTTTATAATAAAACCAAATATATGCACTAATTTCACAAATTTATTTTGGCATGAAACTCTACATGTTTCGGACAGTTCGTCTGTCCATCATTAAGAGTTTATTTCCTGTACACTCAGCAATGGTATATGTCATACAAGTATGTGTACAGCTTTTGAGCGGAACCAGGATGGAGTTTCATCTTGGTTCTGCTCAAAAGCTGTATACAAATTAGTGCATATAGTTGGTTTTATTATAAACAAACCAGTTTAATTCCTTGCCTCTGATTACAAGTGTAAGAAATCTCATCACCAGTATGTCACTATCAGATCGCACATGAAAACAGTTTATCCAGCACCTTTGTTTCACCTGTGCATGTGAAGACAGGAATCCTTTTTCCCTTCCCATGCCTTCCGAGGCATGAAGACAGCTCTGTTGTAGCCAATATGCCGTATGTTTTGTCCTCTGTGCTCTGTCAGCGAAAATTCATTATAATCAGAACGACTCTGAACAGGCGCGCCCCCAGAATTTTTCACTGGGGGGGGGGGGGGGGGATCTGAGGCCGAGACTATATATTAAAAATAAAAATATGAATGTAACTCCAACATAACAATGTTTCCAACTGTATTTATATACATGTAAATAAAAGTACATATTCCATAACTCACTCACCTAATTTAACTTAAAAGGTCTAATCTTTTTGTTTTTAATTCCATCTAAGACTTCCTAAGATTTTTATTTAATTTTTCAAAATTTCAATATACTAGAAAGCAGTCGATTTCAGTGGCTGATTTCCATTGAAGAGTGAATCATGTAAAACGTTCTATACAATCGTGTCTAAAAGGTCTTTTTTCATAAATTTGGATTTGATTGCGGGCTGCGAACCACCAGGCCCCCTACTCCCTTTAACGTTCACGCCTGACTCTGAATATTGTGTGGGTGTCTTAACAAACTACCATAAAATTACAAACCTCCTACGTTTTAGGGTAAAAGGCCATCAATCTTCCACTCCTTACACTTACAGCAGACAAGACGAGCGACCAGTCACTTAGAATTGAACGGGAAACAGAATGAAATTTGCTTCGATTTCTTTTATGGCAAAGAGAAAAGTTTGGCCTTGTCAATTACTATTGAAATACTAGCCAAAATTTCAGATTTGTAACTGAACCGTCCATGATTAAAAAAATGGAATTTCAGAAATAGTTATTAATTTCACACAAGTAACTTACCCACAGAGGTGAAGTAATCTTGATTTCAAACTTTCGCCGTGTTCTGAATGTTGTATGCTCTCTTCTGGGTAATTCCTCGGCGTATGAATTTTATATGCCGATGTTTCGGAACGCTCTCTCTGTTTCATCTTCATAGGCACCTACCTGCCTATGAAGATGGAACAGACCGAGTGTTCCGAAACGTCGCCATATAAAATTCAGACGCCGGGGAATTACCCAGAAGAAAGCATACAACTTACCCACGATTTATTACATTTTTAGAAAAACTGTAATATAACTCTTTCCTTCCAAAAATTTTTATTATTTCCAACAATAGCTCTGTGTTTAGACCACTACAAAAATTCGAGTGGCGCGGAGCAGTTAGCTGGAGTCACGTAACATCTCGTTGCTACAACATAACTAAGGTTAGGGACCGTAACCGGAAACAAATACTTTTGTAAACAGACCCCATTCTCACTGTTTCAGAATTGGCTTTTAATCAAGCAGTATAATAATATACTGGAATTTTAAATTTAAACAAAAGTTAATTAACGGAAACAAGAAAAGTTTAGTTTATAATTTTTCTTATCACTTAAAATTCAGCATTATCAGATAAACACCTACAATAACTTCCCTGATCATTTGCATTTTCAAATTCACGGCTACTATCCAATTTTTGTGTATGGTATTATTACCCTCAATGCTGCTACTGGAGTACTGGCCTTCAATCGAACATTCACGGTACACCCTGAGATTTTTTTAGTTCTTAAAGGACCCTTTTGCAGAGGGTCATTCTAAATTGTCACATGGAGTAACCAACTTTGGCACCCTTATGACATTTCTCACCCACTTCTGTCAGCGTAAGATCTTACTGCGACGCCGCTAACGTCATTCAAGAACACACTCACAGCTTGTGTGAAGGGGTGCACTCTAAAAGTTAGCGCAGAGGCAAAATTCTTTCTCTACTTTCCTACTTCTTTCGTCTTGTAATACTTTTACTTCTTCTTACTCCCCCTTCTTTCATTCCTTCTTCCCAAACGTTGTCCTTTTTTTTTTGCTATCTTTTTATTCCGTTTTCCCCTCGTTTCTTTCCGCACGCTAAATCCCTACTCTTAGTGTATTGAACTCTCATTTAATCACACATAAATATACATATATATCTATATGATTACAGTCTTCTGGGATTTGACGCCGTGTAGTCCTATTACATACGTTCCTACGTTTCGGAGGAAAAACGCGGCCTCATTCATCAAGGTGTATTTCCTAGCAAGGCTGTCTTCTCTGATAGGTCTATTTCCCCCCATAAGAAGAACTTCGTTCACGATTTTGCAACAGGAAAACGCACACAAACTCGTCGGTTAATTTGCTGCCCAGAATGTCAGAGCAGTAATTCAGAGTTTCGACTCAAAGTTAGCTGATGCGGTGAACCCCGTATTTAGGCACTCGGAAGACCCCTCACCAACAACAGCAGATGTCGCCCATGCAGGCAAGCCAGTAGCATCTGCCAAAGTGGCGGCCAAGTGGATAAAATGAGTAATGTCTACCGTTACTCGGCTAACATAAATTTTTCAACTGCACAGCAAATAGCAGAGTGTTGTTACAGGAACAGGGTCGATTCTCCCAAATACGGAAGCCATCAGCCAAAGTGTTTTACCTCCGATTGCAGAGGCGTTTTCTCGGCTCAATCCCCAATTCCTCCCGACATTTATCCAACCAAACCTCTAGTTCCCACAGAACAACTACCTGATATGGAGCCCCGTCCACAAGAATCAACATCCCTTAATCTGAAAAAAATTAAGGACCTAAGCCAAGACGATCAAACCCGAGAGCAAGCACATCTTCGCGTACCATTTACAACAAGCCGGCTTTTTTTTTTTAATTTCAGCCGTATGTTTTGTGCGCAAAAATGGTTTAACAGAACAAAAAGTCGCGCAAGACTGCCACTTTGGTTAGCTTTTAATTTCGGCTGGCTAGGGTCTATTCATCTAAAACTGCAGAAGGAAATACTAAGGACAGTAATATGATAATAAAATAAAATAAAAATTAAGTATTTAGTGGAAAGGAGGAAGACTGAGAAGATCCAACTAAGGAAAACGCCCGTGCCCTGAAAATGTCCGTGTGTGCTCTGAAACGTCGGTGCACATCAACCAAGTGACAGTCACAGTCATCACCATCAGCATCTAGACTCTCAAAAATACTGCGGTATTTCGTGAGTTTCTTCAGTCTCCCAAGACAGATGCTCTGATATGACAGATAAACCACACACCTCTCTATTCCAAATAATCCTTTGACAATCGCAGTCCGATCGGTTTACGTTCTTCCTCCGAAAATGCTATCAATACTGCTTCGTTTCCGGATCCTCTCTGAAGGTGGTGCTGTTTAGCTCTTATTAACAGAAGATTTGAAGCCTTATTCAAGTGAAATTGTTTTGTATGAACCACACAATATGAAACTTCGTGGGCACGCTCATCTCTCAGGATTTCTGCATGGCAAAGAGATGAACCTGAAACGGGATATATCATCCGATATAACTTCTTCATCCCTACAATGAATCAATAAATAGGCTAAGGCATTATGATACAGGTAGTAGTAATAAAATATAGCAGTTTACTCAGTTCATTTCGGATTCAACATGAAGTAACAACCTTACAGTACGTTTTGTGAAAAAGCTTTTCGATATCACCTAAATTTAATACACACACACACACACACACTCGTCGTTAAGTTCGTAGTTATCCTTAAAATATTTTTTACGAATATAACGAGAAGATTCTTCAACTGTAGACTCATAGGGTGGGTGTGTGTGTGTGTGTGTGTGTGTGTGTGTGTGTGTGTGTGTGAACAAGGTGTGTGTGTGTGTGTGTGTGTGTGTGTGTGTGTGTGTGTTTGTCACATAGCTTTATGCTATACATTAAAATGCAGAAAGCATATGTCAGTGAAGTTTAATATTTGACATAACTGTAATAGGCTGCCTGCTACTGTTAATTGTGACCACTTAAATATGTGCATGTAGACATAATCTTTTAATTTACATTATTGGATTGTGAATTCCAGTGCTCATTATTGGTGCTTATATTTTGAATTGTAGGAGGGTGAACATGTAGCAGAAATCCATTCTAGTTTTGAAGATGTGGTGTCAGTGAATAATGCTGAGATCTCACAGTCTTCTGATGCAGCATCACATATCGTGCCACCAGAATCAGTACCAGATGTCAACACTGAGTAAGTTATACCTGTTCTTTTGTTTATTGTATTTTTTTAATTCATGGTCTTGTTCAGCACTAACAAGTCTTTGTGCTTTTTCGTGTTTATTAAGTTCTGTTATCACACTATGTTAGGTTATGTTTACTTGCAGTAGTTGATACCAGATATGTAGCAATGGTGTTAAGTTCTCTGATGTATGTCTTTGAAGAGTGGTACATATATGAACATGTGTGAAGGTGCTGTTCCAAGTGCACTGTGCCAAATAAAATGGCTGCTGTTCTGCCTCAGGATCAGGTTATTTGTTGGTTAAAACATTTGAAGTTAAATTCTGCTCCTTTGTTTTGTGTATGCATGTGCTGAACTGCATCTTTAAATATGGTAATTTTAGTACTGATCTCAAGTAAAATTTCAGCATTATGTTCCTAGTGCTTATTCAGCGTTGCCTTTTAAATGTGCTGTTCTGTTTCTTATTGTATGTCAGTAATGTAATTATTTTGTTGCTTTTATGTTGTTTTTTAACCTTGTACACTAATATTTATTAACCCTTGGAGGATTTTATTGTCTGTTAAGGGATGTGCAGCAATATGCTTGGAAAATGGAAGTGTGTGTAGTTGGCACATTATTTAAAGAGAGTTGTGTCAACCAATTTACGTACATAGAAGATGCCTACATAAAATTTTTGCAGTGAATTTGAATATTGCTACTAGTCCTTTCAAGGTTCATTTTTGAGTCCATAACAGTTGGATGATGCATTTGTTGTAGAATGATATGAACAGTTTTTATAACAGTAATTAACTTAAACCAGGGGTGGGCAAACTTTGGCATGTAGGTAAGATGTATGCAATTTAAAAAGTTGGCCTATGGGTTTTTTGCTCTTTTGGGATGTTACACAGTGTTGATTGGTAGTTAGTTACTGATGTTTCAGGGACAACCTGTCAGTCCAACTAACGATCAGTGCTGTGTAACATTCCAGAAGAGCAAAGGTCTCATTTGCACTGTGGTGGAAGCCATGGCCTATATTGCAACCGCAAGGTAACTAAGTTTCTTGTATGGAAATGTACGTTTTGGTATTCTGTCAAGGGTCCCTTTTATTGTTGTCCTTGCGTGGCTGCTGTAGGGTGAATATTGTACTCTTTGAGGTTTGAGGTTTCTGTAGTGGCCTTGCTGAAGATTAAAGCCTTCTGGATTGTTATTCTATGTTGATTGGTGAATAGTTACTAATGTTTTGATGGAACTGGAATGTTTGACCCTGAAGATGAAGTCACTGATAGACCTACAGAATGATGGTGACTCTTTGTCAGTTGACACAGCATAACGTCCCAGAAGACTTGAACCTGTTTACCGTGTTGTTTCTGCGTGGTTTTCCGATATGTCTGAAACATGATGGAACTTTAGTTACTCTGTGTGTGTATGTATTTTATTGATGTTGCAGTATAATTCCATTGTCTGCAGTGTCTTATTGATTTCACCACTGTAACTGTGTTTCAAGGCCATTTTCAGGAATGTTGCTATATGTGCTTGCTTTGTAGTGAAACGAGTATTGATTGCTAATATGGCAGGTTATGTCTGATGGTTGCGACAAGTTTCTCTTGGAGACAATTCAGCACTGAATAGTTTATTCCCCAAATATGGAGTGCAGTATATTTTTGAGTTAAATTTAGGCTGCTTGTTAGGACATAGATTTTGGAGTATGAAGTCTTTAAAGCAGTGGTTTATTGAAATACCTGTACAATAGACGTACATGTGTAAGTAAGCTTCTGTTTTTTTATGTGTGTTTTTGTCATTTTATATCTCCCGTAAATTGTGTCAGTAGAAGCATAGCACCTGGGAACTAAATTCAACTGAAATATACAGTTACCATGCATCATACCTTGTTCTGTATGAGTTCCCTTTTTTCCATTCTGCAGTTGTAGTTCACGTGTCTGTATGGGGTCAAGGTTCTGTATGATTCTGCTTTGTCTTCATTCACTGCTCTGTTCTGCTTATAATATAGTTAACTACCAAATCTTGTCCTTTGTAAGTACACTTTAACAACTAAAGTCTGTTGATATTTCAACAAATTTTTTGCCTCTTCTTTTAATTTTGTGGTATTTTGTGATACTGGTAGAGTTGTGAGGTGGAGGATTCTTGTTTCTGGATTGGTCATAGCTCAAGTCAGATTGGACGGGTATAGATCTGACCAAGTTACTTGATAGCTGAGCTCCTGAATGCTGTTTGTAGATGCTGTCAGCAATCAGTGTGGCATGTTTGCTGTGAGGCTGACCTCAGAAAGGCCAGGCAGCATTATTCCTCAGTCAGAAACATTAACCGTATTGCGAATGTGTTTACAGGTTCACTGTGGACGTTTTTGAAACAGATAGAAAACATTTTGTGACAAAAATAGAGTGCTTCTGTTCTTAGCAGTTTGCCTCTTCACCACTGTTCCAACCACCAGCATGTAATCCATGGATGACAGATGTTGTGTTGACAGTTTGAGTTAATTTTATTCCCTTGTGCATAACTTTAGTTGAAAATATTTAACACAAGTAATTAATAACATCCTGTTGATCCTGATACCCTCTAATGACGTTCATTATTATGTTGCAAATAAAGACATTCGTATGTGTTCAGGAATAAATATTTAGTTTAGTAGGCTCGTACTTTGAGACATAGGGTACTGGTTCAGTGACCATGTGACATAAAGAGCTGAGAACTACAGCGGGGGGGTCATAAGGACAAACATGCTACAATCTTCGAATTGTTGGGGTATAATGAATTAGGCACTTTTACTTTTTGTATTGATTGAATAAATATTGCCCTTAGAGAATTATTTGATTGGTGCTGTTTTAAATTTACTGAGTGTCATCACTGTATGTGTATGTACAAACAAATGAAGTATTTTACAATGTTATGGTGTCTGTTGACAGTGTGATGAAATTGCTATTGACGATGATCCCAAAAAATAAGGTAGTTGTGATGTAATGTTGTTAGAGGGGTACTTTCACATCAGTATATTACATCACTCATTCACAGATTGTTGTTTTGGAGTAGAGAGTGATGATCTCATCAAGGTTAATGTCTTCACAGATAAAAGTTTGCATGAATGTGTTACGAAACAATCAGCTGTTATTGCTGATGAGTAGGAAAAATATGAGGGTTGGAACTTTAATAGTGGCAACTATTTATTTACAACTGATACAAAATAGATACATGTTTCGAAGTTTTACTGTCCTTCAGTGTAGTCACCAGCACTGTGT
>Ga0209629_10004538_pt1 | contig 10296 bp, 5 predicted proteins | sample TergutCu122P5_FD_187286 | JGI IMG/M metagenome (GOLD analysis project Ga0209629, IMG submission 187286) | Cubitermes ugandensis P5 segment gut microbial communities from Kakamega Forest, Kenya - Cu122 P5 (SPAdes) (version 2) | ecosystem: Host-associated > Arthropoda: Insects > Digestive system >... | reverse complement strand
ACTACGTGTACACGTAGTGCCATGTTGCCACTCTCCGAACCCCTGCCTACCACAACAACAAGACACTATACCATATGCTGTAAAAATCTCAGTCTTATGCTCCTGAAGATCGGCAAAAGATTGCCCGAAGCTTGTTGAGCTGATCTTGTAGATCAATAATTATTGTTGCATCTAGTTGGTTCTTATATAAGTTTTGTTAACATTTATTGGATCCCATAATACAATAATATTATTTACACTGCATTGCACATTGTTTTGAGTTCTGTAGAGATGGCTTGACGATGGTCGATGGACCAAAATGTTGTCATAACAAAATAAAATAAATAAATAGTGTTGTTGTTGATGGCAACCAAAAATTATTTTACTTTCTTTTAGTTGGAAAACACAAGTGGATGTTATCTGTAAAAAAAAAAAATACAAAATTTAGCTGTTAGGGCAACCTGGTGCCTGAGATTTGTCACTCCTGGTCTTGACTGTGGTCGTAATTAAGCCAAAGAGCCTATTCTTGTACAAACTGACACCTTTTAAGTGGGGCTTTCAATTCATATGCACTTAATTCACAGCACATAATACATTCTATTTGACTTTAACCTTAATTCACAACAAACATCACAAGATTTATGGAAGTTTTTTTCTGTAACACACAGCGATACCAGTACTGTGGGTAGTATCACACTGGGACATCTCAAAGTGACAATAAATCTTTTTTTTTAGTGGTCTGATTAAGCATAGGATGGATACACATGATGATTCATTGTGATGTGCAGACATGCTCAACAGCATCACCAGTCATCCAGCCTTCTCAGTTCACACCAGCTTCCAATAGAATTAAGCTGTACTTCCTTGTCTGGCAAGTTTAACCGAGGTATTGTTGGGTAATGCTAATTAAAACACAATCTTACACAAAAGACATATACGAAAACCTAAAAAACTTGTATTTGTGTTGCTGAAGTCTGTGCCTTAATGAACATTGGAATAAAGTACAACAGGGTTGAATCAACTCAAGATTGTAGCAGCTAGTCTAGCTCACATCTACTAGATCAGGAACCTAAAGAGCAAACTTTATAATTGCAATGCCAATATATATTGTAACCAAGAATACGTACATCATAAATCAACTTCAAATTTCGCACCTAGAAAATCTGTATATGTGTTGTGTAAGATTGTGTTTTAATAACCATTTGAATAAAGCACAATGGGGATGAATCACCTTAAGATGTAAGTTTAAAATTGTTGAAAGTGCTGAGGTGTCTAAGAAACAAATGTTTTAAACAATACTGTAACCCTGTAAATGTCAGCTGCAGTGCAAGTTCCAAAAAAAAGATGAGATGTGTGGAACTAGATGACAGAAAAGGTTCCTGGTAATCACGCGGGACTAAGAATCTGTAATAGACATCAGAAAACTTGCAAATCTGCTAGGAAGTCTGGAAGTGAAGTACAGTAATTCTTCACTCTTAATCTATCACTACATGGAGATGAGTGGCCTGCCTCATGCCCCAGTGTCTTAATCCCCAAAGAAAGAGCCCCCAGCAACCAATGAATTGGATGGGTGGGGCCCAGAGCTAGTCTTGATGTTAAGGGGAAGAGAAAAATCACTTGCCCTGCTGCGATTCAAACGCCAGATTGTCCAACTCATAGATTACGCTACCTCTGTTCAAAAAAAGAAAGAAGAAGGGGGGGGGGGCTGGAAAGGAAAGCAAGTCCACACGCCCCTTATGAGGGGCACATTACGAAGCTAGAAAAACTACATGTGTGGGCTGTTGCAAAATTTTATTCAGTTGTCTTTTCATATTGTACTGCTGAAGACTATGGCAAGGAAATGGTAATACTGTATGACAGGTACGGCTAATACAGAAATGTATGGGGTCCTTCAGGCCTCAGCCACTTTGAGAAGCAAATGTGTTGAACACAGCACATACAAGATGAAGGATAACAGCTGGAAGATATTAGAGGTTCTGCAGTCTACAAATACAACCAAGTGATGCTTTCATGTATGGTACAAGTGAATGACTGTGAAATTCAACCAACATTATTGCAGACCTATGTTACCAGTAACTATTTCACATACCCTCCATTTACAGCCATTTGTGGGTTCCAGCTTCGAATGTACTGATACAAAAAAGGGCCCACAAATGGCAATAGGTTACGCATGTCCCCAGTACAAAAAAAAAAAAAACTGCTGCACCTATGAAAAACTATAAATTAGGCTTTACAGACTGTCAATAACTACTCCTACAGGTAATATTTCTCACTTAAATAAAGAACTGGTTTTAATATTGCATTGAATATGCCTGCAAATTTCTTCTTGGACTTGTTCACTAATAATGTACAGTAGGGTCTCGTTTTATCACGGGGTTACGTTCTCGAATATTTGGTTGCAAATCAAACTGTCCTAAAATAAGCATTATTTAAATGGTTTAAATTTAGATAGGTTCATAGGCCAAACAAATTAGTCAAATAATTTTATAATTTACAATATTTCTTTACATTATGACATATAATTTTAATTTAATGAATTAGGTATATAGAACAGTACACAGATAATTGAAAAAAAAAATCAATAAAATCATTTTTTATTTTGTTGAAGAAGGCCCAGGCCGTGGTTCGCAAGACATCAAGAAAAAATGTAACGTCAACTATTTTGATTTTTTCTTCTTTTCTGTCTTTTTGATGGACGTTATGGGTGGAAAAATCACAATGAACTTAACAGAACTGCAGTAAAATAGAAAAAGTAGAAACATGTGCACACCAGAAAAGAGCTAGAAGCGCACTAAAGAAAGGATGCTTGAGTTGCGACAGTGATGCACCATAAATCAGGAGTACTTGGTCCGACTTGACAAGGGTCGTAAAAGTGAATCGTCTGAAAACAAACCATTGCAAAACGAGGCCCTGCTGTACAGTATTACATATATTACTACAACCTGTAACCCAGGTGACCAAAAAATAACATGCATGTAATTGTAAAAATATTTAAAAACGTGTATCTCGTCAATCCATTCATGTTCCAAAAATGCATTCAGCCCTTCAACCATTTTCAACATAATATTATGTGATTCCTGGAAGATGCTGTCCTGTTTTCTGATGTAATGTGTCATTCTGATTTACTGCTTCAAATGTTATCTGCTTTACCACTGTACTCTGACAGCTGTTGTACTCTATAGAAAAAATTTCAACTATATGAACAGTTCTCTGCCTGTTTTCAGCAGGCAATGGTTGAAAAATCTTTACTGATCTCTATGTATGGTCTGATTTAATATTACAGACAATTTTTTAAACATCCAGCTAAATTAGAACAGGAAGAGAAAGTACTGCTGTCACAAGACCAACAATAAAGACGTTAAAAAATCAAACATTATTGTGGGGAAAACATATTAAACCTGGCTATCTTTGTTTCATAAACTGAGATCAAATTTCAAGCTCAAAATATTAATGTGCCCTAAAATGTTATTAGTGGAATTTTAAAGAAAGCCTTTGGCTGGTATCCAATGAACTCTACCTGACTTAGGACCACAGTTACAAACATTTAAGTTAGAATGCAGGAAAATTAAAAATTTCAGAATGCAGTAGCTCTTAAAAAGTAACTGCAATAGGAGAGAGAAGTTCCATATTTATCCAGGGAGGGAGGGAGAGAGACAGAGCATGACAAGCAACCATATGTAACAGAGATGCCAATAGTGATGGTGACTTGGTACCATGGCTTGATGTTCTGTGTCAGTCTTGTGTTGGCAATGCTGTGGAAATACAGTCTGTAGCACACAACATAAAAGTATTACTGAATACAGCCATGCAAACGTATTACAACCACGCTACCATCTGAGAAGAAATGGGTGTGCTATTCTGGACTGTAAGGATGAAGAGCAATTCCATAAAGACACATGGGCAGAATGGTGTACCCAAGGTTGGAAGATTTTTTTGGTATAACGATGTTTACAAATCTCAGTCTTTTCACTGGAACAACCAAACTTGAAAGCACAAATGTGACATAATTCTGACATCACCAAACTAAAATAACTTTTAAGATTTAACTGACACATTGTAATCAAATTATTCTCTCAACAACCTGTCATTAAAAAAGGTACTTCTCCCCATGCATGCCATGCAGGCTTACAATGTGAGGGGAGCCTTAACCACTGATATGAATCTCAGTGCAGGATGAGAGTGGTCACTACCTCGTCATGTCCGCTTTACCCCCAAGGAGACTTCCTGGTCCATTGCAAAGGAGGCCAGGTGGGCACCAGAGGGTAACATGTCATTAAACTAATCTGAAATTTACCTTCCTCTAAACTATTAAACCAATTCCAACTACATACCAACCGGTTTGGCTCATCAGCTCAATGAAGAAGAATTATACCCAAAACCTGTTACAACTGCTGTTTTATTTTTGCCCTAAAAATTCCAAAACCCAGATATTATAGTGGTCGTAATTACTTCAAAAACCATGCACTGCTCTGCAAAACCAGGAAATTTACCGACGCCCTAAATGCACATTCACGTGTTTGCATGAACATATATTCATTATCTTCCAACTTTGTTAATAACCACGAACAGATTTTACGTAACTAGCAGTTCAAAGATAAAGTACCTTTAGCGCCGACAAAATGCTGAGGAAGGATATAAATTCTAGTGAATTCTGGCCAAACAAAATAAAATGTATCACATTAGGGACGATGATTTCCTGAGCTCCTGTCACATTGTCGAAGTTATCAAACTTGTTTGTTGTTGATGGTAAAATAAAGTCTGATTTTTCAAGCAGCAGACGCAGCCAAACTAAACACACCATCACAAAAGCCACAATGCACAATACACAGCGCCTTCGCATTCTAACCTTGACCGACAAGATGGGATGTCACACTGATAATATGCGGTCTAACCGTGCAAACACATCCATTAACAGTACTATGCATCAAATAAAATGCTGACTGTAATTAACAAGGCCTATAAATTCACTTCAGCTGTCAGTCAACCAAACCCGGTGATATGAACAACCCAAATTTTCCTTGCTACATTCCGCATAACGGCCTTCGACGCTAACGCCCCTTCAAACCCACATTATTGTCCTGTTGTCAAGTCGCCTGTGCTTCTTACATTCTACAGAAATACGCGAAAACTTCTTATTCCCATTTAGTTGTCAACTCTCGCTAAAAGTGTCAATTCATCACGGATTACTGTCAAATACACTCTGATCCATTATATGTATAATCTGTGTCCATTATGCACTGTACCATTCCAAGAGTTAGTGTAATACGTGGCACGGTTGAACTTCAGGTATACATTTTTGCGTTAAGCCCAGGGTGTTGAGGAGAATATTTGGTCATAAGAGGGACGAAGTAACAAGGGAGTGTAGAAAACTACATTATTAGGAGCTTAATGATCTATACTCCTAACCCAATATTGTTCGAGTGATAAAATGAAGAAGAATGAGATGAGCGGGGCATGTAGCGCGTACTGGGGAGAGGAGAATCGTATACAGGGTTTTAGCGGTAAACCTGAGAGAAGTCTGCTTGGGAGACCCAGGCGTAGATGGGAGGATAATATTAACCCTTTCGTGACCACAGTACTTTTTTTTTTAATTTTTCGTTGTTGAGCTGTTATCTGTAACTAGAATAGACGCTAAATAAGGAAGTACTTTTATTTTCTTCCTCTGTTTTTTCTTTTTCAAGAAATATTATGTGGGACGTATTTGTCCCAATGAACCCTGCGTGGGATAGGTGGTAGAAGGCGTTTTTGAAGAAAAGTCCTTGATGATACAATAATTATATTTTAACTTAATTTTACATATATGGAGTTTAATGAAATTCTATATTTGATCGTTTTTCGAAAATTTGTGGAGAAAATTTAAATGTAATTAAAATCAGACAAAAAGTGTATTTTACATGAAGACAATTCTTCTTAGAATGAAAAACGTTTCAGACAAAAGTTGTAGAGAAATTCGAAACACACTTTTTATGTTTAATAGCTTCGTATAACTTGGGAGTTACTGTCGATGGAATTTCTCGAAGCATGGATGAACACACAAAGGTACCTTGCAGTGGCTACACATTATGTTTGTGCGGACGTCATGCTTACTTGTGCTGCAATGCCTGCACCGCCTTCTTGTAGTTCGAACTGGCAAATGTTTCCCAACTTCTCGTAGCCGCACATCTTCAGGTACCCCGCTGACGCCCGGCTTGTTTTTTGTGAGAAAATGTGATCTGCACCTCCTTTTTATCTCGCGGCCGACTGTGAGCTGCCTAACAAGAGCAAGCCGGAACGAGAGTTGGTCACGTTGACCACCGTTGTTGCAGTTCCACATTATAAAACTGTTCACAATCGCAAGGTCAATGAGAAAGTAAAGCAGGCGGTGCCACCATTTGAGTGAGCGCCTCCCAATTGCATATCTTTCTCGTCTCTGGTCGAAGCGATCTACTCCTCCCATTATTGAATTGTACTCTGCAACTGCGGCGGGGCAAGGAACAATCGATGATGTACCGTCTCTGTTCTTTCGTTTCACCGAAGTGACTTGCTTGGGATTGTGGTACGTGGACAGAACTGTCACAGGTTTGTTGTCCTGCCACTTTATTGCTGCCACACATCCTTTAGTCCGGAACATGAATTCTCCGCGCTTCATCCGATCTTTTCTCTTGAGAATATCTGGAAGCCCCTTCCTGCTTCCTCTAACCGTACCCACGGCATAAAGACCCCTTTCGTTCAAAGTTTTCAAGAGCTGATATGAAGTGAAAAAATTATCGAATGCAATAAGTCTATGGGAGTAAATGTATGTATCACACAGGCTCAACACCACCCTCTCACCAAGAGAAAATGAAGAATTCCCCTGCGTGTCACTTCTTCCTGAATATATATCAAACTGGCTAACAAATCCAGTTCTAGAGTCAGCCAGGCACCAAACTTTGTATCCACGCTTGACTGGCTTCATCGGCATATACTGCTTCATCGATGAACGGCCCTTGAATGGTACCATGCTCTCATCGACTGCCATGACACTCGATGGGATGTACACTTCTTTCAGGCGGTTATTGAGAGCATCGATTACCGGCCGCAATTTGTGAAGACGGTCGTAGCCAGCTTCACCCCTTGGCACTGCCTTTGTATTGTCATTGCAATGAATATTTTCAGTCAGTTTCTTGAACCTGGTCTTAGCAACTAGGTTAGCAACAGCGGGAACACCAAGGAGGTTGTCACTGGACCAGTAGTGTCGCAGCTCTGGCAGCGTGTGAATACCCATCAATATATGTATTGCTATGAATATCTTTATCTCCTCCACCGTCGTGGGTTTCCAGTTACATCTGGCCATTCTCACTACCTGCCCTCCAAGTCGTCTGTTGCGCTCCTGTGTTGCGTAGAGATTTGTCTGGTCCCGAATAATTTCCAGTATTTCTTCTGTAAGAATGGAGAGAAGATAGTCCACTTCTGAGTCTTCTTGAGTGAGGTCAGGACATATAACTGGATTTTGGTCAAGGGCCCTGGTTATATTCTCAAAGTATGAGACGCTATCGCCCCATTCACTTTCGTCTTCTGATGTATCGCTGTTCTGACGGCCCGGTTCAGTTCCTTCCTCTGAAATATCCACTGCTACAGCAAATGACCCGTCCCTTTCATCACATCCACTATTCGTTACTTCAAGGAGGGCAAGCTCCTCTGCTGCATCCTCATCGCAATCTTCTTCTGAATCATCCTCATTTTCAGGAAGAGAATACAGACATTCAAGAATCTCTTCCTTGTTCAAACATGCCATTTCTAGAAGAAAAAAGTCGCAAGTAATACCCAATAAGCAGTCCTACAGCTGGGAAGACAAAGTAAGAAGAATACCAAGCAGAATACCACGCCTTCTGAGAAATATGGTTTCACGTTTCGAGTAAACAGCAATGGTGCAAATAAAAATATGAGACATGACTCTAGGAAGTGTGAGATAAACTTACTGCATGAAATTCAAGAAAAAAAGTCCTGAAATGCACACAGCCAGCCCAAACACAAGTACTGGAAGACAAGGGACGTTACAAACACACAATATCACGTTGCCTGGAAAGTATTCCCCAGTACAAAAAGGCAACTCACATGCAAATGCATTGTAAATAATAACGCAGATAATATAAATGCACTTACCACTCTTATCTCACTGAAAAACACTCAAAATTGGCTCAAAGTGCATCAAAACACCAAGCCACCCATGCAGCACTGCACTCAGTATCATGTGCAATCCGATGTTTCGCGGGAAAATGCATTCTGACTGGTTTCACCAAGTAGAGATAGTTCAAGGTAGATGGCAGCATGGAGAAAAAGTGGGATACTGTTAAACCAGCGAACTTGCGAACACTATTTGTAAGTGGGACATATATGTCCCGCTGGTCACGAAAGGGTTAAATAACCCACCCATGCACATGGAGGGAGAAGGGTTTTGTTTAAGGACACCGTAGCACAACCCATATTATTTTTTCAAAGGAGTGGAAGTTACCGGGTGGTACAGGAGTACAAACACATTGTGAGGATTTATAAATAACACTTTTAAGAGTAACAATAAATAATGTAATTACAAGTGAAAATCATGATAACAAGAATACTCACAATTTGGCCAATTTTTATCTCTCTTCCCTCTCACAAACCCAAATGATTCTGAGCAACGTCACGTCGAAAGAAAGCAATACTCAACAAAAATAAAAAAAGCAATATAATAGAACTAAAGACACGAAGCTGATGCAGATGGAATTTGGAAAAAACAGAGCCGGACCAGAATTTCTATGTCTCTCTATGGTTAGTCCACCCCAGAATCCGAGGTTTCAGAGCGGGCGATTCAGAAGGAAGTTTCGAGCATGGTTGAAAGAAGGGGAGGTAAGGTAGATGGCACTAAGAACGGTTTGATAATGTGGACACACTCCGTTCCAAAATGTTCAACACGGCACCCTGTCAACTGCTACAATCATTTTGCTTGAATAATCATGGAATGCTAAGGAAAATGTAAGTCTAAAGTACTAGGAGGAAACCCTGTTCAAGTGCCACTTTGTACACAACAAATCCCATATGGACTGGTCTCAGGTAGAACGCTTGTTTCCGCGATGGAAAGGCCAGCGACGAACCGCATGAGCCATGCCATGATCTCCACCCACGAAGCATTTACTTTTTTTTCCGCGAGGTAACAATCTCCAACATACTGAATAAATTGCGCGTCGTTTTACGTAAACCGGAAGTCCATTATCGTGGTCGCGGCTTCGCCCAAGATCTGCGATTAGGCAGTTCGGTAGAGCAGTTCTCTCTCCACAAACTTCTTACAAGTTCGGCTCTGCGTTTTGTGCGGCGCCAGCGAAATGTGTGCATATTGTGGGGACCACGGCATCATGGCCACTCAATACCAAACCATGACCCATAAATTCAGCGCCCTGCCACGCGTCACAACCGATAAAGAAACAGGGGAGAAGGCCACATGTTTTCCTGCTCAATACCATGAGTGACCAGAGGGTTCAGAATAAAAGTGGCGTTAAGTCCATTCATAAATATAAACTGACCGTACAGATATCCACCGACTTCCACGACATCTACTTCCGGAAATTCCGGAGCAAGTCTGAGATTAGTGAACATATCGTCAAATAAATGTATACACAGGAGAATCCTGTTGAAATCTAAGCTCCGTTTCACCGTGACCTTAGCGACTGTTGCATGACCACCCCGTCGCCTGTGTTATCACCCAGCAATATTCTTCCGCCATCTCATCTCATCTCATTACGCTCTCATTCCCGCAAGGAGAAATTGCGGTGCGCGCCTCAAAAATGTCATTTCGACATTTTACATTTTTAAAACTGCGTAACTTTAAATTACGTTTAGTCACGGAGTGCCTAACTATGTCTGTAACAGAAATATGTCTGGGCACACGCTATGGAAGGCAGTAGTTGAACGACAGCCTGAATCAGGCAACCCTCCAAAGTGCCACTGAAACACATGATGAATTTGCTCCGGCTCTGGTATTTAATAACTGAGAACAAAGTTCCTGGACTTAGGACACTTGTGTTCTGAGCGCTACGTTACCTAAACCTCGAACCCTGACAGTAACTTTGATGTGATTTTGACCGTGCATCGTCGTTAATATGTGGAAATAAAATGCCAACTAGATGCAACAGAGTTTTTTTTTTGCAGATCTTATTGCTTGCTCAACATGTTTCGGGCACCACTATGCCCATCATCAGGGGCTCAAGAGTATTATACAGTGGTTACTGCCTGTGGTATTTCGTGCTGTGGTTTTCAAGTTGCTGGTCTGGTGTGGAGCTGAGGGATATGTGTCCGGTTTGCAGGATGCTGCAGCATCCTGCAAAC
>Ga0209629_10004537_pt1 | contig 10297 bp, 8 predicted proteins | sample TergutCu122P5_FD_187286 | JGI IMG/M metagenome (GOLD analysis project Ga0209629, IMG submission 187286) | Cubitermes ugandensis P5 segment gut microbial communities from Kakamega Forest, Kenya - Cu122 P5 (SPAdes) (version 2) | ecosystem: Host-associated > Arthropoda: Insects > Digestive system >... | reverse complement strand
CTCTGCCGTTGGCTAGCTTGCGTAGCTGGCTTAACGAGCAGGCGTGGCTTGCTTAATGACTCCCGCTAGTTGGGTCCCTCAAAAGGGCCGTATGAGTAGCGAAGAGAGAGAGAGATGGATTGTGCGAGAGAGCTGAATAGAGGAAGATGCGCTGACATGTGGGTGTCCCCACAAGGTTATTCACTGTGGAAACCAACTACTATTCAAACTTCACTGGTTATCTACATTTTGCAAGAGCCTATGCTTTTTATGTCCTGTTTATTGACATACAGGTTTCAATGCCAACTACTGTTTCACACAGACACTACCATTCATAATGTGTTGCCTTATTTGCATTCCAAGCATTCATATTTTGCACTGTTGCACTCCCAGGATTTTTTTGATCACACTCCCACACTACTTGTTATGTTATCATGTTTCATTCCTTTTGTTGTAACTCAATCCTGTAAGACAGCAATGTTGGCTTGCCAGCTGTGTACATATAAACGACAATTGAACAGCAATCATGGAGGAACACTTATCATACAAGAAACAAAACAGAAAAACACTTACCAATAGTTAGTGAGAGTGTGACAAGAACAACCAGTAAGTACAAGTACCAAACATGTGCATAAGGAGTGCAAGGAAGGTAACAAATGCTTAATTCTGCTGAGCTGTTTTCAGGAAATACTGATCTATTATGATAAAGTCATTTACCTACCTTACCGAACTTACAGTCTGTGAGTAGGCAATGTCAGATTAATTTTGTACGTTCCAATTCAAGCAGCATATTTGACATATTTCCTTCCTCGCACCTCTGCAAATTGCTACAATTTTGGCATGGTTACAGTTGTTACCTGGCTTTATAGCGATCTGTTTGACAGAAACCTCAATTTGCATTTCTGGTACCTTTTGATCTTATTCCTACCCAATGAACTCTGGTTTTCCACAGGGATTGACTCATACTATAGGAACCTTCCTGTGTAATACCATTTTTGAATATTTTTGCAGTTCCCTGAAGCAGCATAAATCATGGTTTGATGAAGATTATTTAGGTTTTTTAGATCAAAGGAAGCAGGCTAAAATGCAGCTAGCAGACATTTCAGGAACAAAAAGAAGGAATATCTGAAAGCTAAAATTGAAGAACTTGAAACTAACAGTAAGAAAAAATAAGGGACTTGTATAGGGTTACCAGCCTAGAACTAATATAGTAAAGGATGATAAGGGTGATTTGTTTGCAGACTCCCACAGCATTTTGGCTAGGTGGCGGAAACACTTCTCTCAATTGTTCAACATACTTGGGGTTAATGATGTTATGCAGAGAGAAATACATACAGCAGAACCACTAGTGTATGAGCCAAGTACCTCTGAGGTTGAGTTGGCTATTGAAAAGCTAAAAAGTAAAAAATCACTAGGTATTGATCAAATCCCAGGAGAATTAAGGCAGGGGGTAGAACAATTCGCTATGAAATCCATAAATTTATTATTTCTATTTGGAATGAGAAGGAATCACTGAGGAATGGAAGGAGTCAATCATTGTACCAACCTATAAGAAGGGCGATAAAACAGATTGTAGTAATTATAGGGGCATATCAATTTTGCCAACTATGTACGAAATTTTATCCAACATCCTGCTGTCAAGGTTAACTCCATATGCAGAGGAAATTATTGGGGATCATCAATGCTGATTTCGACACAGCAGGTCAACTACTGATCATATATTCTGCATTCATCAAATACTTGAGAAAAAATGGGAATACAACAAAGCATTGCATCAGCTCTTTATAGACTTCAAGGAAGCTTATGATTCAGTTAGGTGGGAGGTCTTGTATAATATTCTCATTGAGTTTGGTATTCCCTTGAAACTGGTAAGGCTAATAAAAATGCGTCTGACACTTTTCCTATTAGGAATGGTTTGAAACAAGGAGATGCTCTATTGCCATTACTTTTCAACTTTGCTTTAAAGTATGCCATTAGGAAGGTTCAGGCAAACCAGGATGGCTTAAAATTAAATGGTACACGTTGGCTTCTGGTTTATTATGATAATATTATTATACTGGGAGGAAGCGTACATACTATACAGAAAACGCAGTTTTGGTAGTGGCTGGTAGGGAGAATGGACTAGAAGTAAATGCTGATAAAGCTAAGTACCTGGTCATGTCTCAAGATCAGGATGCAGGACGAAGTCACAGTATAAAGATTCATAATTCCTTTGAGAGGGTGGAAGAGTTCAAATATTTGGGAACAACCGTAACACATCAAAATTCTATTCAGGAAGAAATTAAGAGCAGACTGAAGTAAGGGAATGCCTCGTATCAATTGGTGCAGAATCTTTCATCTTCCAGGTAGCTATCCAAAAATTTAAAGATTAAGATACACACAACTATAATATTGCCTATGGTTTCTTATGGGTGTGAAACTTGGTTGCCCACATTGAGGATGAAACATAGGCTGAGGTTGTCTGAGGGGAATATTTGGGCCTAAGATTTACGAGGTAACATGGGAGTGGAGAAAACTACATAATGGGGAGCTAATGATCTGTACTCCTCACCCAATATTGTTCGGGTGATAAAATCGAGAAGAATGAGATGGGCGGGGCATGTAGTGCGTATGGAGGAGAGTGGAGGCGTATACAGGTTTTGGTGGGGAAACCTGAGGGAAAGAGACCATTAGGGAGACCCAGCATAGATGGGAGGATAATATTAAGGTGAATCTTCAGGAAGTAGAATGTGGGGGTATGGACTGGATCAAGCTGGCTCAGGATAGGGACAGGTGGCTGGCACTTGTGAATGTGGTAATGAACCTTTGGAGTCCATAAGAAGTGGGGAATTTCTTGACTAAACTAAAACCAGTTAGCTTCTCAAGGACTCTGCCCTGTGGAGTAAGCAAGTAAGTTAGTATTTGCAGTTATAACTACAAAGCAGAAGATTCTAGACCTTAAGATGCTGTTACTCCGCTACACTAACTTAAGATGTTGTTAATAAGTTATGACACTTACATGACCTCTCATTTTGATTGGAACTGTTGTGAAGTGACTACTGTTAATTACTATGTATTATAGTTACTATGTACTGTTGTTAATTACTATGTATTATAGCTGCTATGTACTATAATTATTTTGAAACATTTAAAAACTGTACTTTAGCCTAATTTTTATAACTGCAACTATGACAATTTCCACATCCTTGGTTTTAACCTGTATATGGATATACGGAAAATAAAGTGAATGAATGAATGAGTTCCCACTGCCTCTGGATTGATGATGACCTGTATATCTGTATTCAGAGTGCTGTAGACTGGACATTTTTGTCGAATGACACTGAAGTGTGCAGAAGTGGTTTGTGAATAATGGCATGAAACTCAGTACACATAAATTATGTTTATATCATTTATTCCTAAAACTAACAGTATAAACTTCAATTACAAGTTAGGTAGTACTTTTATTGTTCAAAGTGTGTTGACGATCTTGAGTACTTATGGTAATGGAATATTACATTTGTTTTTTAAATTCACTTCCACATTTTATTCCTAAGCAATTATTTACTAACATTTCAATTACAAACATCACAAATATATATTATCAGAGCAAACTCATTATACAGTCACTTTACAGCTAAAGACAAATTCATAAAAGCAAGTCATAATTGACCACCTACGAATACAGACCCAAAGTCATGTGTGGTTGGCACAGGTGCATTTTCTTCATTTTCCTAACTATGCTCTCTTCAGGGCTATTATGCAAGCTTCTGTGCTCAGTAATTCACATTGCATTACCATATTCCACATGATCTTCAAAACTGCATTTGGAGGTTAAACATTATTGCAACATGTCTATGATATGCTATACTTAGTGAAAAACAAACAAAAAACAAAAATCATGGAATGGGAAATTATGTCAGTATGTTGCATGCAAGCATTGTGTGTAAGTGAAGTAGACTGAAGTCGATTATTGAATACAATATATTTCAGCCATAAAGAAATGAGTAGTGATAATAAAACTTTTAAATGTATTAAATGGAACATTTTTGTATATGAGCTGGCAAAAGTACACTTCTAAAGCAAGAAAAGTTTTTAAAATGAGAATTTTATATGCACAAACCTTGATACTAGTGTTATGGGAGTTGTGGCAGGAGTTGGAAAAATCTAATTTCTTGCATGGAAAACCTTTGTATCTGGGAAATGCAATACCCATTTGGCACCAATTTTTAGTCTGTCATACCTTATTATTCATATGTTGTAACGTCTCTCACCGATGGCATATTAAGTGTTTCATCAAAATTATAAACATCACATTACACTGAGATTTGTCTGACTTTCTGCTAAACTGTAGTCAACATGGGCTTAGGAAGCTGTGGAGATTTACACATTATAGCACAGCATAAAAATCAAGGCACAATGCACAATTATTAATGGCTTTACATGTACACGTCACTCTAAAAATCTATGTTAGAACCTCAAATCTCACACTATGATCATTTTTCCATTAGTTGCACTGTCCCTTCTTTCTAGTCTCCTGTGATCACTTCAGTATGACATAATGCATTTATTTCCACTGTAAACCTTCCTTTCTGTTTCCCATAAAAAAAAGCCACTTGTTGATCCATCCTGTTCAATTGCTAAGTGCAATGTCTTCCAATTTTTCACGTAACATTATTCTTTTAACTTGTCATACTATCTGCTTGTTTTACTCTTTTAGATAACACGTACCAGAATTATTTCTTTCTATCAGTTTAGTTACCCCACAACTTTCGAAAGATCCTCAGTCTCATTGCAGAAATTAAATAACAGCTTTTTGTTTGAGAATAATGTTTGCAGGCAAATTTGGATGAGTGTTTCATGCACTTGAAAGTGATACCACTTAACGCTATCACCATTAAAATGCTGACCTAAAATGGCAGTATTATATTGATGTAGACAAAATCAGGAGTTACACTAACAAATCTTATGGTATTAGAGATAGTGGCCTATGTAAATGATAAGAAAATTGGTTTGAAAGAATGGATTTGTAGAAAATTCTATCAGTATGAAATGCCAAATGCTTTTCCAGTTTAAGAAAGTCCAACATTTTTAAAATGATGTGAGAAAATTCTCTATCAAATTACTAATCAGTATAAACAGTTCAATTTTTGATGTTTCACTCCTTTCTTCTCAGTTGAGAGAGCATGATGAACAAAAAACCAGAATGATGCTGATTGTAATACCAGATGGCCAACTTCTCAGAACTGAAGTCTATTTACTCAAACTAGGCTCACAAATAAGAGCATGTAGCTCTTCACACATAACTTTTTACTGGTAAAACACATTGATAAAAAATATTTTTCTTCCATTGGCACCTTCATGTTTAGATGTTGCTATGAATACACTTCTGGAAACTCCTATGGCCAATCCAGCAAATTCAGTTTTAAACATTAGATTTGAAACAAATACTCGTTCTCCAGCAAGCATTGTGTTTGGACAGGGTTTTCAAGCCATGTAGCTGTTACTTATTATTGATATTTATAGAGCAGTAAGCAAAAATAAATACATACTTTAATTTGCTTTTATTTATCTCCTTCAGATTGGAAGATATGTTTCTTCTGAATGTAGTTTTTAGGCATTCTAACATCAATATCTCATCTTCCACGATTCCTTTAATTTTATGGATCAGGGGATATAACAAACAAAAAACATTTGTTCAGTTCCAGTTCTGGCTCAACAACAGAAGACAACATTTTCTCATAAATTTTGTGCACAGTGCATCAAATATTGAAAACTGAATATGTGCAAAAGGACAAAAATTTTCACATAATTTTGAGCATCCTGCAACTCACATTGAAAATTCAACGTGGTCATTGTCACTGAACATACAGGAAAATATAAAATTCAACGTGGTCATTGTCACTGAACATACAGGAAAATATAAAATCTTCTCCCTTGCCAATTTTCTTTCTGAACTGTTGTTTACAAGATGCAAAACATAGAATGTCAACAAAACAGACCTACTAACATTTGAGAATTGATATACATAGTTTTCTTCATTAAACATAAAAAAAATATGACACATACTGTTTTAAAATAGTTTCAAAGTGCTGACTCAACACAGTGGCTTTCAAAGTCCAAAATAAACAACACATTAATCTAGCAGATATGTAAATAAATAGCTCACTTGCCAATTAGTCAGCACTAACTTCACAACATTAAAACTGTCATTATTTCCAGTCATTTCAGAATTTATTAGTTGTACCAAATATATTCCATGGGTAATGTAGTATATCACTTGGGCAGACATTATCCAAGCAACAGTATTCCAGCCTCCAAAATTCATAACTTTTGCCACCCTTGCACACAAGCCACACGAAATTCCATGTAGTAACAAAACAGTTTACTTGTTCCTGTGCTCTATAAGTGCAGCTGCTGTTATATGACTGCCTTACTTCATGTAAAAGGGTTAAAAACACCAATTTTGTGACACTGCATTTGGAAGCTCCTGGGCACAAATATACTCATATTTTCAAATCTTCATTGTAATGATGTTTCAACAACACTTACTCCCATTTTCAAATTACTTTTGTACCTTCTCTTAATTTGAGATACCAAATACAGAATGCAAGACAAACTCCCATATAAATTACACCTTCCAAATAAAGACGGATTTCTCTGAATCCAAGGTAACCCCCCAAATAAAATGTCTCTTGAGAAAAATGTTACTTGATTTTACCATCACATCCTGGTCACTCTCATTCCACAAAACATCATCAGTGCCATCAAATGTATTAAATATGCTGCATTCTTAAGCCCACTTCCCAGTCACTTGAGGTGAGATAAGCTGCCATGCCATATGGATCCATTGACAAAGATGAGTCACGTACAGTTTCTCCATTCTTCTAGCTAGGGTCTAAGCAAGTTGCCCTTCCATAAGCCACTGACTATACAGTTATTTAGGCTGCTCTTTGAATGACCTGTTAACTACATCTAATCACTTGCCACAGTACAGTCATCCCTTCTGGTATTATCACCAGCCATGTGTTTATTTACTTGATGGTAATCTATATTCCTGATGTTTACATGCTCCCTAAATGCATCCAACATCAACAAGCACCATTGGTCATCTGTCTCACACTACTGTCAACCAATCCTTAGTCCATTCATCTGTCATACAACTTCTAGATTGCTATTATCAGACAATAATTCCCTTATGCAATAGCTCCTTAGGCACTGTTTTGTGATTTAGAATCACATCACGTATGATAGTAACAAGCTACCATCTGCCAATACTGCATCTTTTCATTACCTGATGTCTCATCACCATATAATTTTCACTGACATAGTTGATAGTATAATCTGACAGTATATTGAGGTTAAATGGGTTTTCACTGACACCTCCTATGTGGCTTGCGAAGTAATAATTAATTTTGCGAAGTCCAATCACATGTTCTTGAAAAGCAACAAGCTTCTTCACCGATCAGTACAGCAGTAGATGTAATTTGACTATTTCATGTATTAGCTGTATGAAATTGACACAAAAACATTTTTTTCAGGAAACATTTTATTGAGGGAGGGGGAGGGGAGGATAATCATGGATTCTGAGAAATATATCTTTCCTCAGAAAGCGTGATTTATTTGGGAGATTGTTGTATATTGTGGTAAATATGATATCTCAAATTGAAAGGTACAAATGTGATTACAAGAGTGATGGATGTCAGTGTTGTAGAAATGTCATTACAATGCAGAGTTTTGAAAATAAAGAGTAGGTTTGTGCCCAGAATCTTCCAAATACAATGTCAGATAAATGGTCTCTTTAACCCTTTTATGTTGGGAAAGGCAGTCATATCATAACATGAGTCATATTTATAGAGCACAGGAATGAGTTAACTTTGCTGTTATTACTGTATAAAATTCCATGTGGCTTTTGTGCAAGCATCTGAAAAGGTGACAAAAAAGTATGAATTTTGGAGGCTGCAAAATTCAAAATTGTAGCTCAGATAATTTAAGATCAAATGATATACTATGTTACCCAGGAATCCGGATTTTAATGCAACAACTTAGTCAGTTCATCCTTCAAGATAAATGTATGATTGTGCACCACAGAGCAGACATAAACTGCTGGTCAGCGACAGACAACCACCTTGTTCTGCAGTATTCAGTTCCACGTTTATAAAGATTCTTCCGTACACATTAATTGTGAAGCAAGAACATCTTTTAAAATGCAACAGGATCAAGTCAATAATTTTATAGCTTCCCAATCTTCAGTTCATTCTTCTGTGAGCCATTTGCAAATCAAATCTCTTGTTAAGCCTTACTCCACGAATTACTGTCCTGGTCTCTTCACGCATTCTTCTGTAAGGGAAAATAAAATAATAAAACATAAAAAATTTGTTCTAATCCAATAAACAAAGTGTTTGGCACCATAATATCTCAGCCATTATAGTGATTAGGCTACAGGCTGGGTGACTGATGTGTTGGGATTCAATTCCTTGCACAGACAGGAGTGTTTCTCTTTACCCTAGCATCCAGACTGGTTATTGGATTCACCCAGCCTATCTAGTGAGCCATGGGGGCTTTTCCCAAGGTGATTAGGCAGCTGGGCTATTAACTTATCACTCACCTTAATTCAGTGCAAAGGTTAAGAATGGAACAGAGGTACACCTGTAGTCCCCAGCCAATCTTCATTATACAGTACAGTATTAAGAATCTTAATAACATAGGCTGAGCAGACGTTATACAGCATATTTTGCTTTAACATGGATTTCTGGTCCTACAGCTCTACTAGAGTGAAATCTCATTTTAATGAACACTTATTTACTTACTCCATGGAGCAGAGTCCTGCTTGAGAAGCTAACCGGTTCTCAGCTAGTCAAGAAATTCCTCGCATTTTGTGGAAGACAAAGGCCCATTACCACATTCACAAGTGCCCACCACCTGTCCCTATCCTGAAACAGCTCAATCCAGTCCATGGCCCTACATACCATTTCCTGAAATTCCATCCTAATATTATCCTCTCATCTACACCTGGGTCTTCCACGTGGTCTCCTTCCCTCAGGTTTCCCCACCAAAGCCCTGTATACACCTCTCCTCTCCACCATACATGCAACATGCCCTGCCCATCTCATTCAACCAGATTTGATCATCCAAAAAATATTGGGTGAGGAATATACATCATAAAGCTCCTCAATATACAATCTTCTCCACTCTCTTGTTACCTCGTCCCTCTTAGGCCCAAATATTCTCCTGAAAACCCTACTCTCTAACACCCACAGCCTATGTTCCTCCCTCAATGTGAGCAACCAAGTATCACACCCATACAGAACAACAGGCAAAATTATAGTTCTGTAAATCTTAATCTTTAAATTTTTAGACAGCAAACTGGAAGACAAAAGATTCTGCACTGAATGATAGCAAGCATTCCCTCACCTCAATCTGCTCTTAATTTCATCCCAAATAGAATTTGATATGTTAAGGTTGTTTCCAAATATTTGAACTGTTCCACCCTTTTAAAGGAACTACGAGTATTATGAATCTCTATACTGTGACTTCATCCTGCATCCTGACCTCAAGACATGACCATGTACATCATTTTATCAGCATTTACTTCGAGTCTAATCTCCTTCTAGCAACTTCTAAAGCTTCTGCTTTTTTTTATAGTGCGTAAGCTTCTGCCCAATATACTAACATCATCTGCAAAAACAAGAAGCTGATGTGTACCAATTAATTGCAAGCCACCCTGGTTTACCTGAACCCTCCAAATGGCATACTCTACAGCAAAGGTGGAAAGCAATGGCAATAAACCATCTCCTTATTTCAAACCATTCCTATCAGGAAACATGTCAGACAAATGCTTGCCTACCTGGACTCTGCTACAAGTTTCATTCAGACACATTTTTATTAGCCTTACCAGTTTCATGGAGATACAAAACTCAATGAGAATATTATACAAGACCTCCTACCTCACTGAGTCATAAGCTTTGTTGAAGTGTATTAAGAGCTGATGCAATGCATCATTGTATTCAAACCTGAAGACTAAATTAATTCATACAAAAGATGGCAAGCATTATTGCTGTAGGAACAAAGACCACTCTCATGGAAAGATACACTGCTCACAAAAAAATTAGATCAAATTTTGTCTTAAAAAAAAAAGATAAAATTATTTATTTCAAATTCAATAAATCTATTGATTACAAAGAAAGTGTTCAGTCCACTCTGGTATTTTGTTTCTGTTGAGAGGGAGGAAAGTGTAGTCAATCAACACAACTAGTTTAGAAAGATGTTATATTCTAATAATGAAACTACATGTTTCAGCCTATAATGGCCATCGTCAGGTTTCTACAATGATTAAGAAGAG
>Ga0209629_10004536_pt1 | contig 10297 bp, 3 predicted proteins | sample TergutCu122P5_FD_187286 | JGI IMG/M metagenome (GOLD analysis project Ga0209629, IMG submission 187286) | Cubitermes ugandensis P5 segment gut microbial communities from Kakamega Forest, Kenya - Cu122 P5 (SPAdes) (version 2) | ecosystem: Host-associated > Arthropoda: Insects > Digestive system >... | reverse complement strand
AAAGCATTAAACTTGCATGTTGCAGTGGGAGACCGCTAATGTTGACACAACCCCATCCGTCTGTAAGACTTCTTGGTTGTAACATGAAATCACAGCTTTCTCAAAAATACTCCATGTGTGACTGACAGTTGTCTAAGGCTGACATTACATTACTATCCTTTTCAACATAAAATGCAAGTCAGCATGAGCTATACACACAGATTGGGCCTCACAGAATACGGGCATGAATTTTTGCCCTAGTGATACCCATACGTATTGCTTTACTCACAACCATCTCGAAAAATAGTTGTATGTGAAACAGAAGTTATACATGTGAGTGAACATACCAATACCACAATAGTTATGCCATGTTACTCACATCTCATCACACAGTACACCCACCCACAAGGAATATTAACAAGACAATAACAGCAACTGATGAGAGTTCAGCCAAACTTCACAGCACCCACAATGTACACACAAACACTTGTTTACAGACTCAAGCAAAGATTGTCATCCATTAAGTTATTATGCCATACGCAGCAGAGTAAACTGGCATGTAATGACATGCAACAGTTTGTGCTTTAAATGTATCTGATTCACAGTAAAGTGACACTTAAAAAGGTTAATAGTTTCATTTACAGACTAATCCACAGCCAATTGTCTCTACACGCACACAAACCCAAAGCCTAGCCTTCATATATACAGATGCAAAGCCAACACATACCCCTGGTCTGTACACACACAAATCCAATGACTACCCTTTGTCTATACTCTGAAATGCCAAAAGCCTGCTTCTACTGACACACATATCTACTCCTTAATCAATTACTTTTTCTGTTTTGTTGATTTATGCTGACAACTGCATTGTGTGATTAAGTGACCATGACATATCATGGCAAGAAATGTGTAACATGTGGCATGAAAGTAATGCAGAAAGGAAGTCATTACACTTGTGTATTGATTCATAAATACTGCTTGGGTTAAAGAAACGTTAATATTTCCAGAAGTTACTTAGTACAGAAATCTGAAAGAGTTGCATTATAGAGAAGACACAATCCATGATCCTGCTTGATAATAAGTGTGGACAGAACAATACAACTAAACCTAAAAACTTTCAATATCAGTATATTTATCAGATATTTGCTGACCCTACTGCAGGGCTTCTGCTAATACTCTGATAACTAAAAATTAACTGCTTCCTACACATGGAACTCACAAACAAAATGTAGCTTCTGTCCAAAACGTATCAGTGAAACAATAAAAAAACTTCCTGATACATTGTGTATAACAAATGTGCCTTGGTAACAATGCCCAACACAAAAACAGTGTAAAAAAGCAGCTATCATAATGCAATACAGACCCAACAACAATCCTCTGTAAGCAATCTAGGTAAATGCTCTGACATGGCCTATCAAAATGTACACAACTGACACAAGACAGAAAATTTCTGCCAAGATTCAAGGCACCTTGGAAGCTATGGAGAAACAGTTATAACATGGGTTAGCATACCTGAGGAACTGAATCTTCAGAAACACCAATGTGACAACATCAAACCTCAGACAATTTTCCCAGTTTGAACACAGCATTGAACAGTTCAGTGCATCAATACAAGTTCTGGAGCATACAGTTCTGTGACAGTTGAACACTTCAAATTGTCCAAATTCACATCACTTTATAAACTTATTATGGGGTTTTACAAATTCCTACGCAAAATATGGCAAAAATAACAACATAAAATATTTACATTGGCAATGACATATGTTACAGGTCTTGTAAATATTAACTCATTATAATCTCATGAACAGCAATTGTTCCTCCACCACAACACGGCCAAGCCGAAGACACAGCACATGTTTAATGGATGAACGCCATTTTGCCCGGAGCGTTTGAAAACTTCATTCACAGAAACTTAACCAACAAACTCATATTTCTACACAATTTGGGTTAAATGCTAAAATATGTTGAATGATGTAAACAGTTTCAGAATCACTCATACTATTTTCAACTGCGTATGTTTAGGCCCACAGCACTGCTAGGAATACATAACTACAAGCGTAATATATACTACTTCCACTAACTTTTACATTACCATTAAGCAACATCACTTTTACCACTATGCACGAAACTACCGCGGCTCAAGTCATTTCTCGCCAAACTGCTGGTGCCCTCAACGTGTAACATACCTGATAAGGAGCTCTTCTGTAAAACCACTCCTGAATTAACGTCTACTACATGAACTTCCGACGATATTGTTGAGACAAGTATAATATTTAAATTAGGGTGATAAATTATAGTTCTAGAATCAGTTTCTATGTTTAAGCAACCGTCTTCAGCTAACTCCCACGGACCGTCATCAGCCATTTTGCTCCGTGGGTTCTAACCACCCCCCTCACCCCCCCAAAATACCCTAACGCAATAGTCATGTGACCATTACGTCAATATCACGGATTACCTACACATAGACATGCTAACCTGTGCTGTGAATGGAATGGAATAGGATGAGCAGTGCATTGAATTTTGAGCATCAAGGCAAGGGTCTATATCTGTGGGCAGAGATTATTCAGTTATCCAGGGTCCAGACATTCATCAATTCGTGCACCCATAACGTGGGTACTTCCCCCAGGAACTAAGCGTTCAATATACGAAACCGACCACCCATCCATCTATCGCTGATGTAATGAATGCGTGGACATAAACTGCCGGTCCGCTTGCGAATACATGGCATGAACAAAAGCTACAGCTCTTATTCAGTGCTATTAATTGGCAGTGCATTATATCATATCGTTCCTCCATCGACTCGTGATAGAAGATAATAGAGGTAGAATCAACACCCGGGCGATGAAAAAACTAATGACTAATTTTGATTTTCACTCCCTTTGTAAGCCATTTCGAAACACTGGCTTTGCATCTGATCTTACGGAGTACAACCATTTATACGTTAAAAGGTTCAGCATTTCTTATTTCGACGATTCGAATCTTATGTAGTTAATCTAATCTAGCTACATAAGTCTAATTAATGCATCTAGCATGGATTAACTACCGATAAAAGCGTTTCGGAAAGTCTTGCTCAGTCTGCAGGGTAATTAATTAACTCTGGGGTTTTTAAACTTTTTGTTGGTGTAACACAAAACCAAATTTAACAAACTTCAGGTTCATGTGACCGTGCATCATTAACGTAGGAGAAGAAAGAACCAACAGATGACACAAGTAAAGATGTTTATTCACTTTTAGCTCAACATGTTTCGGGCATCATTATGCCCAAAGCCGCGTCTGGTGTTAGCCTGGATGTGCTGGCTGCGGTAGTGTGTAGACGGGACACGAGCTGAGTGCACTGCATAATGATGCCCGAAACATGTTGAGCTAAAAGTGAATAAACATCTTTACTTGTGTCATCCGTTGGGTCTTTCTTCTCCTACAAATTTAACAGTTTCATTGTTCCACAAATATATTCTTTTTTGCGCTTAAATAGAATCTGAATTTCGAAAGCCTGGCTCACAGTGAGGATCAGTCATTGTGTTGCAGTGTTGAGTATTAGAAAATATATGTAGATAATGATTTATTTATTTTTAAAATTATCCCCTTTTATATATCTATTTTATTTATTAAGGCCGCGTACCAGAAAAAAAGTGGTTGTAGTTTGAGTAACCATGAAATAACTAATGGATTGTCTGTGTTTATTCCAAGAGTGGGAAGATTTTCATTTTACAAACGAAGTTTGTCAAAATTATGGCTAGTGCACAGTTCAGAACCACGTGGAGAAGTCTATTCTAACAATTGGATAATCTGCTTTTTCTTTGCCAGTATATACTTTCATTAATGAGCTCCATTATTAAAAATCATAAAGTTTTTCAAACAAATTAATCTATACACAGTATTATTACAAGGAATAAGCACCATCTTCATAGGTGAAATGCCAACCTATGTTGTTTTCAAAAGAAGTATATTCTATGCTGGTATAAACATTTTCAACAGTTTAATATAGTTTGACAGTCCTCAAAAATGACAAGGCAAAATTTAAAGCAGCCTTATGAAAATACCTATATACAAACTCCTTTTACTCTGTAGATAAAATTTTTATGCGTAAAGATGATTTATAATACCGTTTTTGTCAAATGTTTTGTAGTCTTTTACACTGTATATTAGAATATTTTGTGTATTTATTAATTGTTCCTCTTCCTACTATCTTTATAAAAACACTTACGGATCCATGGAATGTCTGCATATATGTATGTAATCTACAGCCACATCCCTGCTGCGGGAGTTCGTTCCACGAGACAAGTTCCGGTAGTTCGTAGTCCGGCTATTAGACGCTTTGGGTGACGTAAACAAGGTAGGCTACGATACGAGTCGTTGTTCAACGCCTGAACGCCAATGGAAAGCATTACCGTTTCATCTCTGAACTGTAAACTATCGGCAACGTATATATTGTTCATAATCTCATAATTCTGGGACGCTTTATATACACATGCGTTTCATTTTGCAGTTGTATTGAAGTACGTTTTACACAAATCAGCTACGCTTCCTGTATTTTAATTTGGCACCAGGTGAGTTTGCTATTTGTGCTTCTTTCACCTCTTATGATCATTGCTTGCAAGGCAGCTTACATAGCTTATAACCGTGGACTAACAATTAGGAAGTAGAATCTCTTCTGCAAAGATCATCTCCTGTCTCCTTTAGGGGTGACGATGATGATAGGCAAACTATGAAATCTTTGGCGATTTGATTTTGCTAAAGTCCTTGTACGGCGTTTGGTTCTTTTTCGTAATTATCTCTGAACCAACATCGTACGTCTCTTATTGTGACCTTGTATGCTTATTAGACATGCATTGTGTAGAGACTCTGCCCGAGAGAAATATTTGTGTGCTGAGCATATACGACGTCCTGATTACATACGTTTATTGACTATTGAAATGCATTTATGAAGGCAGCATAACGAAATGCCCGCCCCTGGGTGACCCCGTCTATATTTTAATTCCATCACATATGGTTTTAACAGGCCCATTTTACATTTCAACAAGTATTCCAGAACGTAACATTACGCGGGAGTTGTACACTTTTAGGACCTGTTTGCTGCTTGCTCCGTACCTAGTTGCGGTACATCCAAATGAAACTTATTCAACTTCATGTGTTTTGAAGCTGGCAGGTTTTTATTGTGGGGGCAGTTTAATTTGGAATAAACATAACAACAGAAAGAAGGCATTCACAAAAGAGACAATGAATATGTTTCTGTCTTCTGGAAACTGTGGATGGGTCTTCAAAATGAGCAGAATGCCCATAACTGACAAATCATGGTTCAATTCCCGACTGCTGCAAGAGACATTCTTCTTCAAAGTATGCTGGCTGGCTGTGGGACCCACCCATTCTCTTATTTGGTGAGCAATGGGGGCTTTTTCCCTGAAAGTTAAAGTAGCTGGTGTGTGATTCTGACCCCTCAACCCCATTTAGTGCAGAGGTGAAGAATAAGTGGAGCTCTGCCTTCACTCTGTGTGCCTTCAAGGTGTGCACAGGGGGAATTTCACCTTTTGCAACAGCAGCAGCAATAACACAAGAAATAACTGGGGCCCAGTTGCTTAAACTTCAAAATTAAGCGGTTATATAATAAAAGTACAACCTGAAGGGATGCAGAGTTGTGTGAGAGATTATAAATGTGATCTGAATGTTGATCAGTATATGTTGAAGAATAAATGACACTTTTTCATTGCTCATTTTCTGTGTGCCAAAGAAAATCCACAATAAAATGGTCCTGTAAAGGCAAGTTGTTCCTTGTCCTGGCTGTGAGATGCAAACAGCTCTAAAGTTTTCTTTTCTCTCATTTTGCCTTCTGCCATGTATCTGCATCATCTATACTATTTTTAAGTAACCTGTTTCCTCTTTCTCACTGGTCCTCTTGCATGCTAACACTTGCCGTGTGGTCCCTATGTTCACCATATCACTGTTGTGCTGATGTCTACCATAAATACATATATGTATAGAACTTGAGTGTCACTAGCAGCAGTCTTTCCTATCTTTGTGATAATGCCGCATGGTTTTGGTGCCACTTTCATCTTGAGGAACTCAAAAACTATTTAAAGAGAGGAATAGGGGTGGTTCTGTATTTGTATACCACAATGGGATGTCACACATAAAGATAAAAAATTAAGATTAAGGGACTCTGCTCACTGTCTATATATGCAAGGTTGGGTGTGAAGCCTAGGGCATTATCAAGTCATGTAATGGTCCATTAGGGATGTAGGTGACACAGTCATGTATCTGAGGATTGGGTCTTTGGGATGTTACTTGGTGCCTCTGGGTTGGTGTTTCCCAACATGCTGAAAGCACTGTTCCTTATAAATGTTTGGAAACACTGTCATCCTGCAACACAGCATCACATTCCAGAACACCTGAATCCTCAACTACATTGCTATAGAAGTATTCACCCAGCAAAGCAGTGTCACATCCCAGAAGACCTGAATCCTTAACTACACTGCTGTAGGAACTCCCAGCATTGCAGTGTCACATCCCAGAACTCCTGAATCCTCAACTATACCGCTGTAAAAGCACTCACCCTGCTACACAGCATCACATCCCAGAAGACCTGCATCCTCAACTGCACCACTGTAGAAACACCCAGCAATGCATCACATCCCAGAACATCTGAATACTCAACTACACTGCTGTAGAAACACCCAGCAATGCAGCATCACATCCCAGAACACCTGAATACTCAACTGCACTGCTGTAGAAACACCCAGCACTGCAGTGTCACATCCCAGAACACCTGTATCCTTAACTACACCACTGTAGCAGCACTCACCCAGCAACACAGCATCACATCCCAGAAGAACTGAATCCTTAACTACAACGCTGTAGAAGCAGTCACCCAGCAACACAATCTCACATCCGAGAAGATGTAAATCCTTAACTATACTGCTGTGGAAACCTCAGATCTCAAACATTGTAAGTAACTGGTAGACTGAATGTGTTGTGATGTTTTGCTGCTGACAGGAGCTGTGATGTAATCAACGACAAGTCCCTTGAAATCATGTTTATCTACACACATATGCACAGTATACACAGGCAGTTATTTTCATGGTATGAGATTAAGCTGTGGCCCACCAGTGGTATAGGACTTGCCAGTAGAATTCAAATTGTCAGTGAAATTGTGAAGAGTAACTCCATGACATGTTCCTTGAGGTCAGGCTGTGCTGCAGGTCGCTATCTCAGCAGACTGAAAGATATCTGTTGGTGTCTTTCATCCTGTATGCCCCCCATGGCATTTTGATGGTTCCAGAGGTGAGATATTCTTCTCACTGCTCTTATGCACCAAAAATGGCCATTATCACAACCTAAGGCTGATTATTAAGGCAGTTATTGAATGAATCTGACATTAAATAATTGCCAAAATTGAGTGGTGAATGACTGTTCCTTTACATTACCTTTTATGTATCGTGTCACAAATGGATGTGTAGACCAAAGTCTAAGGCTGATGATAAAAACTGCAGATTCCACTAGTAAGACACTTAATGTGGAAAGGCCAACTTCACATTTCTTAACCTAAAAACTTCACAGTGACAACACCACATGCAGCATTAACTTATTCTACATACAAAAATGCTCTGGGGACAGCTGCTGCAATGCACCACAGCTGAAGAAGGGAAAATGGCTAGTAGGCTGCTTTTGAAGGCTTGCCTCCCTTACTCTCACCCTGTACATACTGAGAGGCATACATATCATACTTGTGCCTGTAATCGGGAATCTGTCATCTGAAAAACTGAGGTCCATCTTGTTATTGGCACAAAATTAAAAACATTCTGTACAGGAGTGTTTCTGAAAATTGCCTGCTGTGAAGCTGGGTTCATCTTACTTATGCATATGTGTGGCATCTCAAATTTTTCAGACTGTTTTTGATTCTGCAGTTCCCACCTCACCCAGCAGTATCTATGTTGGTTACGAAAGGGTACCTGTACAACTGCAACATGTCCAACCTAACGTGGTGCCCTAACGACCAAAAATCTGGTTACACTCTACAGTGATGCACATCTGTCCTCATCTGACAGTTGTGATGACAGTGACACAGAGAATTACAATTCTGAACTACATCATTATTTCATGTTACTGTTGTACTCAGATACTGGCATATCCAGCGACTGTTACAAACTGTGATGTTCCTTGAATAAAGACAAATCTGTATCAGTCACCAAATCAGGGAACCACAACCAACAGTTTCTGGAACAAAATTGCGCTCAGGAGTCAGCCTCCTGGTTAGTGACACCATGTTGTTCTGAGTGTCACATCCAGAAGACAAAATCCTCAGTCAGACCTCTGTGATAACCTCAAGTCTTGCATCATGGAGCTCATGTCACAACTCCACACACCCAAAACAGTTGTTCTCATTTTGGATTTTATCCAGGTACTCAAGGAAGCAATATGATCTAACAACCATACATGACCATAGTGAGCTTCCTTCTGGTACATCTGCATTTTGGACAGACTGCCTTTGCACTTGCAAGGTTGAAACGGGCAGTAAGAACGATAATATCCTAGTCTGCCATACCTGCCTATAATGTAGTAAAGAAGAACTGTCAGGGCAATGGCAGGAATCTGTTATTTTATGTACTTATAACAAGCGTACAAAACAGGTTTTAGTACAAATTGTCACTTGTATGAGATGCAGAAATTAACACCTGTTTATTGATTTGAAAGTCAGTTTTCACTTATAAAAGTCCTTACATTTTTAATACATAATAAATATTGTCTGGGTTAATTCATATTTTATATTCAGGATGCTGTTCAAAGTTCATATATTTTCCATACAACTTTAATTATGTAACTGCTCTTTGTCCATAAGCTAATGACTAAGAATTTTGTTTAAATGCAGCAGCTGACCATCAGTGTTGTTTCTTTCATCCTCTGGTGCCATTCTTTGTACTAAGATGAATCTTGTATGTCTGGGGACAAACAAACAACCTGTGGATCAAATCAAAATGCATAATGTAAAGTAATGGGAAATTAATTTTACTTTTATGAGGTCTCGCCTTACAAGCAGGTTTTGAAGAATAAAATAAGCTTGTAAACTGAGGTATAGGGTAGTTACTGAGAAATATCACCCTTATATACTATACCTGAAACTCTATACAGTAATCTTCTCTCAAATACACAGGCAAAATTAAGGGAGAATATCAGTAAGTAATGATTTAAGTTGGGGACTTAACGTCCCCAACTTAAATCATTTCAAGTTACGCAGATCCATTTACTTATGTTTTGTGTTTACTCTGAAACTGCCCCTATGCAATTTTCATACTTTTGCGCTTTCTTTGTACCTTCAGCTATCTACTGAAATGAATGTACATGTCAAAAAATATATTGTGTTTAAGCACTGTTAGACTTGCGTGGCTTTCAGCTTGATGTGGAAACCTTCAGAAGAAATTAACCGTATGCATTGCGGGCTTAATGTATACGTTGTGGTTGAATTTATTTGTCAAACTGAACACACCAATAAAGTATTGGTTGAGTGGTCTAAGTGACGTCTATCTTGATTTTCACCATTTAACTAGCTGCTTCCAACACTTTAAGGAACTGGAAAAGAGCCCCATCCTACAAATTAGCCTGCCTCTTCACCCAGAAAATCAAGATGATGGCCTCACTACCCAACACACACAATCTAGAGAACACCAGAGACCTAATCAAGAAACTTGAAAACACCCCAATCCTCCCCCAGTTTGCCCTAGCCTCACTAGACATTGCCAATCTGTACACCAGCATCCCAGTAAAAGAAACCAGAGAGATTATTGCCAACACCCTAAGGAAGAACCTAACAGACCCCCCAGCAGAACAAGAATTGCTAAACTGGTATGACACAATCACTAAGCAGAATTACTTCTCCAACAAAGATACAATCCTCATCCAACAAGATGGACTTGCCATGGGCATCCCAACCTCAGGCATAATAGCAGAGTTTTTTCTACAAAACTTAGAGGATGCTCAACTCACACACCTTTCAAACAAACATAAAATTGTCAGGTACTTCCGATACATCGACAATATTTTGATAATCTGTGACTCCAACCACACAGACATTGACAACAAACAGAATGACTTCAACACACTCAACTCAAACATGAAGTCCACGGCAGAAACAGAAACCAACAACAAGCTAAATTTCCTAGATGTTACTATCCACAGGACCCCCCCACCAACTGGAAAATTTCCATATATAGAAAACCTTCCTTTACCGACACCATTATCCCATATTCCTCAAACCACCCAGCCCAGCACAAATACGCAACCATAAGGTTTCTACACAACAGACTAAACACACACCACCTACACAAAGAAG